>Ga0210402_10000383_pt1 | contig 49780 bp, 77 predicted proteins | sample IncBWC7MmetaG_FD_161055 | JGI IMG/M metagenome (GOLD analysis project Ga0210402, IMG submission 161055) | Forest soil microbial communities from Barre Woods Harvard Forest LTER site, Petersham, Massachusetts, United States - Inc-BW-C-7-M | ecosystem: Environmental > Terrestrial > Soil >... | reverse complement strand
GCCGCCACCGCCGCCACCGCCATCGCCGCCATCCATCGACATCAGATGACGTCCTAAAGAAGCTAGGTAAGCAGCAAACATCTGGTTAACTCACGGCAGCAGATATGCTTCGATGTTTGGAAAATTCTGAACAAGGAACTGACCCGCAGGGTCTGATGTATAGGCCCACATCCTGACAAAATCCGTCGTTCCATTCATGTAGGACATACCTGAACAAGACAAAATAGTAGTTGCTGCGGCCCCTCCAAATTGGCTTTCGCAAACTTGTTCAAGGTTATTAGGGTTGTAGGTGCCCTGATCGTTCTTCAACAAATTTATGGCTGTCCAGCCACCAGTTGGTGATGTCATATAACCTCTGATGAAAAAGTCATACACACCGGCTCGCGTCGGTTTGTACACATGCGTTGTCGCATTCCAACCAGTAAATCCATCAAGTGATGGAGTGGCAGCAAACGGAACGATAGTCCACGTTGACGTTCCGATACTCAATGCTGACGCTTGCGTTATAGAAAATGCTTTTGTCGTAGTTGGGATCGGACCGGCTGCACCGCCGGGTCCAACAATTTTCCATTGCGTACCGTCGAATACGCGTAAAACTGAACCGTCCCACCATTCCGCTCCGGTAGCCGGATTAGAAGGTGCCGTACCTGAAATGATAACCATACCCGTTCCTCCGCTGCCGCCACCGCCATCGCCACCACCGCTACTGTCACCACTATGAAACAGTTCCGGCGTAGCTGGAACATACATGTTTAAACTCGGGTCCCACAAAAACAGCGAACCCTCGCTTGCATAACTCGGATTGGCCGGTTGAAACCATGCTGTTGTGCTTTGATTGGTCGTCGGTGCTGTTTGAGAAGTTACAATTCGCATCAGACCGGCGCGACCAAGCGCAGCTACTACAAAATCCAATCCCGGCATCTGGGCTTTTTCGACGCCACCCGAAGCAGCACGCCAGAGACCTACTAAGTCCGTTGATGGGTTATAGGGCATGCTCATCCTCTGCTGTGTAGAGAGGGTTAAGTGTTACGAGAACCAGCTTCCCGGTATTTGGCAGTCCAACTGGCGGTACAGAATTGCCGGGATCAGCAGTAACCGTCAGCGGAATGACATAATCCGCAGACAGTCCGACAGCAATCAACTGACTAGGTGCGATGTCTGTCAGAACTGAACCTTCACTCGACAAGCCAAGCGGATATACACCGGTCACTGCAATAACCGGACCACCACTACTTGTATCACCACCGTTTTCAGACCATCCAGCTATCAATTTCGGACCGAAAATTGTCAACTGCATTCCGTAATTGTCGTAACCGGCCCATTGCAAAAAGTAGTCGCCGGAAACACCAAGTGCGTTGCTGGGTCTGCTCGGTCCAAACCATTTCAAGGTATTTCCGTAAGATGATGGCACCGTAAAAAGATAATGACCCCAGTCATCAAGACCGCCGGTACTGCGTTTTTCAAACAAGTTCAAAGTCTGCACATCAATATAAAGATCGCCCACCACACCGGCTTTCGGAACCGGCGGTCCATAGCCGCGCAAAATAGAGCCATACAGTTTGGCTACGTTATCGACGCTGGAACGGGATGTGCTGAAGCCGCTCATGGTGTTGCTCCGCTGTCACCAGTTCGCGTAACCTGCAACGCCATGGCGAGACCGCTTCCATCAACATTATTGATGTTGAGAATACGCAATCGCACCCATCCCGCGCGATGCGCGCGCATGCCTACAGCCACCACGAGGTTCTGCCATTGGTCAATCGGCCAGCTTTCCCTGTGGTGCTGACCGCCAATGGTCTTCATTTCCAGCAGCATTTCCATTTCAGGTGCTGTTGGCACTTTCGTTACAATAGATGATGCAGGAGTTTGAAACTCAATGGACGCGCGGCAGGCGTTGACTGCAATCCAGTCGCCTTTATTGATCGGCAGGAAGTCAGTCGCGCCATTAACGAAGTCAGCATACACTTCGTCATACTGGGCGTTGATCCTGCCAGCGGTGCCGCCGGGCCGGTAGAACATTCATTTGCCCTTCCCGCCTTTGGTGAATGCATTGGTGCCGCGTACAGTAGTGCCACCGTCGCCAGTACCATATTGAGCTTTTGCCAGACGGCGATTGCCACCTGAGATATTGCCAACCGCACCGGGGTAGCGTTTCAGCTTGCCCATCGGCATCGAACCATGACCGCTCCAACTGGTGACGTGCTCACTCAGACTGTCGCCAGCGCTGTTACCGAAGGCGTTAACCTCATTCTTGAATGTGGTCATTTTAGTTTGCCTTTCGTTTTGACCGGCTTTTTGGACGGTACCGCGAAAGCCAGTATAAACGGCTGTCCCGGCTGGAACAAGCCGGAACGCTTGGTTAGAAAGTAAGTTTCCATGTTGGGCGCGTATTCAGCCCTTTCGGGTAACCGGGGCTTGGCCCTTTTTTCTTTGGGCATTGTAAATCCTCGCTGCTTTCTTCTTCGCGGCTTTGTCCTTCAGACCTTGCTGCTTGAACTTGTCGCGCATCGCTTCGTACTTAGCTGGCATCATTTTGCTCCCAACTTGCTAATAAACTCTGCCAATACTAGCGGCGGCGTGCCTTCGATGGCGCGGATGCGGTTCTCGTGATTGAACAATACCTGATCCTCGGGGCTCGGCGGCGGCGGTGGTGGCGGCGGGGGCTCGACGTAAGGGTCGGGCACACCACCATCGGCCAGCCAGTTCTGGTACTCAACCCAATCGCGGTTGGCGGGATCGTTGGGGATGCAGGCGCCGTCTGCGGTACGGATCACGCTGTCGGTTGCGGTGAGTTGATAGTCTGCCATCTAGAGCCTCGCATTCGCCGTCCAAGTTGCTCCAAGGCTGACAGCGCCTGTTGCTGTCGCTTGTACGGTCATTCTGCATCCGTCAGTAGCAGCGGTGTCTACAGCAAGAACCGTCGCGTTAGTGACCGCTACTGGCAATGCACTGAGGGTCGGTAATGCTCTTTTCATCGCGCGAAAGGTTACCTGTACACCGAGATAACCGCTCGCAGCCATGTAACTGATAAAGTTCTGCGTTCCCTTTTCATAGTACCGCATGCACAGCGCCAACTCACTGGCGTAATCCGGCACCATGAACGGCGGCGCCACGGCACCCTCGTAGAGCCCGACGTCGAACAGTTCGAACGTGTTGCCGTTAGTACCAAATAAATTGAATTGATTTGGTGAAGCAGTAATGCCGCTGCTCTGCCATGATCCGGCTGTTTGTTGATAATTGGTTCCAGCCATCAAAGCCCAGCGAACAACTAAGCCTGTGGTGTTGTCTGCTACCCATGTACCGGCTACATCGCCGGGGATGGTTACAGTTTTAACTGTATCGGTGTTTGCTTCGCCAGCCGCTACAACATACTCAGCAACATAACTCCGGGGCGCGCCAGCGATATTGACAAACGCAATACAGTAGGTTCCGGCGGGAGCCTTGACACCAATTTGTAAAGTAGTGGTTTTGGCGGCGGCTGACCCGTAACGCAAATCAGCTACCCGCAACCCTTCTAGTCTGTCTTCCAACCAAATAAGATCATTTGCTGCAACCGTGTGGGCTGCTGTTACGGTTACGCGCAACCTGTTTGGAGAACCTGCCGGAGTAGGGCTTGCTACTTGTTGCGCGGTATATGAGCCGATACCGCTAAGTGAAATTTGATCAACAGCATAATATCCGTTGGCCGTCCCTGCCGTCGCGCCGTTCTCCTGCGAAACCATCATCGCGCCGTTGATGATGTAATTTTTTTTCAGGCTCCCGATGTTGCTGCGGCCCTGCGCCATCTGGTTGATGGTCAGACCCTGCGGCATGTCGTACCTGACAGCGCCGATGCCGGTTTGGGTCGGCGTCGTCCACTTCTCGCCGTCCCAGCTATAGACCGGCACCCCGGCCAGCGGTGGCTGCGGATATTTCTGGCCGACAGTCGGCGCGCTCGGGAAATCCAGCATCACAGCCTCGCGTCGATTGAAAATTGCGCGTCGATTGGCGCACTCGGAGCAGTAACCTGACGCAGGCCATCCCACGGCGAATAAGAAAGCGGACCTACTGTTCCCCCATTGAGACTTCCTTGTATCAAAGTGACTGTAGGAGCCGCCCGTTTGGTCGCTTTGAACCAGGATGTATTATTATAAATGCCTGTAGTTGGAGCCATCGTCATGCCGATTTTTTCATAATAGCGGTAGCACGTGATCAGCTCCTGATCGTAGGGCCGCATGATCAGCGGCGCACGGGCCTGCGACGGCAGCTCAAGCCCCGGCAATACAATCAGCCCTGTAATGCTAAAGCGATTTGCCACGTTGGCGGCGCCGTTGAATGCCCCCGTAGGGCCGAAAGCATTGGCAGCCAGCCAACTACCGGGCGCAGCCTGGAAACTGGTGCCGCACATCACGGTAAAGCACAGATATATTCCCGCGCCATTCGTTGCATTCCACGTACCCGCGGTATCGCCGGGGATCGTGAGTGTTACCCACTGCCATGTGTTGGCAGGAAGTGTGAAGGAAAACACATAGGACCGGGCACCCGTAGCATTCCGCACTGCGCCGGAGTAGGTACCGCCGACAGGAGCTAAAGCCCAGAAGCCTATCGATATCGGCTGTGCGTTTGCCGCGCCCCATCCGAGCCGCGCGATACGATAGCCTTCAATGACATTGGCACAGAAAAGATAATCTCCCGCAGCGGGAGCGGTATTAGCTACGTTGAGCCATAATGCGACAGCGTTTGCGTATCCGGGTAGACCGGGGCTGCTGGCCCCTTGCCACGAAATAGACTGCGCGCCGACAGACTGGACCGTCCAACCATCCGCAATATATTTAACGATAGTCGTTCCGCCGGCGCCGCCATATATCTGGGTGGTGCCGTTCTCCTGACTGACATCACAATTGCCGTTAATCTGCAGGCCGTTGTAGGCCATGGCGTCGAATGGCGCGGCGTAGATGTTCTGACGCACCTGCTGCTGCTGCGGCGCCGTCAGCGCCTGCGCGGTGTCGTAGCGCACGCCCTGCGAGGTCTGCAAAAACGTCGTCAGGTCCGGCTGCGGGGCGGCGATCACCCATTGCGTCGAGCTGCCGTCATTGTATCTGACGAACAATAAACCGGTGTCGCTTTCGAACCACATCGAGTTGTCGGCGGCGCCGGCCGGCGGAGTGTCCGATACGTACACCGCCGAGCCACCGCCGGATGCTATCGGATGCACGTGGTCTTCGCGCGCGTACTTGACCGAAGTGCCGACCGCGCCGGTGCCGCTCTCGATGACCGGCACTGCAGTTGCGGGAACGGGAACGGATGCGCTCGACGCATATCCCTGTGACTTGACGAACGCCGTCGTTGCAATCGAAGTGTCGTTGTCTGCGGTTGCCGGCGTCGGCGCCTGCGGATCGCCAGTGAAAACCGGCGAGGCAATCCGGGCCAACGCAGCAACCGCAACGCCGCCATCTTTGATGACCGTGCCGGTGGTGCCGTTGAACACCGCGATGTTGTTGTCGGCGGCGCTGGCGGGACCGTTGACGTTGCCGGTGCCGGTGCCGCTAGAACCGGGCGGTCCCGCTGGGCCTGCCGGACCCTGCGGTCCTGCCGGTCCAGCCGCGCCCGGTGGTCCCGGCACTGTCGAAGCCGCGCCTGTCGGACCCTGCGGACCTTGCGGACCGGTAGCACCCGGTGGTCCCGGCACTGTCGAAGCCGCGCCTGTCGAGCCCTGCGGTCCCTGCGGTCCCTGTACGCCTGTCGGACCTTGCGGTCCCTGTACGCCTGTCGGACCTTGCGGTCCTGTCGGACCCGGATCACCCTTTGGTCCGATAATGATGGGACCTTCAACCATTTCCACTGTCGAAGGATCAAAATGCACATCGACAGCAGCCACCTTTGAAGGATCAAAATGCACATCAATGGTGGTAATTTGGTTCATTTTATCCGCGCCAACTGAGGTGCAACTTTGAAATAAGTAACGTCCTGCGTTACAATCACATTACCTTTCAGGATGGTAAAAATATCTCCACTGGGATAAGCCAGCTGCAAATCCCAGACACCTACCGCTGGCAAGCTTTCACTTTGCGATGAAGTCAGCACCATATTGATGGTATTTGGCAATGCTACAGTACAAGTTAGCGCCTGTTCGTAATTACCACCAAGTGCTTTATCTCGTATCAAAGCATTAACTTGCACTCCGGTAAGATCAGCCGGTTGGGTCCTCGCAACGTCGGTCCATAGATTGAATTGCCAACGCCCAGTATCGCCCCGGTAGATATTGAGATTGCTGCTTCCGGGGAGCATGACAATTACACCCCAACATAATTGACAGTCACTACGTCAGCGATAGCAGTCAGAACTGTAATCTGGTTTGCCGTGAGAGAAACGTTGGAAAACGTTGCTGTCTGTCCTTGCTGGTAAACCACAGCAGCACCAGTGCCGTACGAAATTGCAACGCCGGTTGCTGACGTTACAATAGTGAACATGATTTCAGTAAACGAAGTAGTAAGACCGCACAATGTCAGCAACGTTGCTGTCGATGTAGTGCCAGCCTTACTGGCCATTGTAGCGCTACCGGATTTTGCTCCGGTAGTCGTAACTGTAGTTTCTTCAGCAGAATAAAACCGCGACTGCCCTATCTTGGCAGCCGCAGCCATTCTCGAATTTGGAAATTGATTTAGAAGATCGATGCCAGCCATAGATTATGCCTTCGCGGCAGGAATGGGACCGGTAGCTGGGACAGGTGCTTTGGTATCAGCCGCGAGAAGACCGGGCACGAATGTGCTGCTAGCGCCACGGAAATGCCTCGCAGGATTAAAAGCAACTTTGGCGACAAAACCAGCGGCTGTCGGATCGTTACCAATTTCTTCGCCGCTGCCGAGCACACGCAACGGCAGTGTAGCCGTTAAGGCGATAGCTGGATTAAGCGAAACACCGGAAGTACCAAACCGCGCCGATTGTTGACCGGCATTGGCCTGCACGTCGGCACCGGAGAGCAGATTGAGATTGAATGCGGTACCGGGCACAGTCGGCACCGTAATATAGCTTTCAACAAACGGGTCTGTTTCCACAGCCAGCCATGCTTCAGTCGAAGCTGGAACGTACTGAAAACCGTTTTTGGCCATGTACAACGTAATTGGACCGAAGCCGACAACAACACCGACAATCAGCGATGTCGTATCGCCGGGCACCCATCGGGTGACATTCGGCGCAATGGACTGGTTACCAAGTCCAGAACCACCACCGCCGCCAATCACCACCGACGCGGAAGGCGCTGAAATATTAGCAGGCAGATCGCCGCCACCTTGAATGCCAATGGTTGCACTGGCAGCCACAACGATGTCGCCACGGAAGATCGCAGCCGCGTTGGCAGCCGGAACGTGAAAAATCCTGACCGAAGCATGATGGGGGTCGCCACTGCCAAGGCTGACAGGCACCAGACCGGAATAATGCCGGAAACCCCCGCCGAGGGTACCCGCGTTAAGGAAGCTGACCATTTCGGTTCCCTTTCTTGGGGTTAATGGTACCGCGACTTTAAACCGTATCCGTGTATACACAAAGCGCTATTTTTAGCCTCTTGACGGTACCGTGAAAAGGTATATAGTAACGATATCGCAATCAAAAAACTGAAGGTCACCACAATGAAACCGATGGAAACCTACGATGTGCTGTGCGACGCTTTTAACTTCTTCAACAAGGAGTTATTCAAAGGCAAGCTGTCAGACAGCCTGATCCTGCTGCATCGTCACCGTCACGCTTATGGCTACTTCTGCGCTGACCGGTTTGCCAAGAATGGCAGCAAAACCACCGTCCACGAAATCGCGCTCAACCCGTCGCATATCCGCGAGCGCAAGCCTCGTGAGACGTTCGCCACGCTGGCGCATGAGATGGTGCACCAGCTTCAGCAGGAGCATGGCAAGCCGCCCAAGAATGCCTATCACAACCGGCAGTGGGCGGCGATGATGAAAGAAATCGGATTGTACCCCAGCGATACCGCAAAACCCGGCGGTGCCGAGACCGGGCGCTATGTCAGCCACTACATCGTCAAAGATGGTCCGTTTGAAACTGCTTTTGAAAAGTTCCAGAAAAATAACGACATGGAATTGTTTGGCGACGTCATTACTGCCAGCAAAAAGGAGAAAGGCAAAACCTCGAAATTCAAGTTCGTCTGTCCGGAGTGCGGCCAGAATGCATGGGCAAAAGTCACCGCAAAGCTAATCTGCGGTGACTGTGAAGAAGCGATGGAAGAAGCTTAAGTCTTCGGATGCGGTGTCGGGGCCGCTGGGGCTGCCGGAGTTACCGGAGCTACTGGCGGCTTCGCAGCAGCACTTTCAGACATCGCAGCTTCGACCGCCGCAACGACCTGATCAATCTTTTTCACTAACTCCGATTTGGGGTCAGAACCGGCCTTCACTGCTTCAACCTGTTCCTTCAACCTGCGTATCAATGCATCTTTAGGCTTTTCTGCGGAAGGTTCTTTTGGTGTATCAGGCATGCTGGATACGGCATCATTAACGATCTGATTGACCCTTTCGACAACAATTGGATCAGCCTTGTCGTCCTTGCCAAACATTTCGTTGATTTTCACGCTCAGCTTCTGTTTCAACGCAGCTTTATCAACAGGTTTTTCAACAGGCTTAGTGGTAGTGGTATCTGTCATGTCACTCTCCCTAATCAACGTAGTCTTCAAGTATTTTGACCGGCATCGGTTCCGCTTTCTGAACCCACGAACTGGTTTCCTGCCGCAGTGCGACACGAGCTACATCTACACCACGCCCGGTCGCCATCAGATATTCTTCGTAAGTATGCTGTCGCTTGTTGTCAGCTATTTCGTAGTCGCGTTCGTTATCTTTCTTAAATATATCAGCTTCTGCAATTGTCCAACTGGCTATCCCGGCTGCCGCCTTGTCGGTGTGACCGGCAGCAATCGCTTCCAAGAACAAAACGCTTGGAAACTTCATCGGACCTTGTGAGAAAGGATTGACGGTCATGAACTACATTGCCGCTCTCATTATTGAAATGATGTCCATGCTTATCATCATGGCAGTTTCAGTATGGATCATGGTGCAGCCTCATCACTCTGCAACATATTCACCCCCTGCGTTACAGCAGGACCAGCAAGAGAAGATGACGCATTTACATAACGCTGCCTAGTTTTAGCCGACACTTCGCGTTTTATTAAATCAGCAAATGTTGCAGTTTTGCCCGCTGCTCTTTCCAGCATATGCTGTTGCAACAAGTGAAGTCCCCTGACCGCACCAATGGTACCTGCGGCAATCGGACCAACTCCCGGTATGTGCGCTATTGCGTAAGAAGCAGCAGCCCATCCTCCGGTTTTAAGACGTTCTCCAGTTTTGTTATGCAACGCAACTAGCGCATTCATCATACGTTGCGCAGCAGGATCAGGGGTTTTACCCATTAGTTTATTAAATGCAGCCAGTGCTTCGCGTCCATCGTCACCACCTTGAGCAATCGTCTTAACGATATCCTTGCCTCCAGCTATTTTTGCTTCACGATACGCTTTGTCTGCTTCGTCAAGATTTTGCATCACGGCTTTAGCTCTATCCGGCGGTAGCAAACTCTCAGCAATATGCTGTTGCTGATCGCGAACCTTATCAGCCATAGCACGGTAAGCTTTCATATCTTCTTTTTGATTAGCATATGATGGCGCAGCTTCTGCTTTGCGTTCTTTATCCAACAAACTTGCACGCGCATCAATTTGATTATTCCACACCTCTTTCCAAGTTTTCGGAACAACTGGTACCGGTCCATTTCCAGTTGTCATTATTTTCTTGGCAGTAACTGCATCAGCCCTAAATCTTTCCGGTACCGCAGCACTACCAACAATCGCTTCCGGATCATGCTTGAACTGCGGAGCATTCGCAGCACTTGGTTTTGGCGCTTCAGCAATTTGCTGTCGAATAGGATCATACTGTTCACGACCAATTTTTGCTTCCGCAACAGCACCCGGACGCTGCGTCAACACTTCGCCTGTTGTCTTCGGTATTCCTCCTGCGGCGATAGTTGCTTCAGTCTGTTTATAATTATAAGCCACTGTATCCGGGTCCTGATGCAACTTTTTGACGCTTGCCTCAGCTTGCTGCCAAACTGGATTATCAATCATCTTGCCGCCCGGACCGGCAATCTTTGCTTCTTGCGTTGCCAATATCTTGCCAGCAGCCAACAATTCGGATTTTCCGGATGTCGAAAGTGAATTCCATACCTGATGACCCAAGCCAAGGCCGCGCCCGAAGGCTTCACCGAATACGCCTTCTGCCATCCCTTTCATGCCAGCGTCAAATATCTGACCAGCATCACCGCCTTCATACCATTGTTTGGCAGCTGGAATTGCAGTGCTGCCTGCGACACGCGCAGCAGTCGCTACTGGTCCCATACCGGGAACGTTAGTTACTGCTCCTCTAACTCCTCCCCACCCTGCTGCTTCAGCGTAGCCGCGAGGAGTTTGTTGTTCCGGCGTACCTGTAAAGTAATTTTCAATACCGCCACCAATCGTACCGCCAATTGCACCACCAGCAACCGTACCGACACCCGGTAGGGCTGAACCTATCACGCCACCGGCAGCGCCACCAAGCGCAGGTGCGAGATGAGCAGCTGAACGAGTTGCCTGTGCTGCTCGTTCGTTCATAACTTGCTGTCTTGTCGCAGTTTCCTGAGTTGTCTGACGCACGCCAGCTTGGTAGTTGGCTAATGCTTGTTCGCGAGTTGTCGGATTTGGATAAGGCATCACAGCAGGCTGCGATACGGCAAGAGACGTACTGCCAGCACCATCCCCGCTCATTGCTGCCTTGGTATTGGCCAGACGTTGAGCCCAACGGTTCGCCTGTTCTTCAGTGCCCGGTCCTTTGTAACCTTGCGGTCTTTCCATTCGAATTTGAACACGTGTCAAATCTTCTGCACTCGCATTCGGATCAGAAAGCACTTTCGCGATAAACGGATCGCTATCTGCTGCTTTCGACATTTCCCTGACAAAGAATGAAGTTTGTACATTGACTGGAATTTTCTGATCAGGTTTTCCGGTTACCGGCACACCAGCAAACTGCTGCATTGCCGACAAACGACCACCGTTGTCGTTATGACCAAACAATCCATAACCGATGTAATTTCCATTCTTATCCTTATCGTGAAGCGTATCCGGCTGAAAATTACTTTCACTGTGCGCCGAACTGGTAGCTACAATGGCCGAATTGTTGGCAATAACCGGATTATTGCTGACATTCTGCGCAGTCTGACCAGCAACACCAAAAACAGTTCGCGCATTAGGATGAGCGGCAACATGAGCCGGAAAACCGTTACTCGGCACACCTTGTGAAAAAGTCCCGCCGGGTCTGACACCCTGCGGAGCAGCAACAGGTGGAGGTGGTTGCACAATGCCAGTCCCCGGTCCACCGGGTTGCTGCGGCGTCGGAACGCTAGGCGGAACAGGCGCAGGAGCAGGTACATTACCAACACCTGCTCCCCATGAACTGGGAAGCGCAGCAGGAGCGACAACAGTAGGAGCAGGAGCGGCAGCAGTAGCCTGCTGAAGTACGTTCAGCGGCCCAGATGGTTGTGCTCTGGCACCGGGAGCAGTTACGACAGCAGAAGCAGGCCGCTTAACTACATCCCACGGTGCAGGCGGTCGTTCCGCTGCCTGCGCCGAAGAAATACCCAGCACATTGGATGCTACGTTGCCTATCGTGTCGGACAGGCTCGATCTGGGACCAGGGAGAGGACCGGGAGCAGCCATGGCGGGCGCTGGCGTGAAAGGAACAGGTGCGGCACCGGTAGCAGGAAATGCACCGCCAGCAGGCACTACCGGGGCAGCAGGCGCAGCCGTTACAGGCGCAGCCGGTGCTACGCCTCCATACTGCCCTGCGCGCGGATTGTAGGGCAGTGGCGTGCCTGCACGTACGCCACCGCCGCCCGCCGGAGGAGTAGCAGGGGGGCTTGCCGGGGGCGGCGGTACGCTGCCGCCGCTAGGTGCGACTGGAGCGGCGGAAGGAGGAGGGTTAGCCAGTTCCGGGGTCAATCCCGGCAATGCCGAAAGCGGTATTGGATTGACCGAAGCACCCGGTACGCTTCTTCCAGCCACACCGCGATCCAGATATATCCGGTCGTGATCGCGAACTATTGCCGGTAACTGCGATCTATAAAGTTTTTCGGTATCGCGGCCATAAGCATGCGCACCTTTAAGCGTATCTTGCAATTCTGGTTCTAGACCGCTCTGATCCAGTCGTCCACCGTATGAACCGATATGTTCTGCTACGCCGTTAAGTCGTGTGGAAATATCTTTAATGTTGTAGTCCTTGAGAAAATCCAGAACGTAGCGAATTTGTCCCTGCGTCAATTTGGAAAGATATGGAGACATTTCTCCGGTAATAACGCCTTTGCCGCCAGCATAAGCTCCTATCAGCTTATCCAGACCTTCCTGAACCGGACCGCGTTTTGCCAGTTCGATTTTCATCAATTGACCGTTAGCACCGCCAGCGCCACCGCGCATCGCAGCCGCAAAACCTTCGGCAATGGCCTGCTGAACATTCGGATTAGTGTTAATAAGTTTCTGGTCTGCGCCAATCAATGGTTTGCCGTCGCTGCCGGTCGTCGCCATTTTATAGGTGCGAAGAAACGAGACAGTTTTCTCGCGTTCCGTTTTAGGATACGCGGTTTCTAGTTCTTTGCCGATTGTTTCTCGTTCTTTAGGTCCGTAATTACCCCACGTACCTTCCTTACCTTTGTCTGCACCAAACAATCGTAGATCATTCGAACCATAAACATCAGCAACGCCATTAACACCGTAACCAAGATGAACTTTTGCAGTTGTTCCCGGCATTACTTCGCCGTTGGACATCCGCATGTTCTCGGTCTGAGTTTTCGACATATCCTTGTCAGTTTGATCGGTAAAATCGGTATATTGAGCGCGTTGTTGTTGATATCTGCTGATTGCTATGCCCGCGCGTCGCCCAGCTTCATCGCGTTGCGCACGCTGTGCCTGCCATTCTCCTAATGATCTGGGAATATTGAAGCCGATACCGCTTAATGGATGTTGAGGGTCGGTCAATTCGTTGCGAATTTCATTGTATTCTTTGTCTGTCGTAGCGCTATCAAGCCTGTCTTTGATCTGCAAACCTTGTTTATGTTGACTTTCCATCGCAGCAACCATGTCGGGCTGATAAGCTGCCACAAGGTCTTTCTGACCACGCGCTACCAAAGCATCCATGGCAGTTTGATCGCCGCCACGCATCCTGTTAACCAGATTTTCCACCACGGTATCGTTGGTCTGCGTCCATGTCTGCTGATTACGCGGAATGCCGGAATTATCCGCCTTCATCTGGTTGTTTTTCTGCTCCTGCAACTGCTTGTCGATCTGATCGATCTGCTGATATTTTTGAGCAGCTTCCGCAGCATCTTTCTTGGTACTTTCACCAAACCAGAATTTGCGCATCGGGTTATTGGCTGCGTTCAGCGCCCTGTCAGCTTCTCCTTTCAATATTCCTCTGGCAGTTTCCAGCGGGTTCATGTTGGGATCGACAGCCGGATACATGGTCTGGTTGCTACCAAACGGACCGGTCCCGGTGCCCGGTATCGGTCGCACCCCTGACGGAGCAGGTTGGGTCTGATAAGGCGATACCGACCCTATGTTTGGCTGCCCTTGCGCCTGCGGTGACGTTGTTTGCGCCGTCTGCACCATCGGCGCAATTGAACCTTGCGAAATAACCGGCTGCCCTCTCTGCGGATTTATCACCAGATTTGCAGGATTAGGCGGTGCCAGATTAACCGGCTGCCCCGGCGCTGGCGCGATTGGAGCTACTGTCGAGCCGGTAACATCCTGTGTAGTTGAAACCGGTTGCAGCAAGGCAAATGCTGTCTGGGGAAAAGTCCCTCCGGTTGCCGCAGTCGGGACAGATCGCACCAGCCTTGAAGGATCAAGACCGCTGCTTGGCGACAGATTAACTGTATCGAGGCCAATGTCGGCACCAGTTACATCGTCGTCCATGACTTTTCCTTGGTACCAGTCAAAAACTGGTACCTAGATATCATTTTGTTGCCGTTTCGTCCACGGGGTAGACCCTGCCGTCCTCGTAACGCCAATTGCCTTGCAGCCCCAACGTCAATTTGGCTTGCGCCCAGACCGCTCTCGATCTGATGACAATCTCTCTTTGTTCTTCATGAATGGCATGGCAAAAATTGATGTACTTGGCGCGGAGCGTCACGTCATCGACCGTCAAATCGTCGAATTGCTCTCGCAGATCGTCAGAGATTTTAATTCCAGCCCGTAGAATTCCCTCGCTGAAATTATCAGCAATTTTCCCGACCGGGTGCCCAATCCAACCATTTTGTGTTGCTTCAGCCATCGCGACATCTCCGCTATCGCTTCGTCGTCAGCCTGCGCGTTGGGACGGGGGTTGACCGACATATTCGAATTCCTTGAACAGTTCCGGGTCAATCGGATACATGTTTAGCTCTGCGCCTTCTTTCACCCATTGCAAGGCTTCACCAAGCGTAACGATGACTACACGCCGTCTGCACGGAATATAATCGTAAACGGCCCACTCAACCATTACTAGCGGTTTCATCAGGATCATCCACCTGTTGCGGCATCGGATCGTCGGCCACACCGTCGAAATCTTCATCGCTGAGACCGGCGAACATGATTGCTTCACTGGCGCGTCGTCGCGTCAGTCCCTTCAAGACTTTTCCTCCGGCCTTGTTCCATTTTTTGAATTCGTGGCTGGCTCCGACGTAATCGCCGGAGTTGAGTTTTCGCAGCAGGGTTGATCCTTTGAGCGCTGAGCTACCGATGTTGTATGCAAGGGAAACGAGCGCAGAAAACTGATAATCTGTGAGCGGGACGGTAGCCATCTTGCGGACGTCGCGCTCAAAGCCTTGCATGTCTTCCATGAATGCCTGATGGCATTCTTCAGCCGTCCAAATTGAAGCCGCGTCGAATTTTCGTCCATGATGATTGGTATGCCCCCATCCGATGGTCAGCACATTAGCTGGACACCTATAAGCTTTATATTTACCCTCATGCAACTTTAAGCATCCTTCGAAATGTTGGATCAATTTCGCGCCTGCAACCGTTAAACTGTGTTCTTCGTTCATTTTCCAGTCCCTCCCGGCGGCGGCACGATGCATTGGCTCAACAGTTTCTGAACTTCAGCCTGAACGCTTACGAATAATTTAACATTCTCGGCACGTTGCTGATTAAATTGCGAAGATTGCAGATAGACAAAACCAATCAGCGCGAAAATCACCAACAGCAGCCCTAGCATCAATGGTTGGCTCTTGAGAGCATCCAGCAGGCTCGCAATGTTGGCACCGCGCTCAGTCATGGGTTTATGTTCAACCTCTTGGTCATGACGTCAACGACCCTTTCAAGCCGTTCCTTGTTTTCCTTGGTCTGGCTCTCCAAAACTGTGAGCCGGTTGTCGATGATATTGAGATGCGGACTTCCTCGCGTTTCGAGTGTGTTTACGCGGTTCTCAAGCGTGTTGAAATAACTTAGCGCCCACGCACCACCGCTGATCAGCGCGACGGCCTGCGCAAACAAAAAATACACCAAGGCAGAATTGGATTTTACCCATTCCCTGAGTTCTGTCATGGTACCAAGCATAACACAGGAGGAACCAATGGCAAAATTGACCACCAAAGGACGCAAATCATTGTCAAAGAAGAGTTTTGCGCTGCCCGGCAAGCGTGCCTACCCCATCGAAGACGCTTCTCATGCCCGCAACGCGCTGGCGCGGGTCAGCCAGCACGGCACGCCTGCGGAAAAGGCCAAAGTACGTTCAGCCGTCAAACGCAAATATCCGGAGATCGGCAAGAAATGAATGATTTCGATATTTATGAAATCATCAGCATCGCCGCGTTCTGCCTGACTGCTGTCATCATCTTCGCATTGCTGATACGGCCATGAGGAGGAACGACTTTTAATTAAAAAACCTCCCGGTGAAAGGGGTTCACACCGGGAGGTTCGCAAGATACGCCATGCTCGGTCACCACAACTGAGCACGCAGACCCTAACTTAAGCTGGCGGCGCTGTCGATGGCGTCGGCACGCCGGGGTGCTGCTCCGAAGGCATCAGCACCACCACCCAGCCGGTCTGTTCGGTCCAAGCGGTCCTGGCGTCCCAGTTCGCCGCCACTTCCGGCGGTTCGGTGCCGCCTTCCGGCGGCATTACAATCGGATGGGTAGGCACGCCCGGACTGCTTGGCGGGATGTAGATCGGGTGCTCGGGCTTCAACCCCGGAATGGTTCCCGGCGGCAGTACGATGGGATGCGACGGCGTTCCTCCGGAAGGCGGCTGCGGTTTGACACCCGGTCCCATGCCGCCACCCCAACAGCCCTGAGCCATGTCAGGCGGACCCCAGATGCCCGGAGGACGCCCGCCGGGACCGCCCGGTGCAATCGGATGCGCTGGGAAAGGCGGCAGGCTGTGATCGGGATAGGGTGGATTGTAAATCGGGTGAGATGGAAACACCGGCCCCGGCGCTCCGGGTCCACCGGGGCTGCCGGGACCGCCGGGTCCACCGACGCCAAACCCCGGATCGACCGGACCGCTATCGACCGGCATGATGTAAGCTAGAAATGGTCGCATGTTTTTCCTCCTCTGTTTAAGTTGAACATCAAGTTTCCTCTACACTGGTTGGCCGACCCATCAGGGTGATGTTGACTGCACCATCTTTCAGTTTTCCGACCAGATACCCGGCAAGATTACTGGCTTCGACGATATTGTCGGCGACGAAAACCAGCCGGACCTCGCGACCGCAAAGTTCGACGCGCGCCATCTTGCCGAAATTGGGATGAGTAAAGGGCATCGACCAGCCTTTGAAGAGCCACATCCATAGCAGAATAATCACCAGCCACAATGACAGCGGTAAAATAATTAGGCCGAAAATCCGGTACCAGTTCAAAACTGGTTGCCGATGGTTTCAGGATGGCTGGCGTCGGGAGAGACACGGCTGTAGAGCAGGAAACCTCCGAACAGGCAGCCGATGACGGAAAACCATAAGGTGATGATAATCAGGAGCTTCATGATTTTTTCTTGAGCAGCAGACCGAAATAATGACTGCGCAGAAACCGGAAGCTGGCAAGGAGCGGGTAGAGCGCGTCGGTCAGCGGTCCCAGCCGTTCTGCCAGCGGCGGCAGCAAGGTCAACGGCTCCAGCTGGTCATCCAGCAACGGAAACAGCCGCCGGATATCCAATAGCGTCATCGCGCGCAAGTCCTTGTTGGCCGGGTTGGGATAGCGGATGTCATACCAGATGATGACACCGCCCGGTGCCAGCACGCGGGTAATTTCGGCTGCGGTCCGCTGCCGGATGGCCGGATCGAGGATCGAGGAGAATACCGTGAAGCAGATCACGACGTCGAACGATTTGTCCGGAAACGGCAGCCAGTCGCCGCTGACCATGAAGTTGAGGTCGGGATAGCGGCGGCGGGCCTCAGCAATGCGCGCGGGCTGGATATCGGTGCCGGTCAGATGTTCGGGCCGCGCGCCGTGATTGCGCAGCCAGCCGGACATCACGCCGTGACCGCAGCCGAAATCAAGGATGCGGCAGCGAGACAATGGCTTCGACAGCCGGGGCAGCGCATTGCTCAACGCTTGGTTGCGTTGATCAAACATGCACCTGAAGCCCGGATTTCGCATCCGCTGCTCGAAACTGCGTAAGCGGGCATAGTGGTGCTGCATTCTTAAGGTTTTGTTATCGCTCATTGATTTTGCTCCTCGCGCGTTGCGCCGCCAGTATCAGCGGATCGCCTGCCACGGCGTATATCTCGGTGCTGGTGAGTTGACGCAGCCTGAGAGCGTCGTCGAACGCCATCAGGTGACCGCAGTAGGCGCAGATGGTGATGTCGTCCGGCTCCGGAGCGGCACCCTGACTGGAGATGCAGGTGGCGGCGTCGAGATATTTATGGCAATTCGGACAGTGGTTCATGGCCGCTGCTTCCGGTTGCGCTGCCGCCGCTGCATCGACAGCCACAAATCATGGCATAAATCCAGAAACTGCGGCTGGTCAAGTCCGATGATATGGCCGGTCAGCGCCAGTTCATGGCCGAGCACTGTGACCAGCATGGCCGCGACAATGTGGTCATCGAGATCGGCGCGGCGGCAGGTATCGATGGTGTCGAGGGTCAGGCGGCGCAATTGCGCGGTGAAGTGTTTTCCGATATCGCTATCGATGGTCATTATAAAAACCTCTGCTTTCGCCCGGTCATGCCTGCTTCCTTGAAACGAGGACCGGGTAAGTCCTGATGAATTGTTCAATTTTAGGCCAAGAGTGGGTGGCGTAGAGGATGCCGCTGCCGATCAGGGTGACGTACCAGCCGCCGCGTCTGGCCTTGTGGATGGCCAGTCCCCTGCGCCACGCCATGTTGCGGATGGTGACCGGGCGCTTACTCACAGGTACATCCAGATTAAAAAAGTGATAACGCTAACGGCAATATGCCGGCTGTCAAAAATCATGGTCTGGCTTTCATTGCTACGATGAAAATAATTAACGATATCACTATTATCAGGCCGGGAATGGCATAATCATAGATCATGACGCGTTGTTTTCCAACCGCATGCCGTAGCGAGTGCGTAGTTCGTTTTCGAGTTGCTGGAGCAGGCGTTTGTGAAGGTCGCGCTGGTCGGCAATGTAGAACGACCGCAGTCCCAGAATAAGCAGACCGAGTTCTTCCTTAGTGGCCGTCTGGATTTGCATGGGGTGGCTCCATGAATGATGGGTTAAAGATTACGATATCGCTAACTTGCCGTATCCCGGCGAGGATGTCAATAACTTATAAAACTTCATTACTTCGCTTCGCGTCTACTGTATACAGAAAATTTCTAACTGGGAGCGTATACAGAATTGGTTATATGTGGTGTCTGAAAAATGCCTCCGCCGCCGCCAGTCGATGTTACCGGTCTGGACAGCGGCGCGACCACCCTCGTGCGCGATCCGGTACCTGCTGGCATCTGGTATACGGTATACCAGATGCCAAAGGAAGTTCCTATGCCCGGCAGCGGTCAGACCGTCACCGGGCATTGGAACTCGCTTACAGCCGCTCGCCGACGATCATGAACGCCAGCCACAGCCCGACCGCCAGCCCCAACCCGATCAGAACGCGCGCCACAGCCACAGCGGTGCGTTCTCCGAAAGCAAAAGCGATCAGCCCCAGCAACCCAGCCAACCCTAGCATGCCATGCATGGGCGGGCTCCTAATGGGTTTTGCGGGCGGTCAGCTTGATGACCGTCACCAGGGTTTGGCGCAGATAGGGCCGAATGATATCTTCGCCCAGATCGGCCCGCAACGCTTTGGCATCAACCGTCTCACGTTCCGACAGGCTGACGACCGCCGTGTGCTCGGTTCCATCGATGCGTTCCCGACCGCTGGCTTTCAACGCGTCTTTGAGCGCCTGTTCCCGTTCCTGTAGCGGAGCGATCATCGCTTTGAGTTCCGCGAGTTCGTCGACCATGGTCGCGAGTTCGATAGTTTCGATTGGACCGGTGGGGGTATGCTTCATAACGTCAATCTCCCTGTGGGTTAATCCCACAATCATTAGTGTATACGCAAACTAAAAGGTTCACAACATGGCAAATGAACTTGTTCCTGGTCTGTTCACCGGAAAATTTGAACTTCGCATTTACGAAGCGCGCAACGAGCTTCAAGAAATCCTTGACGCTGGCGCGCGCGGCTTGAAAGGACCGGGTTTAGAGTTGATGCCGATTAAGCGCGAAATGCTGCGGCTCGACAATCCCACAGCTGATTTGGTTCTTGATACCTGCAATCTCTTATTCGCTGCCGTTCTCAGTTACGAGGCTGCGCAATGGAACATCAACCATGCGACCGACGCATTAAGTCTCGTAAACGCTCGATTAGAAATGGGAAGAGCAAGAGGAGTTGTCGAAGCGCTATTCTACGGGGAATGCTACAACCTACTGTTTACAGCCCAAGACCGTGCTCCAATCGCCTTTTATGCGCTTTCTGAAATCAGCCCGGCTTTGCATATAATCGACCGATTTAAGCGCTAATTAGCTTCCCCACATCAAAAAGGGCATTCTAGAGTCTGTTTTGTGGGGTTGTAGTACTAGAGGAATTAACATAAACCGGTCATAGAGTTAAGGGTGTATACAAAGTGTGGGAAGTGCGTGGGAACTGATGTGGGGAAAATATAATTTGTGCAATGCACAACTAATCTAAGAACAAACCCGGAACGATATTTTGCTCCCTACATTCCCCACATACATACCCTAAAAGCGGCCTTTTTAATGTGGGGTTATTCCAAATAAGCCAATAATTTCAACTCAGCTAAAAATTCCCCAACATGCTCCCAACATGCGATCCCACACACTTCCCACGTGTGAATATAAACCTATTGTATGCTGCACCGCAGTCATGTAATGTATACGCTCAACCCATAGGAGGACTGTATATGTTCGTCGTAATCTATGAACCCACAACCGACATCGTTCTGTATACGCGCCGCATGGGACCATACGAGAAAATGGACATGGACAAATTCGCGAACATGATTGCCCGCGAGTATGACCGCGAGATTGATCCACCTAATGGATACATCCCCAATTGCTCCGGCGACATCCGCGTTGAGTTCCGCCGTCAACGCGATAACGGAACCGTAATCTGGTCCGGTCAGAGCTATTACTTCAAACGCGACGACGATTAATCCCAACACAATACATTGGAACTACTAATCCCGGTCCCATACATTGGAACCGGGATTTTTCTTGTCTGCAACCTGTAGGTTGTATTCGTATACGTATACACTATAGAACAAAACACGAATTCGCCGCCCATGCGTTATTTTTGAAAATCCGATATCGTATACCGGTCAACTGAAACCCACCTGTACGGGCTCCGCTGCCAATCTAATGCATGGTACCATGTAACGTGTTTGTGACTGCATGGAACCGGGTTTTTGCTCGACTTTCCGAAAGCGATAGCGCTATCCTGACGTCCCAGCCATTGGAGGTTTGCAAGCCCGGCTCCGAAAGGATACCGGGCTTAAGGGCGTACTAGCAACCCGAATGGAGGTTTCTACTCATGAAAACATTCACTATCTACACGGACAACGCGCATGGTTGGCTTGCAGTCACGTTTGCCGATCTGGCCGACGTCAATCTGTCGCCGCTCGATTTCAGCCGTTTTTCTTACCATAGAGGCGAAACGCTCTACCTTGAAGAGGATTGCGATGCGAGCAAGTTCCTCGCAGCCTATCAGGCAAAGCACGGCGGCATGCCGATCATTCGCGAGAGCTATACGCAAGGCCGCTCGCGTATTCGGTCCTATGCGAGGGTGCGCACATGAACATCAAAACAATCTCTGACTTTCGCGCTGCGATGCGTCACGGTCCGTATGCATGGCCGGGCGGATATCCGCTCTACTTCATTACCAGTGACGGCGCAGCGCTGTCATTCAAGTCAGCCAAGGCGGAACGCCGCAATATCATTGAAGCGATCCATGATCGCAGCAACAATGGCTGGCGCGTCGTCGCCATGGAAATCAACTGGGAGGATGCCGGTCTGGTTTGCGACCATAGCGGCGAACAAATCGAGAGTGCCTATCATGACTGACAAACCTGAACCTTTGCTGTGGCTTGATGACCATCGCGGCATCTACATTCCGCGCGATTTCGCCAGCTCATTCTTGAACCGGTCCAAACATGTGGAAGGCGTCAATGCTGACGATTGGAAAATATTAGAGACCGGTCCGGACCATGAATATTATTGGGACGTATGGATTGAAGTTAGTGACAACGCTATCGTGACTGATGAAAACGGCGTGAAGTATCGGCTTTATCAGGACGGAGACTTATGGCTGATCCCCGTAGGCATGGAATGGAACGACGAAACTGAAACCTTTGAATGGAGTGACGAACAATGAATATGAAAGACATCCGCACCGCGAATAAGCATATTGAACTGCAACACCGGCATTTCTGCCTGATCGCTGCCACCTTGCGCGACAGCAAGCCCGCCGAACATTGGGACGCCAACAAAATGGTGCAATGGCAATCAATCGTCAACGAATTCGTCGCCGCCTGTCGGCGGTCTAACGGTCGGTTTGATGCTGATCGGTTCTTGACTGCCTGCAACTATGAACCGCCGCTTACTGCAACCCTTCTCAACGCTAATCGGTCAGTCACATACAAGCGATAATTATCTCTTGACAGCGACGTTGCGGTAGCGCTAGAGATAGCGCTATCGCAATTCCGCGATTGGAGCGCATGCCATGACTGACTTTTTTGCCGGATTGAACCACGAACTCGACAGCGCTGAAATGAAGTGCCAAGATACTACCGATGATATGCGCGGCAGACTGATGACCGCGCTTGATGCAACCCGGTTCATGCTGGCCGGGAAATCGGTTGTCACGCTGGTTTCGAAGAAGACCGGCGCTCGGTTCACTTATCGCCTCACGATGTCGGAAGATGGTCAGGCTCATTTCGTCGGTTTGCTGTCTGGTCCGGATAACACAAGCGATTATCAGTATCTGGGCCGGATCGCGCGCGGCGTGTTCTGGCTCGGCCGCAAGATACCGCGACCCGGCGACATCTCCAAAGACGCGCCTAGCGCTCGCGCTTTCAATTGGACGTGGCGCGCGCTCGCCCGCAACACTCTCCCCGATCAGCTTGAAATCTGGCATGAGGGGCGTTGCGGGCGCTGCGGTCGCAAGCTGACCGTGCCGTCATCAATTGAACTTGGTTTCGGTCCGGAGTGTGCCGGAAAAATCTAAGCCCTCGACATCGCGCTTATGCCCGGCTCCTGCCAAGGATACCGGGCTTAAGGGCGTACTAGCAACAGAAAGGATGCTGATATGTTTTACGTTCTATCGTCTAGCAGCGAGATTGAGCTTGATCGCTTCCGTACCCTCAACGAAGCCAAGAGGTACGCTGAAGCGCGCAAGGCAAAGACCGGTTCAAATTACATCATAGAGGAACGGTTATGGGTTTGGTCAACCGCGACCCTTGACGAAATCGCAAGCTAACTCATTAGCAGGCCGTCCATGCGTTATTTTGGACGGCCCGCTACCTTCCCATAGGCCAGATGGACAGCCCCTCACCGGGCTCCTAATCGAAAGAACAGTAAAATGGAACTAGATATTACCCACATGATCGAAGATGCTGATGACATGATTGAACTATCAGGTTCGTGTATGGAGCACGGTCAGGATGCCGCGTGCATCACGTGGAACAACGCCATGGAATATGGACGGCAACATGTTCTCTTGACCAGTGAGACTGCATTGGATGCTGCCCGCGAATACTTCGCCGGGTTTGGCGCATGGTCGCGCGAGGAAATCGCGGCTTGGGATGATGCCGACTTGCAAGCCATTACCTGCCAAGAGATCGCCGCGCGGATCAGGGAAGGCGCGGAACAAAGCGGTCAAATCTATCAGGGAGATGACCAGCGCTGGTATTTCTATCTTGGCTCCTGATCTGGTATACAGTATACGATATACCACAATCGGTTCCAATGCACGTTGACGTGCATTGGAACTGTGACAAAAATGCAACAGTGACATTTTTGCCACACCGGGAATTCGGCGCGCGGGCGCGCGGCGGGCCGCCGGGCCGGGGGGCTGAGGCGAAAAAGCATGCTTTTAGTCCGGCGAAAAAGCATGCTTTTAATCGATTGCGTTATCGCAAAAAGCATGCTTTAAAAAGCATGCTTATGATGGAGGTGACAATGGATGACAGATTTTATTGCCCATGCGGATCAGGAGAGCGACGCCAACCGCAATATGACGGTCATGGTATTTTTATGTGCTACACATGCGAAGCATGCCACGAAGAAAAAATGACAGGATGGCGACCGGACATCATGGAGCAGTATGAGTGCGACGAACCAATTGAACCCGACGAATAAAAGCGTAGAATGATTTGCTTCGGGGTATTTCCATGACACATCCAGAACTGGTCAAGCTCGCGCGTGAACTGCATGCGACGCACGGGCTGCTGCCGGTTCCGGTCGCGGGTAAGGTTCCGTTGGGCGGTCAAGGCTGGAACTTGCTGCCGCTCGAAACGCGATTACAGATAGCAAACTCAGACGCTTGCACCGGCATCGGCATCCAATGCGGGTTGATCTTTCATCCGGTGCTCGGACCGAAGGAAGCGCGCGGGCTCGATTGCGACATTGATGACCATGCGAAAAGCATGCTTTTTGCTGGTACCCTGCAAACGTTCTTTCATCCTACCGAATGGAGATGGGGCAGACGTCCTGCCACGCTGCTGTTCACCGATCCCGGCGTCATCAAGCAAGAGAAATTCGGACCGGTGCAATTGCTGGGTGCAGGCAAGCAACTGGTCTATTGGGGTGACTATCGCAACACCGCGCCGCTGCCGAGTGATCCGCCGCAATACTGGCACGAAGGCGCGAGCATCTTCGATCAGTATCCGCCGACCGTGGCCGCCACGACGCTGCGGCTGGCGCTGGAGGCGAGCGTGGCTGCCGCTGGCTACTCGTTGCAGCCTGCAAAAAGCATGCTTTTCGAGGCTACGCCGCTCAGCACCGCTGATCTCGCGATGCTGACACCGCAAAGCCTCGCGCAATTCCAGAATGAGATGCAGGTTTTGTTGACCGACGTGCAGAATAGCCCGACCGGCTCCGGTCGCGGCACCAAGCTGCATCATCTCGGTGTCAGGTATGGCGCGCTGATCAAGGCCAGCGGTCGCGCACCGACGCTGGTAGATGCCGCGCGCGCCGTATGTCCAACGTTCGTGGAATTCGAGACCGTGAATAATTTATTATTAATAAACATCGGTCATGTCGCCGAACAGGCTTTCGCGATGTTGCCGGGATCGCTGGGCCATGGCGACCAGCGCGATTTCGCGCGCGGCGTTGGCGCATCGAAGGGACTGGCGCAAAGCGTTGAAGTGTTCAAGGCAAAGCACCCGCTGATATTGCCAAGCGGTCGCGGACATCCCGGTCAGACCGGCGAAGACTTGATGCGTGAGAACATTGCGCCATTAAAATTTCTGGTCAATCGGTTTTTTACCGACAGCGGCTGCATCATCCTCGCAGGCAAACCAAAAGTCGGTAAAGGTTGGATTGTATTGGAATTGGCGCTAAGCATCGCGGAAGGCGGCACATTCTGGGGCGAACGATGCGAGCAGGGTGAAGTGCTGATGTATATGCTGGAAGATGGCAAACGTCGCGTCAAAGAACGTATTAATATATTGCGACCGAAGGGTTTTGATTTTCTCAAGAATACCCGGTTTCGTTACTCGGTTGATGGTCCTTTCTATGTCAATTCGGATGGCACCGGTACTCTGTTGGATGACATCAAGGAGCATCTGCGATTATTTCCAGCTATTCGATTTGTAGTAATCGATGTGTTGCAGCGCGTTCGCGGCACTTCCAATCGAAATGACGATGCTTATCAGGTGGACTACAAAATCATAGGCGCGATCCAAAAACTTTCAGTCGAATGCAACGTCATGATTTTGGTTGTACATCACACCAAAAAAGGTAGAGTGGATGACGCTATCGATAGCATTAGCGGTTCGTTCGGCATAGCTGGCGCGACGGATGGCAGCATCATTATCGGCAAGCAAGGCGACGTGATGCATGTCGAAGGTTACATGCGTGATATCGCCGGATTTGATTTTACAATGGATAAGGAAGATGGCGGACCAATGTGGAAGCCTGCGCAAACTGCACAAGAATTATTTATGCCGAATGAAGGCACTAAAATTCATAATGTGCTGATGGCGCTGCATGCTGCGGCATGCGCCCTGACAGCAGGCGATCTTGCCGTACGCACTGGCATCAGCGAAAAGAATGTAGCGACTTATCTGGGTAGACTTATCAAAACTAATCAGGTAACGCGCCCGTCACGCGGCTTCTACATGGCGGTAAACCTGCCTTATCGCGAACGGATAAAGGGTGTTATCGACGTGCTGAAACGTTGTAAGAAAACAAAGGCAACTAGTGAAGTCAAAGCGCAATATGCGCCGAATGACGCGCCGCCGGAAGCCACCTACATGATCCTGACCGATGTTGCGATCAAGGAGATTGAAGCTGGCTTCGTCAACGGCAAAGACGCGCTGACCAGCTTGAAGCATCGCGGCCTTGCCAAGTTCAATTCTGATACGGTCTGGCTGATGGGAGATGACTGGGAAGACCCGCGACAGCCGACCCGACATTCAGTTCCGTTTGCGTTCAAAATGCCGTGGGAGGATTAAATGAAAACGCTTATTGCTTTGCTGCTGATGACGACGTGCGCTTTTGCCGCCAAAAATAAAGATTGCGATCCCGAATTCAACACTGTGGAAGAAAATTTTTGTATGCGCAATCCTTCACAGTGTCAAAGTGACCGTTGGAACGATTGGCAAAGCAGAGCGGCAAAATGTGCGGATTACATACACAAGCATGATCAGTCAAGGAAGCATGCTAAATCTTATCCGGCAGACTGAACAAAGCGGCCAAACACTTTCCTGCGATGCTCTTCACACCAAGAACAGCCAATCTCTCCAGTAGCTTTTCCACAGTATAAATATGGTGGCTTGTTGCCGATAGGCCATTTGCATCTATCGTCGCGTAGCTGATAGATCGTAATTGGCCCTCGCCTTCTGTTGAGGATGGCGTTAGCAGGCATGATCATGTCATTCTCCATTTTGGGCTCTGGAGTATTGCGTGGAGGCAGCTTCAGTCTGGCAGCCTTGCCGATCAGACTGTTCTTGGTGAACGTTACGCCAAATTTGGCGCTCATCGCTCTTGCAATTTCTTTGTAAGTAAAACAATGGCTATCATTGGTGAGGTTAACCAATTCATCCTTCATCTCTTGCGTCCAATCAACTTTCATTTGACTTTCCTTTTCCGATAACGTATCCGATAAGTATTAATTGGGGGAGCAATACAATGTCAAGAGGGTGGTATCTGGCAGTATCGACTGACGGTATCTATGAAATTGTCAGAGTAAGCGCAACGTTCAAAGAATGTGTAGTCGTGCAGACTAACATTCGAACGGCGAAAAAAGCGGAGGAAGCTTGCAAGATTTGGGAGCAAAGGGAGATGGATGTACCCGTGGGAAAAACCGAAACCTCTTAACTACATCGAATTCATGGACACTCATGTCCGCGTCAGCGTCACTATCAATGGACAGCTAAAAGGTTCATTTGCTATAGTAGACGAAGGCATCGACATGAATGCCTATACCGTCATGCCAGACGGCATTTCGCTGATGCTCAAGGTTGAAGGACATCCTCGCACTACAGATCAAAGGATGACAATCACTGAACTGGTGAGTTACGTGTTGACTAATTATAAATAGCGTCATCGCTAATGTCAAGTCACAATATCGTGATTGGACTTTGCGATAGCGATAGCGTATACATAAAGCATGAAATCGCAGATAGACATTGATATCGAAGTGACCGCAACGGACAACAAGTTGCGCACCGGTATCGATGCAGAAATTGCCATACTGAAATTGACTGGTTATGTAAGTTCTCGTTTTTATCCTTACACACGTTTGCAAATAGTTGAATGGGCTGCATGCAAACTGGTTGAAATCGGTGTTGTTGATCCGATAGCTGCTGAACAAGCTTTTAGAAAACAAGAAGATAATTTTGTTATTTTTCACATGAGGAAATACAGCAATATACGCCGGGGACGACAAGCAAGACATCTATACCGCGCAGGAATTGCAAATACTTATGTGAGATCACGCTTCGACTTCTATAAAGAACGGCTTCCTAAAGAAGTAGCAATGCAACAAGCTAGATATGAATTTAGTCGCCTCGTAGTCAGGTTAAGAAAAGAAAAAATATCATATGAAGCTATTGGCAAGCGATTTGGAGTAAAAGCAGAAAGAGCGCGCCAAGCATTTTTCAGTGCCGCATGGCGTAGAAGAGACCCGATTGAAAGTTACTTTGAATGGCAGGATTTCCTGTGAAACAAGACCTTACCCTCCGTCTGCACCAGACTGCTTGCATCGATACGCTGTTTGCGTATCCGGACAAATACGCGGTTGCGGAAGTGAGCGTCGCGGGCGGCAAGTCGCTGATCCTTGGCGCGCTCGCCAGCCACAACACCGGACGTACGTTGATCCTCGCGCATAACAAAGAGCTAGTAATCCAGAACACCGAAGCCTGTCGGCAAGTTGGGCTCAAGCCGGGCATCTGTTCCGCCTCCATTGCCAAGAACGTTTATTCCAAGATCACGGTGGGTACCGTGCAAACGGTGGTCCGGCGCACGCAATACTTTCAGGACGTGACGCTGATCCTTGTCGATGAGGTTCACCGCACGCCGGTCAACAAGACGTCCAGCTACCGGCAGGTGTTCGAAGCGATCCCCAATGCCAAAGTGCGTGGGCTGACCGGCACGGCATTCCGCGCCGATGGGACCGGCTCGCTGGAAAAGACCTTCGGCCCGATTATCTTCAAGTACAGCTTCTTGGACGCGCTACAGGACGGCTATGTCAAGCCGCTGATCCCGGCCTATTCGAGCACTGCTGCTGAGATTGATGTCGAAGGCTTGAAGGTCATCGGGGAAGACTATGACCTTGAAGAGCAGGCGTCCCGCGCCATCGCACTGTCGCCTGTTCATTCCAAGGGCATTGTGGAAACAATGGAACGCCAGAAGCGCAAATGTGTTCTGGTGTTCGCTTGCAATATCGCGCATGCCGACACGCTGGAAAAGAACTTTGCTGATCTGGGTGTCGAAGCGGCGGCAGTTCACAGTCACTCGCCCAAGGGCAAGCGTGAGAAGATGGTCGCGCGGTTCAGGGAACGGCTGCTGCCGATCATGATCTCGGTCGCGATGTTCGACACCGGCTTCAACGTCGTCGACATCGACATGCTGGCATTCTGCCGGGCTACCAAGAGCCCGGTGTTCTTCGCGCAGGCGCTGGGACGCGGCGCGCGCATTACACCGTTCGCGCAGAACTGCGCAGTCTTGGACTACGGCGGCAACGTCGCTCGCCATGGCTCACTGGATCAGATCGCCGCCGCACCCGGCGCGATACTGGTCTGCGAACAATGCAGTGAAAGATGGGAGACGTGGGAATATGGCCGAACATGCCCATCGTGTAGAGCAGTTCATTCAAGCGCTACGAAATGCAAAGGTTGCGCGGAAAGATTTGATCAGCATTATCACGGTGCTGTCTGCCCTCATTGTGGCTTGCGACAAACTTCCGTTAAAAGTTGTAACGCCTGCTCTCAAATTTACGCAACGTGGCTTCACCCTATCTGTCCGCATTGTGGCTATGACAACACGTCGGTCCAAAAAGCCGGAAAAGACCTTAGCATCAACGGCGCAACCAACGAACTGGTCAATGTCTCAGACATCATCAAAGCCAATCCGTGGCAGGAAGTATGCGAACCGCCTTTCATGAATGGTGCCAGTTGGCACATTCCGACAAAGTATGTGATCGTGATCTGGCCATTCAAAATCTTGCCAAGCGATATCGTTAGCGTATATTTGCTCAAGGCATCAAACGGACGCATGACCATCAAGGGCTGGTATGACAAAAATGGTAAGGTGCATCAGACATGAGTACGCTTGACGCAACCATTGACGAACTGAAACAGGCCGGACTTGCCTACAACGTAGAGTATGGCAGCAAGCATATTAAGATCAGGGCTGCGGGTCTTCCAATGATCGTTTGCAGCCTATCGTGTTCAGACCGCCGGGGTGAGGTTAAGGCTCGTTGCCTCGTTCGTCGGTTAATCAAACGAAACGGGTTAGGAGAAGTCGCATGAAAATTACGGTAGAATTCGACAGCATGGAAGAATACGAAGCTTTCCGGATCAGCGGCAAGAAAACCCGCAGCAAGAAGGAAGAAGCTGAAGAAGCTGCGCCTATCGAACAGACCGCTCAAGCCATTCGCGATGCGCAGCCGTTACAGGCTTTTACACCGCCACCAGCCTCTACCGGCTTTCCCGGTGCCAATGGCGGGACGCCCCCGGTTCACCCCTTGGTTACTGCAATTCTTGCACGGATTGACGGTGCTGTATCGAGCGGGCAACCGTCTGATGCCGTCGTGACATGGTTCCGGCAACAGATTGGACCGGAAGCAGCCCAAGCTACGCTGGATCAGATCAAGCAAATTTTCATCCCGCGCATGACCGAAGCGCAGTTGAAGCAGATCGCGCCGCAACTTGGGATACAGGGATAAGTCATGCGCTATAGACTGACTAAAAATCAACTAGCGGCACTTACCAGCCTTCGCGATGGTAAGTGGCGCTATGGCATTTCGATCAACGGTCGTCATTCGTTAACATCGCTGCATAAACTTATGTTTGTAAATCAACTTCGTAAAAGTGGCAGCGCAATAGAATGGCAGATCGCACCGGAAGGCTTAAAAATTCTAGCAGACTACATTCCAGAACTCGAGAAAACTGGATAAAGGTTGGGAGCGAAAGCTCCCTTCCATCTTTTTGGAGAGTATCATGAGCGAACCTCCAGTTAACCCATATGAACGCACCAGAGCCGCTATCAGCGACGCATTGCAACGAGTTGAGGCTCACGCGCCGGATGCATGGAATGCAGCAGCCTTTTTGGCTGTCGTATGGTGTGCTCGCATATATCCGGAGTTCACTGCTGATGAAGTTTGGATCAGACTGGCAATGCAGGGTGTCGATAGTGCTGACGTGACGCATTCGGCATTGGGACCGGTCTTTCTTCATGCTAAATATTTAAACATCATCGAGAACACCGGACGGAAACAAAAACTATCCAATCGGTCATGTCGCCATGGCGACATGACAATTTGGCATTCTTGCACCATCAACAATCAATGGCCATGGCAATGAAAACAACTTCCAAAGAAGGACTGCTGTTAAAAGCTAAAATCACGTGTGATGGAGAATTTTATTACCTCATATGCAGCGTTGAAAACTGCAAGCCATTCGAATACGGCGCGTACAAAAGCATTGAGGAAGCGTTAAAAGGTATGACTATGTTTCAACTAGGTAAGACCAATGACTGAACACGCCATCTATGCACCATCATCTGCTGCCCGCTGGTTGAAATGTCCGCCATCTGCTACGCTGTCGCAGGGCTTGCCGCAACGGCCAAGCCTCGCGGCGCAGGAAGGCACGCGCGTTCATACCGTAGTCGAGCGCGCTTTACGCACAGGTGAAATGCCGCCACCACCCGCCCCATGGGTTCAACTCAAGAACATGCCAGATTACGAAGTAGCAGCATACATCCGCCATTTCGTACAGCAGTTGGGTGCCGGTCAGTTGCAGATCGAAAAGCGTGTCTGGCTGATGAAAGGATGCTGGGGTCAATTGGATGCCAGTCATCTTGGACAGGAAGTTATTACCATTCTTGATTTCAAAAACGGCAGTTGGGATGTTGAAGCCAAAGACAACAAACAATTGCTGACCTACGCGGCAACATTCCTTGAAGACTATCCGAATGTGCAATGGTTCCGACTTGTTATCTTCCAGCCTAACAGTTGGATGAACAAAATCAATCCGGAACAGCAAGACGGTTTCAAACAGCATCTTCACACTCGCGCCGAAGTCGAAGCGCACCGACAAGCTGTTGAGAACGCCCTTGCTTATGTCGGACCGCCGATACCGGGACCGCATTGCCGCTGGTGCCCAGCCTTCTCAAGATGCCCGGCCATGTCGCAGGATGCCAACTTCCTGATGGCGGCGATCTCGCGCGATCCCCAAATACTGCTGCCCATCGAGTTGGTGCGAATGCTGCGGATTATTCGCGGCGTCAGCGACATGAAAGAGACTTTGGAAAACGAACTGACCAGCCGTCTCAAGAACGGCGCAACGGTCAACGGTGCAGAACTAAAGCCAACCCGCAAGTGGACCGCTTGGAATGACGAACGTCAGGCTGCGGAAAAACTTTATCAGATGCATGGTGTCAGAGGCGTTAAACCGATCACTCCGTCAGCCGCAAAGAAATTATCAGCCGAAGCTGAACTGTATGCTGAGATGGCTAGTCACAAACCCGAACCGGAACTTAAGGCGAGTTACTGATGAACAAACAATCTGAGAATGCTGCTAGTCATATCGAATATCTGATCGCCACCATCGCCGAGCAGCAAAAGCGTATCGAGATGCTGGAGGCGACGCTGCGGGAAATTATGGATTGTGAAGAACTCGACGCCTTCACCTTGCAGGATATTGCCCGCGCCGCGCTCGATAAGAAATGAGTTGGTGGAATGAACCACCAGATCATGGCGGCTGGATTATTATACTGTTTTTCTTTGTTCTCATATATTTAGTTCTAGTGTGTGGGAAAGTAATTTGAAAAATTTTTGGGAAAAAATTTTATCGAAATTTAATAGGCTTGACAATGAATACACTATCCGATAATGCTATCGCGTTGAGCTTTTGAACTCTTGAACCAATGAAGGAATGAACTATGGCACAACGAATTTACAAAGCCGCTGCGATCTATGATGCGCGTATCGCTGGCATGCGCAATCTATGGGAACCTTCCAGAGAATACATGGGCAAGCCCGTTGAGAAACCAAATTATCTGGTGACCGTTATCGTCAAGAAAACCCGCGCTCAATGGTTTGAAGAACCGGCTCTGGCAAACTTCACGCAAGCTTGTCAGAGCCTGTATACTGAAGCACTCGCGCCTGTTCCGTATGCGCAGATCGCTTGGCCGATCAGGGATGGCGATGTTGCTGATCCCGGCAAGGCACCGGCAGAATGGCGCGCAGGCCATTGGACCCTGATGGGTTCATCTAGTTCGCCCATCGAAGTATCCATCGTGCAGAGCGGGGTGATAACGCCATTGCGCAATCGCGTAGACGTCAAGAGCGGCGATTACGTCATGGTTGCTGCTGCGCTCGCAGTGAACTCCAACAATCCCCGCGCCGTCAAATGCTACATCAACAAGGTTGTCTTCACGGCACCGGGCGATGAGATTGTTATCGGTACTTCGGTCAGTGCTGCTGAGCTAATGGAACAGGCCAAGGCACAGGGTCTCAACGTGACCGGGTTTGGAGGCGGCGGCGCGCCGCAGCAGCAGGGGTTCGGGTTGGCTCCTAATCCTTTTCCTTCTGGCGGCCTAGCGCCCGCGCCTGTGAGCCCGCCAGCGCAACAGGGGTTTACTGCCCCCGGCAATTTTAACGCGCCCGGCGGCTTCCCGCAGCGCTAATAGTCCCACGTGGGAGGGCACCATGCTGTTCGTTGATCTGGAAACTCGATCCAGAGTAGACCTAAGAACGGCTGGTGCCCGACGCTACGCCTCCGATCTCTCTACTCAGATCACAACTGCCGTGTGGTATTTTAATGGTACCATGCATACTGCCTGCCCGGTTCACCCCCAATTGGGTACCCACCTGATAAGCCAGCTTTACGCTGATCTCTATGCATGCGACCGGGTAGTTGCCCATCACGTCGGCTTCGATGCCAACATCCTGATGGGACAGAACCCCTTCCTTAAAATTCCGGTCCAGAAAGTCTCCTGCACCATGGCGCGGGCGCAATCGCTGTCGCTGCCGGGCGGGCTGGAAGAACTTTGCATGGCGCTGAACCTTCAAGGCAAAGACCCGCGTGGCCGCGCACTGGTGATGAAAACGTGCAAGCCAAAGCGAGATGGAACGTTTGAAGAGGACATCAATACGTTTCGCGAACTGCTTCAGTATAACGTACAGGATGTCCGCTGCCTGATGAACGTTCACAGTCTATTGCCAGAACTCAACCCGGAAGAATGCAAAATATTCGAGCGGTCATGGCGCAAGAATGATATCGGACTGCCGATAGATATCGAATTGGCGCAAGCCATCGCGGCGCGTCGTTCCGAAATCGAGCATGAAGTATCTACGCAACTGCGTGAGATAACTGATAACGTTGTCACGGCGGTCACGCAGCGCCAGCGGATAGGACAGTGGGCTAATGAATTTCCCCGCATGGCTGGTCTACTTGGCACCAAGAAGCACGAGGTTGCAGAAGCTCTGGAAAATCCAAAGCTGCATCCGGACGTACGCGCGGTGCTGGAACTGGTGCAGGAGAATGGCGGCAGCGCTCCGATGAAGGCGCAGGCGTTGCTGGACAGGCACGTCGGAGGTTTTTACAAAGACGCAACCCGCTATCATGGCGCACGGTCTGGACGCGGCACTTCCGAAGGTGCAAATATGTTCAACATCGCGCGACCGTCTGGTAAGTATCAGATCGATGAATTGATAAAGGGTCTCAAGGCAGGGTTCAAATATTCTAATGTTGCTCTCACAGATGCACTACGCGGATGCATTGTTGCGCCGAACGGGTACGCGATTATTGATAACGACTTGCGGAACGCAGAGCTACGTCTGGCCCTGTGGCAAGCCGGTGATGGCGACCGTCTCAGCCTCCTTGCCCAAGGTGGTGACCTATACATGCATAACGCCATTACCATGTGGAATTTGCCCCAATCGGCAACAGAAAAAACTCATCCAAGAGAGCGCTACAACGGCAAAACAATCACGCTAGGCAGCAACTACCAGTTAGGCTGGCGGACTTACAAAGCGCACATGCGCAGAGTTGGAACGCTTATCAGCGACCAGCGAGCGCAAGACGATATCAGAGATTACCGCAAAGCTAATCCGAAGTTGGTGCGGCTTTGGAACCAGTTGAAGGATGCATTTATAAATTGCTATTACGACCTGCCGGGACGCGTCTTTCAGGCAGGTGCGATATCGCTGATAAAAGACGGCACCACCATCTGGATGATCCTGCCAAGCAGCCGCACCATTCCTCACTACTCGGTCTTCGTCAGTGAGGACGGCAACATGGGGTTCTTCCGTGCCAAGTTTGGCGCGATGCTGCCGCAGAAAGTCTTCGGTGGCAGCCTGCTGGAGATTTCCTGCCAGTCCATGACGCGGGATATCATTACCGCTTGCGAAAACGATATCGAAAAAGAACTGCCTGATATCATTTTGTTACTTGACGTATACGATAGCATCGTGGCATTGGCTCCAATGGAAATCGCAAAGCAGCGCGAGGAGCAGATGCGCGCAATCATGCGGCGACCGCGTTCTTGGACCGGGGACCTACCACTTGACGCAGAGGGTTATAGCGCTCCACGAATGAGGAAATAAAAATGGAAACCGAAATGAACCATGACACCAAGCCGGTCAAGCGTACCAGAAGGAAGAAGATAGTGCGTCCGAATGGCCGCCCGCTGATGTATCCGGACAAGACTATCGTCCGTATGCCCAAAGGCTTTTTGAAGCGCGTCAACAAGGCTCTGAAGCCTAACGAATTTCAAGGTGACTTCATGCGGCTGGCAGTTGAAAAAGAACTGGAGACGCGCCGCAAGTAAACTACTTGAAAGCGTTTCCAATCGCAGTAAAGACACCACCTAAAGCGCTACCAAATGAGTTAGCACTGGAAGCGAGGTTGGAAGCTTGCGTTCCATAGAGACTGCCAATAGCGCGAGCGCCTTGCGCAGCAGTACCTGCTGCGGCAATACCGGCCTGTAGTCCCAAGGCTTCTTGTCCGTACATATTCTGATAGGAAGTTTCTTGTTGCTGAAAATTCTGCTGTTGACCAGCCGCCTCGGCTTTGTATTGCTCTAACAAATCCTGATTGGCGATGCCTTCTGTAATACCGGTCTGAGCACGAAGATTGGCACCGGACAAAAGACCGCCGCGAGCGGCTGCGCTATTATCCTGCGCGGCTGCTGCGGTCTTCATGAGATATTGCGCGCCTTCCGACGTGTTGTAGTTCTTTGCGAAGTCTTCGAAGTCGACTGGATTAGGAGCGTTGATACGATCTTGCCCAAGAACTGCGGAAGCTGCGCTGCCACCTTGATCCGCGCTCAATAGCTGGCTGTTTATAGGATTGAGGTAACCAAACCCTTGGTTGGCGTATGGCTGTACTTCAGCCATACCCGCTCCGGTCAGATCACCGACAGCACTGATACCAGCTTGTGTCGATGCAAGACTGGAAAGACCACCAAACAACCCACCTAAAGCAGGAGCGATAGCCGCAGCAAGGTCTGTCATAACATTGACTTCCTAAGCTGTATACACTATATTAACTGGATGATACCAGAAGAGCTTCACAAGACCAAACGCAGGATCAGAGGCAACCAGACCGTCGTCGTGTCGGCGCGGGTCAGCACCGCCATGGCCGCACGGCTGGATTGGCTGGTAAGGAACCATGACGCAGTTGAAGACCGCGCCGAAGGCGTCAAAGTCGCCGTCGAAACTTGGGTCAAAGCCCGAGAAAAAGAAGCGCTTGCCAAAGGGCTCTTCCCGCCAAATTTCTGAAAAAGAAACTCAAATGCATGCGTGGCAGTGGGTCCGGAAGACCTATCCGGATTTGCTGATCTTCCATGTTCCTAGCGGCGAGCATCGCGACATCGCTACTGCGATGAAGCTTAAGCGCATGGGTGTCATTCCGGGTGTGGCAGATTTTTTAATGTTCATTCCCGGTCACGGCATCGCTATCGAAATGAAAAACGAGGATGGTGTGCAGTCAAAAGCGCAAGAGTATTTCCAAAAACAATGGGAAAAACTTGGTCATACATATCTAATTGCACGGTCGCTGAATAGCTTTAAAGAAATAATTAACGGTTACGTCAACTTAGCTTGGCCATGGGTCAAACAATCAAAACCCACGAACCAGTAACTCGGACGTAGATATGCTTTGCTGATGTGTCGGAGTACCAGTCGCCATCAACACCGAGACCGGCAGTAGGCGCAACGGTCCCGTGCCGGACTTGCGAGCGCGCAGTTAGCGTAGCGATATTCGACGTATTGGTGGCGATGTTCGCGGTGTTGGTGGCGATGTTGGTTGTGTTGGTAGCAATGTTGGCTGTATTGGTAGCAATGTTCGCGGAGTTTGCAGTGATGTTTGATGTGTTGGTGGCAATGTTTGACGTGTTAGTACTAACTTGCGAAACCAGAGTATCGTAACCCGGTATGTTTCCGGTATCTATGCCGCCGCCTTCTTGAATAAAAGCAGTTAAATCATGAAGCCAACGATTGAATATCGGATCATTGATGGCAATTGGCGGTGGCGGCGGCGTTTTCTTAAGAGGAGCTGTCATAGATGACCCTACCTATTCAAAGTTCATCATTGGCCAGCGCTTATGAAATATCCAAACGTCTTGAAGATCGCATGTTTGTCCGCGAATTCATCAACGATAACTGTATCGTAAGAGTAGAACCCGGAAGTAAAGAACTTCCGTCTTATCTAAATCAAGGCAGTGGATACTATACTTGGCAATTTTACTTAAGAGAAGCATTCTTCGATGCTAAAATCTTGAACGTTATCGTTCAAGATTTTATGTCTAGGTATGAAGAGATGCTTAAAAGTGGCGCTATCCAATTATGCGGTGTTGAAAGTGCATCGACACCATTGCTGACCGGCATCGCAATTGCGTGTTGTAATCGCGGTTTTGACGTAAATATTTTTTCCATCAGGAAAGATCGAAAAACTTACGGCAAAAAGAACTGGCTAGAAGGTAAAGTTCTAAAAAACAAACTGGCTATGATAATTGATGATATTGTTTCAGAGACGCATAAGACAGCTTGTCATGCTGCTAATGTTTTGTATAACCAAGCAATTCCAATTGCAGACCATTGCTATGCCGTAGTTCACAAAACAGACAAACCAGAAAACAATAAAATCAAATTGCTATATAGAGAATTGACTGTTGGCTCGATGTTCAGTCTCAATGATTTTGATCTGTATCTTGCAGACTACCTGAAAAACAAACAAGGCTAGGTACCCTCGCTTACTTGTACAAAGAATTCATCCATTTCAAATGGTGCCGCTGCACCGATGTAAGACAGCTGTACTTGTCTCCGGCGCGAAGTACCCATGGCACGCGCAACAGCACGGCGGGTACCGGGTTCAGGCCATACAATTTGACGAGTTCCCCTCCAAGTAATAGCGCGATCTTCCGACCATTGAAGCGTAAATGTCCCTGCGTCCGGTCCCATATAACTGGTAACATCAATCTGATTAATAACGTTGCGAGCTTCCTGCATTCCAATCCACATAGTGGTAATAGATCGTTCCATTAATCCGGCCGGTTCGCTTGCAGAGGCCAGATTAAGTGAACAGATTTCACCGGTATCAAGACCGACGTAGCAGACACCACCATCATGTTCCACGGCGCATCTGCCTGCGTGATCCGCGCGTTCTGCTGTCTGACGATAAACCCACGTCATCGATGATACAGCCATCTCAACTGACCACGAGCCTTCCGAGGTCAGTATGTAAAATACGTCGCCACCTTGCGCGTACATATAGCTGGTTAGATTGGTAAGGTCTGTTTGTTGCAACAACAAATCAACCCAACCCGGCGATACTGGCTGACCTGACTGCCCGCTGCCCAGCCATACCCGGCGGTCTGTTCCTACCCACATGGCAATGCCGTGGATGCTTGCAAGTGTGCGACGTGCTGCCAGTCCAACTTCAATCAGCGAGTTGGTGAATGCGGTAAAAGCAAAATCAGAACTGCCACCTTGGTCATACCACATCTCAACAGACCGGCTGCCAAACGGCCAGAATGTACGGCCAAGTGTTACTACGTCCAGTACAGGGTCTGCTCTGGCTTCAGCCGTTGCCCATGCATTGGCATCAACGGTAGCCGGTGCCAGTGGAGTAGACGAATACATTTTGTCGGATTGATTAGCGTAGGTATTAGATGCTCCGGTCCATACTGTGTAATTGTCTAGATTGCAAACCGCAGAAGGATCAAAATTAATAGTTCCTTGCAGATTAGCAAAAACCAAACCGCCACCTTGTGTTGCGGTGTAACCAGAACCAGTACCACCGCCACCGGTACCGTTCGAAGCAATTACCAGACAAGTGCGGTCTTCTGCCAATCGGATGATAGGCGGTGCGCCGACAGTTACAACACCGGAATAAACAGGGGACGCAGTTTCTACATCGTAATAAATACTACCATCTGCATGAGCGGACCATATGGTGCCGACTGCATGGCACAATGCGATGCATGGAGATGTAGTTGGTTTGCAAATTTCTGTCAGGCCGGGAGAACCAACGAGACGTGTTCGTGCTGGTTTCTGTTCTTCTTGTTTGCGGATAATTATCCGGCAATTTACAAGTTTTGCCGCACCCTGATCTTGATTGAACGGGTCTGCAAAAGAACCGAATATATCAAGTGGCGGCATCTACGATCTCACAAATCGAAGCCACTGCTGTCCTTTAGCCCAGTCACGCCAGCGACGGTCTACTGTTTCGCTATCAGCAAGTATTGCAGCAATTGCTTGCGGATTGCGTCCGTAGGTACCGTGAATACGTCTGCCCAGCATCAGCGTTACATCATGGATGCCTTCTGGCGGCAGGTTTATTGTGTCGCTTCCATCGGTGGCGGTAATCGCGCCGATACGCCCGCCATACTCAATCAAGCAAGTAGTAGCAGAGCGCGGTGGTTGCCATGCAGTAACGCGAATAGAGCCATCCACCTGTCTTTCCTGATGCCACTTGGTAATGATACCCGGATAAGTGGTACGCACTACATCGGCAATAGGTGCCTGTCGCGTCTCACGATTAACGGTGGGGCTGATATCGTTGCACCAAATAGCTTTTATAGCGACCGCATCAATTTGTACGGGATAAGTACTTTTGGCGGTACCAACTACGAATGAATATATTGAACCAGTAGTACCAGCCGGAACCTGCGCCACTACACGGTTCATTAAATATTGCGCAGCACCATCAACATGTTCGCTGCGAAGCATGTCATTTAGCACTGCTACGTTGTTAGCAATATCAACAGTTGACGGGTCTTCTGTCTGATCCAGAATACCATATAGATGTAATGCATTTCCGATAACATCGGCAGCAGTTGTCATCTATTCGTCTTTCTCGATTGCATTTTTAGGCCAACTATCGCCCCACTTCGCATCATCCCATTTGATAACTACACAACTTCCACCAACCGTTGGCTTGAACATTACTGTACCCCGACGCGCATGCCAGTCGTGAAATTGTTTACGCCGCAATTTAGCATAACCTTTCATCGCCATATTTGCTGCACGGTTAGTAAGTCTAACCCGGTCTCCACGTTGAAATGTTAGATGCTTTTGACCACCGTCCATGGTGGTACCCACCCGCTGTCTTCCTGCAAGTTTTCAAGCTGCTCATTTGCATCCGGTGGCTCAACAGTACGCACTGAATTAGACGGCATGAAAGTGCCATCGTAATCAGCCGGATTGGTGTAAATTAGTGTAGCGCGGTCTTGGTTCTGGTGTAACGAAGTCTGATAGTTGATGAAACTAGCAGTACCTCTCTGGTTATTTGGCGGGATCATCAGCGCTTGCACTCGCGCAGCATCGTCAGTAGCAGTCTTGATCCCAGCTTTTACCGAAAAAACGTCATCCAACCCCCAGCGAGCCGGAAGCGGCTCTGGCGGTGGCTCTATCGATCTATCCGGAGTGACTTGAAAATCATAGACCGGCGGCCATGGATCAAGACAGGGCCTTACCGGTCTTCCACTTGCTTTGGTACAAACCAGCAATCCAGTCAGACGCTCGCGGGCAAGTGTATTGTAGCGTACCCGCGCGCCGCAGCGACTACAGGCGCCCCAAGTTTCAAACCTGCCGAATTTTGGTTTCTCACCATGCAATTAGGTTGCTCCGGGGGACATATAGGTAGAGCGCCAGTCAATGATGGATGCGGAGCAACGGAACCAGATTGCAATCAGCGAAGCTTGGTTACTCCAGTTGCTATCTTCGCGGGTTTCGAGACCAGATCGCTCCCAGAATGTGAAGCCTTCGCCGTTGTCCATGTTCTGGATCGAGGTCTGGATGAAATAGTCATCCTTCGAAACCAGATAGGGAGTTTCGATGACTTCGGGAAGCGCGCCGGTTGCGCGAAGCACGTTGATGTTGTTGGTCTGTGCATTCCACTGCAACGGTGAACCAAGGATGCGTCTGGTTTCCGGTCCACTCTCAGGGGAGAGGATGACGCACTTGGGAAGCACATTGATAAGGAAGCCGCGACCGTTGCGAGTGTAACCAATCTGGATAACTGCATTCTCGAAAGCCAGTTCGGAAACATTAGCGGACGTCAGAAGATTGGACTGCAATCCGGAAGCAGTTGGATGCGAAGCCGAAGCCAATGGTACGCCATCGGCGCGGATGCCGTTCACGGCATCAATGGCAACTTGCAGCGGTGCATGCGCGATATACTCTTCAGTCTGTCGCGCGGAATACGCAAGCTCCTTCATCATCCGCGAAGCGACATCCTCGTAGAGATTGTCGTCTTTGGCTTCGCGGGAAATTGCCACGCCGAGACCGTAGCTGGCGTGAGTGACCTGAGTGCGATAGCCTTCATTTGGAAAATCGAATTGGACCGGTTCGAGTTCAGGTTGCTGAACCGCAAGCCCCAAGCCAGCGCGCTCCGTCATAAATTCTTCGAATGCTTTCTCGGAAGATTTCTGATCGAAAAAGCTGGTGTAAATTGGAGTAAGGCGCTCATAGTCCATGCCAAACAAGGCGTGAAGACCGGGCCAATACTGCGAGGGCTGAAGTGATCTGTCGATGACTTGAATGGCCGCCTCCTATTTGACTGGAGTGTGCAAGGTACCACTACCATATTTAGGATAAAACTGTCAAAATAGGACTTGACATTGTATACACTCAATCCAAGGATCGCCGAATGCAATTTCAGAGCCCTGAGTTAAAACTCGATCTGAAGGCTCCCGAAGACATCGGCAACCTTGCAGAACGGCTGGGTGAGAGCGACTGCCACCAGCTTGCTGATCACGTTATCGAATTGGTGAAGATCGATGAAATGTCGATGGCGGAATGGCTTGGAAAAGCCAACGGCTATCTTGACGATATTGACAAAGATGCCAATCGAAGCATGCCGCCCGGTGAACAATCCGGCGGCATGGAAGATACCCAGCTTCCTTCTACTTCATTGATACTGTCGTCGGTCATTCAAGCTACCGCACGTATTACAGGCGCTCTGCTTTCAGAACCGGATTTGGTGAAAGCATCAGAGCCCGGTGGCGAGCCTCTGGCTGCTTGGGTTTGTTCGCAGCTACGTACGGTAGACCCGGATTGGGTAACGGATACCGACCCGCTGATCTTGCACATGGCAGTGACCGGTCTTGGCTGGCGCAAACGCTGGTTTGACGAACATGAAGGACAGTTTCGCAGCGCGTTTCTCAACGTCAATGAAGTAATCATAAATGAAAGCGCAAAGACGCTTGATCGAGTGCCGCGCATCACTCACAAAATTGAAAAGTATCCCTATGAAATTCAGCGTTCAATTGAAATGGGACACTGGATCGACTACGAACCAAATTTTGACGACATCGACCCGCAAGAACCGCAGGATTTTTATGAAGTCGATATGTGGCTGGACATGGATGGTGACGGTTACGACGAACCGTACACCATTACAGTAAATCTTGAAGACGTACCTTGCGCAGTCAAAGTCCTTCCACGCTGGACTAGAAAAACAATTATCGACACCAAAGAGATGTTGGTATTCCATCCAGTGCGACGTTACTACGCCTATAAAATGATACCCGATCCGAAAGGTGCATTTTTTCCACGCGGCTTCGGCTGGTTACTCGGCAGGACAGAACATTCAGCGGACCGCTTGCTGGCATCGATAGACGATACTGCAAAATTATCATCCGAAAACGGCGGTATTGCCGCGACTGGCGGCATCGGTTTGCCGGACAAAATTGAATTGAAAGGCAACCGCCTGACCAGCATCAATACGGACGGTCGCCCCATCAACGATGTGATATCGTTTTTTCCCAGCAAGCAAGTTACGCCGGGCATGTTTCAGTCGCTCGACAAGCTGATGACTTTGGGTGACCGCTTGGCTGGTACCCTGAATTTGCTGGAAAACGCTCCGGCATCAATGACCGCTACTCTGGCAAAAGGCATTATCGATAACGGCGCGCAACAGCACAGCGCGGTCCATCGCCGCATCATCGGCAGTATGACCGAAGAAGTACGGGCTTTCGCGGCCATGGCGTATGCCATGGATCATTTGCCGGAAAATATCGATGGCAGGATGCCTATTGAGATAACTGCCGATCCAAACATGGCGACGGAAATGCATCGTGGCATAACGGCGCAGACTTACCATGACATGCTGCAATTACCGATGATCTTCAACCCGCATGAAGTTGCGCTTCGCTATGCGCAAACTATGCGTTTTCCAAATCCGGAAAAACTAATTGCGCCACCACCGCCGGACCCACAAGCGACGCCACAAGAACAAGTTGAAACAATGCTGAGCATGGAAAAAGAAAAGACCAACCGTATCAAGGCAAATGCAACATCAGCTTTGCAATTCGCACAAGCCGTATTGGCACTGGCGCAAGCAGCACAAGTCCCCGGTAATATTGATTTAATGCGTATCCAAGTTGCACAGCTTGAAAAGACAATGGAGCAACTGAACAGTGACACGAATAACATCGGAAGCAACAATCAGGGAATGGCTGGACCACCCGCTCAGCCACCACCTCAAGGCGGTCTTAACGGTGCGCCGGGACCGATTGGTGGCGGAACTGCTGTCGGGCCGCCCGGCGGACCCAATCCGGCAGGGCCAAGCGGTAGCCCTCCAATGGGTATGCCAATTGTTGGACCAGCCCCCGGAACAACTAATGGCGGAATTGGACAAGGATAAACCATGAGCATCTACGGTTTTGAAATTCCGCATCACAAGGTCAAACCGGCACGCGATTACATTTCCATTCAAATTCCACTACCGCCACGAAAAATTGGCAGCATCGTCACACCTGACATGTGGCGTGAGTTCAGTCAGCATAGCGTACAAGCTGGCATCATTCGCAACATAGGACCGCTGGCTTTTCAGTACAAAGACGGTCAGGGATTGTCACGACAGGATGCAGATATTGGCGACTGGGTGATTATCCGCTTTGGTGCCGGGACGATGTTTCAAGCTGGCAAAGGCATTGTCGTGTCCGGCGGCTGGCGGTATATTTCTTCTTTCAATGACGTTATCGGCATCATCGCAGCAGCCGACATGCCTGATCCCAAGACACTGGAATGGGAAGAAGGCGACGATGAAAAACTTGGCATGGTGCAGCCCAGTCTGCCTCTTGAACCTGAAATCGGGGTTCGTGAGCGCACAGTCTACGGGAGCTAATCATGTCAGACGTTGAACAAATGTTGCGTACTCAAATGCAAAATGACTTAACTCGTCAGCTTGATAGCGCCGTACAGGCTGGCGATATCAATGCTGCCAGAAAAGCTACGCAACAACTCGCAGAACTGCATTTGCAAAATGTCAAAGCAACCCCGGTGCAATTCACCAATGCCGATATTCGCGCAGCTTTAAAAGTTAAAGCACCATGGTTCGGCGTCGATCCACGCCGCAGCGCCAGAGCGGTAGAGTTTGGTAAGAACATGGAACCGCAATCCTTCAAGTCGGCAGATGAATTTGCGGACCGACTTATAGAAGCAGTCGCCGAAGAATTTGAAGAAACAGAAGAACCAGATGAAATAGAAGACGAAGAAAAAGAAGAAAAGAAAGTTGCACGCAAAAAGACTGATGCTCCGTCTGGTGATACCAGACGCGCTATTCCACGCCGTACTTCCGGACCGTGGGCAAAACTATCAGATGCCCCGAAGGAAATTGCTGACACTATTAAGAGTGCAGCCGACAAGTTCACGCGCAACGCTACCAAGGAGCAGCGCGAGAAATATATCACGACCGCGCTTGGAACGGCTTATGCCGCAGATCAGCGAGCGAAGGGTAAAAAATAATGGCCGCAATCGCTATCAACGTACTTTGGTTTTTGATTGGCCTGATCATCCTGTGCGGAATTGTATATTTGGCGATTTGGGTGATCGAAAGTTTCATCATGCCGATCCCAGAGCAGATCAAAAAAGGCGTTTGGGTAATTGTATTGCTGTTAGCTCTGATTTTTCTGATCACTGTGCTAGTGGGTGGCGGTGGTAATCCCTTTCACTTCGGGAAAGCAGAACTCCCAAGTGGAGTCTTTGCCGCCATATCCACCCGCGCCGCCCAACATATGTAAAGGATGCTAAATGCCTGAAACCCCTCCTTTCAGCCCGTTTGTTCCGACCGGCGGTCTTTCCGAAAACCTCGTGCCAAACCCGCCTGCTGATATTCCGGAAGCTCCTGCGGTCGATGATGCTATGGCAGCACTGTCAAACGGTAATGACGCACAGGACATTGACACTATCATTGCCAGTCTGACTTTGAACCGCGAACTTCCTCTGTACATTCCGGAGCGGGAAAAATATCCGCAGAAGTCATTCCACATCATCAATGACACGCCACAGGAACTGGCAGCAGCGATGCGCATCCATTGGAAGCCGGTCACTGATCCGCATCTGTTAGCTCTGTTCGAAGGCAAGGTTTCCGGCGTAGACAAGACCGGAAAAATTATGAAACCTATGCTGATGGAGCGCGATATCCGCATCACGCAGGCTTATGACAAGCTGAAGCGTCAGCAGCTTAGCGACATGTACAAAGGCATGGACCCGCGCAACAAGCAATTCAACAGCAAATATGCAGACACCGAAGCTGTCATCAACTCCGGTGCTACCAAAGGGCAGTTTTCAGGTGCAGGGTGGAGGATAAAAGTATGAAAAAGAAAGCCGCCAAACCCAATGCAAAAGTCAAGAGTATGACGGCTGACGACCATCGCAAGCTTGCTGACAAGCATCGCGCGAGAAGCCGTCTCCATGAAGCCAAGGCTGACATGCTGGATGTGGATGATCCGTCGAAACGAGATAAAATGGGAATACGTATCAGGCCATATTAGACTGTAGTGCGTAATCGTTGATACCGAAGCTGTTGACCAAAGCATCCAGCCGGTCTGGCGACCGCCCGATTTCCATGCGTATCTTTTCCTTTGGTGTCATGAACAATCGCGAAAGTTCGTCGCGGCGACAGCCGCCAGTACCCCATTTGTAGGTCGCGCATTCTTCTTGCAGCAGTTTGTCATTCGGCATTCTGACTTGACCTTGCAGCCACATCTGGAATTTAAAATGCAACTCAGCACGCTTATTACCAAACTGCACAGCGTTATTAGCGCCGCTGCCAAAATTGACGGCAACGATGCGGTCAGCCTGATTGCGCATCCGCAAGCGACAGGCATCGACCAGTCCCTTGCCGAGACCGCCACTATCGATCAGGATTGCGTCCATCTGGAAACGCCGGAAGGCGGATACCAGCCAGTCAGCCTGAACATTCTGGTCCTTGGATTTGATTGCGCCCCAGATACGCTTGCCAACTACACAGCCTTGACGGTCACAAACCCATGGATCGTCGCTGCCATCGCCAGCCGGGTCGACTGAAATGATCTTGAGCGCGCCTGCGGTAGGTTCGATCTTTGACAGCATGGCCTGCTGCACCAGCGAGGCCGGGAAGAAGTCCATCGTGCTGTCGGTCATGAAGCATTCGGCATAGGTTGCCGGAAATTCCTGCTTCGTCAGCCGGTGGATGCTGTCGGGCTGGCCGCCGTTCATGGTGGCGAGCGTGTAGTTCTCGCGCCAGTACCAATAAACCTGCGCCGGGGTCAGACCGTGCAGCTTACCGTAATCGGCGAACTCGCGCGGCATCTCCCAGTTTGGCGGCGGCTCGTGAACGTATTCCGGCATGATATGCCACGCCAGAAAGTGCAGCCGCCAAAGCCCTTTGTTCTTGTCGCGGTGCGCCTGCTCGCACATGTCGAAGAACATGCCGGAAGCACCGTTGCCGGTGCTTTCCATGATGATCTCGGTGCGAGGAATATCCAGCACGGTCTTCATCAGTCCGGAGGACAAATCTTCCGAATTGTCGAAAAACGCGGCTTCTGACATATGGAGCAGATGGGTATCGTCAGATCGCCCAATATCGCCACCTTCAGCGGACGAAACTTTGTAAGTCGACTGTAGCTTGTCGAACAGCAACTCTCTGGCATTGGATGCTCCCAGAGAGGGTCGTAGGGGCACTGGCAGCCCCGCGTAGAACTCTTTGACTTCCCTATGGACATTTGTTGCGCTATCATTGCGATGAGCTACCACGTGGGCTCTACAGCCCCGCTGAGTGGCTGTGCGGTGGAAGAACCGACCGCTGATGTAAGTGGAGACGCCCATCCGGCGCGCCTTCGGCACCAGCGCCCGGATGTTGCCGAACTCCCTGAGTTCCGCGATCAGCCGGTTGTTCAGCACGGTCTGAGCCGCATTGATCCGGAACAGCTTGCGCGCGCCGCCTTCGCGTGGGCGGATATAGAGATACTTTTCACGGTACCATTCAAAGTCTTTCAGCTTGCCATTGATTTCGGTTCGTCTGTCAGTAGGCGTGCTCCAAGGATAGTTCATGTAAACGCACTACCAAATTTTCGAAGAAGATATGGCTCTTGAGGCGTGTTCACTCCTCCCAAACCAAAACCACCAAAACCAGCAAGATTAGACCCCGGTACAAAACCGCCACCTACGTTTGATCCTAAGCCTGTTGGTGGCAGTTGAGAAACAAGTGCCGGTGGTGCAAAAGCTGGCTGTCCCGGCAAAGTATTCGGCGGCGTTTGCTCTACTGGTAAAGGCTGTGGCGCTTGCACAGGTGGTAGTGGTGCTTGTTGAACTGGTGGCGTAGGGACCGCTGGCAGCGTTTGTGGAAACTGTGTTTGATCTTTCGGCGCAAGTACTGGCGGCGTTATTACATTTTGCGGCAGATGCGGTACTTGCTGCGGTACTGTAAGTGGTGGAGGCATTACCACGTCTTGCGGTACATGCGGCACTTGCTGCGGTACCGTAAGTGGTGGAGGCATTACTACGTTTTGCGGTACACGAGGTGTTTGTTGCGGGGGTGCCATTATCGACGGTGCTATCGGTGCTAACGGCGTTTGTTGAACTGGCGACGTTGGGACCGCCGGTAACGGCGTTGCCGCTATGGCTGCCGGTCGCCCCGGCATAGTATTTGGCGGCGTCTGTTCTACTGGTAATGGTGCTGTCGGTGTTATCGATGCTGGTCGCCCCGGCATGGTATTTGGCGGCGTCTGTTCTACTGGTAATGGTTGGTTAGCAGCCAAATTTCGTTGAGCCTGTAAGGCTGCCTGCTGAGCTAGTTGAGGCGCTGTAAGCGACAGAGGAGAGCTAACTATAGGTGACGTAGGAAATGCTGGTAGCGGCGCAAGTGCTGGTTGCCCCGGCATAGTATTCGGTGGTGTTTGTTCTACCGGTAGAGGTGCTGGCGCTGGTGCTTGTTGGTTAGGGCCTATGAAACCCCAAGACGGTTGCTCACCACGAACCATCGGTGGTACTTCAGATGTTGGTGTTGGCGCAGTTGGTGCTGGTTGTCCCGGCATAGTATTCGGTGGCGTTTGTTCTACCGGCAGCGGTGTTGGTGCTGGCTGATCAGTCGGCCGACCTTGAGGCGTAGGTATGGATATAGGTGCTGATCTTCCCGGTATCATTTCAGTGTGTGGGGCGTCTCTAGAAATAAAACCAGAACGAATTCCAAATTGAGCTGCATGATTTCCACTTTGTAACCATGCTCTAAATCCTGATGCTTCTGGTAAATCAACGGCATTACCTTGTTGATGGTGCGATGCACCGGGAGGCGCGGCAGGATAAAGAGCCCCATGGTGGCTATCTGCCCAGTAATGACCTTGCACGTCTGCTCCACGTGACATCTCACCAAATTGAGGTTGGCGTCCTGTTTCTTTTGTATAAGCTTCACCTGCTTGACGTAAAGCAGAAGCAAGCTGCGGGTTTATTAGAGGAGCACCGGGAATTTGCTGATGAGCAGGCACGTTAGTAGCTTGTGTTCTACTAACCATTGGTAGGACAGAGTTATGTCCGCCATGTTGAGTTATATAATCTAAATCTTTTTTATACTGAGGAGCAACATCAGTAAATGGCGGCGCTTGAACTGATGGCTGTTGAGGTGCTGGTTGAACCTGACCTTGAGGTGCTGGAACAACTACTGGCGGTAACATATTTTGCGCTACTTGATAAGGCGAAGGCATGCCTTCTGACTGAAATGCAGTAGGTGCCGTAAACGCAGGAGTAATCTGAGCAAGCGAAGGCATCGCAAATTGAGGACTAAGATTAGCACCGGCAATAACAGGATTAACAGGTGCTAACGACGCAGGAGTAGTAAGAGCTTGTTGGGTAGGAGCAGTAGAAGATACCCCACCAGTAGGATCAAATGCAGAGGGTGCTGTACCACCGGCAGGAGCGAGAGGTTCAGTAGGCGCTGCGGCTGAAAATCCGGGGTTAGGAGTGGCAACAGTAGGAGCAGCATTAACACTAACAGTAGCAGCATTAGGAGCAGTGACAGGAAGAGCGTCAGGACCTTTTACTTCCGTACGAGTTTCAATTCCGGGCGTTCCAATATAAACCCTTGTCGCCGATGGATCGGGTGTAGACCCCTTTTGTAATGCTGCTTTAACTTCTTCGTCTGAAAATTCTGTTGGTTTGCCTAGTGGTTGTTCTTGCTGCTTTTGTTCTTCCAGCAACTTATCAACTTCTGCCTGATCTGCCTCCATTACTAGTTTTCGTTCTGATTGCGGGTCTGTCAAATCCTCGAATTCCGGGTTTAGACTTATACTAAATGGGTCTGGCTCCATATACCATTCCGGAATATCCGGAGCTATATCAAGCGACATTTCACTAGGAACGTCAGGACTTTCTTCACCAATTGCATCTGCGGTTGACGCTAACCCATCAGTACTATCACCAACATCACCCGGAGCAGCACTGGGACCAGCTTCAGCACTTGCAGACGCGGTGTCACCGGTAGCTGTACCAACATCACCCTGACCAACACCTATACCTTCACCAGTATCGCCAGTACCTACACCAGCTTCAGCGCCTGCGGTTGCACCTTCACCAGCACCGGGTGCACCTTCGCCACCACCGGGAGCACCTTCACCACCACCAGTACCCGTACCGTCACCAGCAGCACCTGC
>Ga0210402_10000382_pt1 | contig 49799 bp, 40 predicted proteins | sample IncBWC7MmetaG_FD_161055 | JGI IMG/M metagenome (GOLD analysis project Ga0210402, IMG submission 161055) | Forest soil microbial communities from Barre Woods Harvard Forest LTER site, Petersham, Massachusetts, United States - Inc-BW-C-7-M | ecosystem: Environmental > Terrestrial > Soil >... | reverse complement strand
TTGTCCGCCGCCCTCGCATGGTTGGGGCCAGGATGGTTCGCTATTCCTTCTCCTGTATGACTCTTTCATTCACTACTTCACGCCGGTTTATCCCGACGCAGATTAACAATCTGCCCCACAAAAGGGGTTTGTGTCCGCCATCCCAAATACGGTTTAGCACCCGCGGTTACTCAGGAAATCCGATATTCTTGTCACATGACCGAAACCTCTCCAAGCACCCAGGCTCCGGGACGGGTTGCGAACCTGCCCATGCCCCCCACCTTCGCTACCCCGGACGCGGAACGCCGCCACCGGAAGGAACGCATGGCCGCAGCCTTCCGCCTCTTTGCCCGGTTCGGGTTCGACGAAGGAATTGCCGGCCACATCACCGCCCGCGACCCCGAGCGTCCCGACTGTTTCTGGGTGAACCCCTTCGGCGTCTACTTCGGGCACATTCGCGTTTCCGATTTGATCCTGGTCAACCACAAGGGCGAAGTGATCGAAGGCAATCGCCCGGTCAACGGCGCAGCCTTTGCCATCCATTCGCGCATTCATGCCGCGCGGCCCGATGCGGTGGCGGCGGCGCACGCCCACTCGATGTACGGCAAATCCTGGGCGTCGCTCGGACGGCTGCTGGACCCGATCACGCAGGATGCCTGCGCCTTCTACGAGGACCACGGGCTGTTTGACGACTACACGGGGGTGGTGTACGAAACCTCCGAGGGCGACCGCATCGCCAACGTGCTGGGCAGCCGCAAGGCGGTGGTCCTGCGCAACCACGGGTTGCTCACCGTGGGGCAGACTGTGGACGAAGCCGCGTGGTGGTTCATCACCATGGAGCGCAGTTGCCAGGCCCAGTTGCTGGCCGAAGCCGCCGGCAAGCCCGTCGCCATCGAACATCAGAGCGCCCTCACCACGCGGTCGCAGGTGGGCAGTTCGTATGCCGGCTGGTTTCAGTTCCAGCCGCTGTGGAACAAGATCAGTCGCGAGGAGCCAGATATGTTTGATTAGCTCGCGGCGTGCCCGTAGGCCGCGGTGTGCCCGTAACCCGCGGTGCGGCCACGCAGGCGATGGGCTGGCCCGTTGTGATGGGCGGGGTGGCTACGATGTAGAGCACCCGCCCGGCAATCGGCGATTCCACCGTGGCGATCGGGTTGCCGAAAAAATCGGTGATGCGCGCCAGCAGCTTGCCCTTCGAGATCACTTGAGCGCGCTCCACTTCCGGGTACAGGATGCCGGTGGCCGGGCTTAGGATGTCCACGAAAGGGTCCAGGTAGACGGCATTGGCGATCGGCGCCGGGCCGTCCTCCAGCATCTTCAAATGGCGCATGACGCCGCGGACGCCCGAGACAATCTGCTGGATGGATACGCTGTCGGACATGCCCAGGTACCCGCACTCAATGGTCATGGCCGGCTTGCCGCGCGTGATGGCCGTTGTAGAGCAGTAGATGGAGCGGGCCGCGTCGGTGGGACGATTGCGATCCACCAGAATGTAGCCGATGCCGAAAGCCAGCGCCAGTTCGCCGATGGCGGCATCCAGCCGGGCGTCGCCGGTGACGGTCTGATACACGTACGGGCGCAGGGATTCGTTGCCATCGCCGCAGTGCAGATCCAGCACGTAATCCGCCGGTTCGATGACTTGGGTGGTGATGGCGTGGGCAATGCGTTCGGACACGGTGCCGTCCGGATTTCCGGGGTAGCAGCGATTGAGGTTCTTGCCGTCCACGGGGCTGAAGTAGATGGTGCGCCCCAGAAACGACGGCATGTTGGCCACGTGAACCATGATGACCGTGCCGTGGAGTAGGGCCGGCTGGATCTGCCCGCGCAGTTGTTGCAGCGCGAGAATGGGCGGATACTCGTATCCGTGGTTGCCGGCGATCAGCGCCAGCACGGGTCCGGGATGGGCGCCGCGGAAGGTGGTCACGGGGATCTCTGTTCCAGCGTCCGCGCCGGCTAGAATCTCGATTGTGCGCGATTCAATTGCGTCGGCCATTGCCTTTCCTCAGCTCCTCAACCGGATGTGGGGCAGATTGGTAATCTGCGGCGGATTGTTAATCCGCCTGCCGTCTACAGTGGTAAATCTCCTGCCCCTACATGCTCAGCGTACCGCGATTGTTGAAACCTGACACAATAAGGTTTCGGGTTATGAGCAACTTTCCAGTCACCAACCGCCGCTCGTTTTTCAAGGCCGCAGCCGGATTGGCAGCGCCCGCCTTCATCCGCAACCTGATGTCCGCTCCGCCCAGCAGCACAGTGCGGTTGGCCAGCTTTGGTTCCGGAGGCATGGCCTTTCACACCTTGGATGGCATCGCGACCCATCCCAAGGTCAAGCTGGTTTGCGTGGCCGAGCTGGATCCGGCGCGCATGGACCACAAGAAAAAGTACCCGGACGCCAAAGTCTACGAGAACTGGCGCGAGATGCTGGAGCGCGAGCACAAGAATATCGACGTAGCCTGCGTGGGCACGCCGGACCATATGCACGCCCCCATGGGGATGAGTGCCATGCACTTGGGCCTGCCCGTCTACATGCAGAAGCCGCTGGCTCACGACATTTACGAGGTTCGCCGCCTGACGGGGATGGCCCACAAGAAAAAACTGGTGACCCAGATGGGCATCCAGGTCCACTCCAGCGCCGAGTACAAAGCGGCGGTGGAACTGCTGCACTCGGGCGCCATCGGCAAGGTGAAGGAGGTCCACTCCTGGAGCGAGAAGAAGTGGGGCGATACGGAGCCGTTCCCCAACCGCACCGATCCCGTGCCTGCCAACTTCTGCTGGGATGACTGGCTGGGCGTGGCGCAGGCGCGGCCGTATATCGGCGACCGCTATTATCATCCGGAGAACTGGCGCAAGCGCATCGATTTCGGAACCGCGACCTTTGGCGACATGGGTTGCCACATCATCGACCCAGTGTTCGGCGGCCTGCAACTGACCGCGCCCATCTCGGTGCGTTCCGAAGGGCCGGCGCCGAACGAGCACAACTGGGCCATCAACACAATCATCCACTATGTGTTCCCGGGTACGCCCTACACCGAGGGAAAGACCGTGCCCGTCCACTGGTACGATGGCGACGAGCGCCCGCCTCAGGACGTGCAGGCGTTGCTGGGGTCGAACAAGATGCCGGGGCAGGGTTCGATTTTCATCGGTACCAAGGGTGTGATGCTGCTGGCGCACGTCGCCAAGCCGGTCCTGCTGCCCGAGGAACAATTCAAGGATTTCCGGATGCCGGCAACGGAGAAGGAGAACCACTATCACCAGTTCGTGGAGGCCGTGCTGGGCAATGCCAAGACATCGGCGTCGCTGGATTATGCAGGCCCGCTTACGGAGTCCGTGCTGCTGGGCCCCATCGCCACGCGCTTTCCGAAGACCACGCTGGAATGGAATGCGGGCAAGTTGAAGTTCAAGAATTCCGCCGAGGCCACGCGGTACGTGCGCAAGGCGTACCGGAGCGGTTGGGCCGTGAAGGGCCTGTAGCGGCGAAAGTGGTCGCGACCCTCCGGGTCGCGACGGCACCTAGAAGCCGCACTCGCCACCCAGAGGGTGGCGGCCACTGGGCGCCACCTACTTCATGGCCTTATACGCCTCATACATATCCCGGATGCCGGCCTGGGTGGAATCGCCGGGGTGAATCACCACCCGATAGCGGAAGCGCAGCGATTGGCCCATGCGAAGGCTTAGGCTGCCGTCACGGTTTGGATCTTTTTCGAAATCGTGCACGCCAAAAACATTGGCGGCCAGCAAACCGTAACCGCGGGCGTGCCAGTAGGTCGGCTGGCGCGGATTCGACGGATTGTCGAAGATCGCGACCCCAACATTCTGGCCGTCCAACTGCCCCCCATAGTCCACCCATTCCGAGCGCTTGCCCCACACATTTTTTTCGGTGGACTTGTTCTGCGCGTTCACTATCTTGCCGGTGCGCTTGGGTTCCGGAATATCCTTCGGCTGATCTTCTTCCAGAGCCGCTGCCAGGCGGACCGCAAACAGGCCTTCTTTGGTGTCGCCGAAAGTCACGGGCTGGTCGGGTGACAGCGTCATGTCGAAATCGATCATGCGGAACTGGGGATCGGAGTAGAACGTCATCAGCCGCCTCTCCGTCAGCAGGCTCGCACCCTCCGTGGTCCGCCACTCGAAGGTAGCGGCAATGGTGCCGGACTTCCGGCCGCTGGATATCTTGTCGATCTTGATGAGCACGATCTTGCCCTTCCCCTTGCCGGAGGATGTGTTCACCGGATCGGCAGCCCAGAAGTTGTAGCCGTTCACGTCTCCGTGCGCGAACCAAAGCCCGGTTTGATGCGGCTCGTTGCGGAGTTCGCCCGGAACGTCGGGGACCATGGGGAACCCGCGGGTCACTATCTGGCCGGCCGCCGTGCGCAACGGATGCAGGTAGGGCTTGCTGGTTTCGGGGCCTACATAGAAATCGGTGAACGGTTTGCCATCGATCTCCACGGAGACTTTCTTGTTGCCATCCTGGGTGATCTTGACCTGAGCGCACAGGGGCAGGCAGAGGGCGGCGGCTAGGAGGATGCGGTTCATGGTAAGTCCAATAGAGCACGGCTGGCGGCTCCATGCAAGCGCCGGGAATGAAACTCGTGGAGGCGATTGCCTGTGGCGTAATAGGCCACAGGCGCGACGTGCGCGAGGATGCGGCGCCTGCCGTCTTCGGGCCATGAGAAGCGTGGCTCCTGAGTCACCCGAATCACATACCCATACTCAACGATTCCTCTTGTAGGTCAGATGCATCTAAACGGTAGGTAACACTGGCTTATGCGAATCCTCGCGATATCCGGTAGCCTGCGGGCTTCTTCTTCAAATACCGCTCTTCTGCGAGCGGCCATCGCTTTGGCTCCGCAAGGGGTCGAGGTAACTCTTTACGCCGGACTCGGAGATCTTCCGCACTTCAATCCGGACCTTGATGGCGAAGCGGCGCCGCCGGAGGTAGAGGACTGGCGGCGAAGGCTGCAGGCTTCGGATGGCGTCGTGTTCTCGGTACCCGAATACGCCCACGGAGTGCCCGGCGTCCTGAAGAACGCTCTCGATTGGGTGGTTGGCAGCGGCGAGTTCTTGGACAAGCCCGTCACGCTCTTCAATGCCTCGCCGCGCGGGATTTATGCGCAAGCATCGCTTACGGAAACGCTTACCGCGATGACGGCCAAGGTGGTACCCGAGGCGTCAATCACGTTGCAACACTGGGGGAAGCCACTCAACGCAGAGCAGATCGCAGCGGCTCCGGAGATGTCGGCTGCAGTGCGCTCCGCAATTCAGTTGTTGGCCGTTGCGATCGATGCCGGCAAGGCTGTGCTCTAAACGCGCTGCGCTCGATTTATTGCAGCAGCGGGAATAATCTGCCGCGCTGGCGGTTTTTGTTGACAACGCTGGAGAGTAAGGGTCGCCGGATGGCGACCCTCGTGGAGATCAGCGCCCTGCCGTCAACGCTTGAAGCTTAGTCTCCGCTCACCCGCTCGTACACCGGCGCCTTGCTGGCCTGCAGCGCTCCCAGACTCACGTGAATCTGCGGCATTGAACCGGTCTCAAAGCTCTCGCGGACCATGTCGCTGTCGCTCTGGTCCAGCTTCTCGCGCAGCATCTGCCTTCGCAGGCGTGCTTCGAACTCGCGCATCTGCTGGTCGATGCCCGTGGCCTTCTGCTTGTTGCGCACTATGTCTTCGCGGTAGCGCTTCAGGAAGTAGCCGATGGTCTCCACGCGAATCCTGATGGAGCCGGTCGGCTTGTTTTCGTCGATGTCCTTGAAGCAGAAGTACGGCGTGCCGGAGTGCTCCACAATCTCCTCCACCACGGAGTAGATTGGGGCATCGTGGCCGCATTTGAAGCTGGAAAGCTCCAGGGCCACCAGGTTGGGGTGGCGCGCCACATACTTGGCGGCCCACACCTTGCGGCTGGTGTTTTCGCTGTAGGAGTTCTTCCAGACGTCGTTGATCGACATGGGGTGCGGAATCTCGCCCGTTTCCACTTCGGGTCCGAAAAGCCGCCAGATGATGTCGTCGTCAATCGGCAGGCAGTCCTGCGCGAACACGGGGTAGCCGAGCTTCTGGAACTCTTCCAGGATCTCGTGGTTCACGCCCGGGTCGTTGTGATACGGGCGGCCCAGCAGCACCACGCCCAGACGGTCTTCGCGCTCCAGTTGCTCCAGAACTTCGCGAGCCTGGCCGCGCATAGTGACGTTGTCGAAATAGCTGAGAGCGCGGTAGCCCTGCTCCACGGCCTTCCTGTTCTCTTCGGGGCTCAGGCCCAGGATGTCTTTGAACTCTTCGTACATCTGGCGTTCAAAGAGATCTGGTTTGGAGAGGTTGACGAACGTGTCTAAGAATCGAACGCCCTTCTCCTTGAAGAGGTCGCCTTCCTTGGTAAACGCGGCCTTCACCGCTTCGGGCGTGGCGGCCACCGTGGGGCAGGTGCGGCTGGCCTGCACCTGGTACAGGTCGGTCGTCAGGCAATCGATCATCGGGAAGAAGATGAGGTCGAGCGCCTTCTTGGCATGCACCTTGTAAAGCAGGTTGTGGATGTGAGGGATGCCGAGCTTGGAGGGGAAGCACGGGTCGATGGCGCCGCGCTTGGCGCCTTCCTTGTATAACTCCTCACTGGTGTAGTCGGAGAAGACGATGTTCTGCTGCTGAATGCCGAGCGCCGCAAAATAGCCCGTGAAGATCGGTGTCTGCGAGTACATGTTGAGCACCCGCGGCATGCCGATGCGGTACGTGGCGCGCTTCTTGATGAGCTCCGCGCGCCTCTTCTGCGTGCCCGTGATCTGGAACTTCGGCAGCGCGTCGGCCACCAGCGGAACCTCCGGGACGCGGAAGATGGCCTTGGCGGCGATCTCGACGAAGTTCGGATTGGCTTTCTTCACCTTGTCGAGGTTGCCCTTGATGCCGCGCATTTCCTCGATGTTTTCGACCGTGCCCTTCTCACAGGTGGCGATGATCAGGCGTTGCGCGCCTTCCTCCAGCGGGACTTTGGTCTTGGCCGGCCGCTTGTAATCGGCCGGAATCTGGTTGGTCTTGACGTCGATGAACGTGCGCAGGCATTTGTTCTTGCAGAAGTAGCAGCGCGTGGCTTCTTCGCGGGTGGTCCTGTATTTGATGTTGGCGCAGGCATCCAGGCCGATGAAGGTGCTCTGGCGGCCGTTGTCCCACAGGCGGCCGGCTTCTAACGCCGCGCCGATTGCGCCGGCTTCACCGCAATGTTCGTGGACAATGACGTCGGCCGGGTGTTCCTTGCCCTTGAAGCGCGATTCGATGAAATCGACCTGTGCCTTGACCGCGGCCAGGTTATATTGGGTGCCGCCCTGCAGCAGGAAACGCGTGCCAATGGCGGAAAGGTTGGGGATCTGTGAGACGTAGAGCCAGATGTTCTTGGGCAGCACGTTACACAGGCCGGCCATGATCTCTTCCGGCTTCCAGCCCTGCCGCTGAAAATCGACGATGTCGGACTGCATGAAGACCGCGCAGCCGTAACCGAACGATGGGAAACCCTTAGCGGCAAATGCGATGTCGGCGTATTGTTCCACCTGCACATTAAAGCCCTGGGCCGTGGATTGCAGGAAGTAGCCATTGCCGGCCGAGCACTGCGTGTTCAGCTTGAAGTCTTTGACGCGCCCGTTCTTGAGGATGATGATCTTGATGTCCTGGCCGCCCACGTCGCAGATCACGTCCACATCTTTGTAGAAGTGGAGACCCGCCTCGGTATGAGCCACGGTCTCGACCAGCGCGGCATCGGCGCCCACTACGTCCTTCAGGATGTCCTTCGCGTACCCGGTGGTGCCCACGCCCAGAATCTTCAACTGCGAACCCTGATCCACAATTTGAGCGTTCAGCTTCTGCAGCACCTCGATGGTGTCTTCGATGGGGTTGCCCTTGGAAAGCTGGTAGGTCTTGGCCAGGATGCGGCGTTTGCCGTCCTTAGAGAGCAGCACGGCCTTGGTGGAGGTGGAGCCGCCATCGATGCCGACGAAGCCTTCCACCAGTTCACCGGGTTGGAAGGTGGTGGGAGTGAACTTCTTGGTGCGGTACTTTTCCTTGAACGCGGCCAGGTCGGCGTCATCCTTGGCGAGGCCGACGCCGCCGCCACGCTTGGTCTTTTCCTCTTCGCGGCCGATGGTGACGTACCATTCCAGCTTTTCCCAGCCCGTATACAGACCGACGTTATCGTCTTCCGATTTGCCGAACTCCACCGAGCCAATGGCCGCGAAGTACTGGGCGTTATCGGGCGTCTTGATGAGGTCTTCGGGAGGAACGCCGTCGGGCAACGGAGTATTACGTTCCTCCCAAATCTTCGGAATGTTGGCCTTCCAGCAATCGCGCATGCCCTTGATGTAGCAATTCGGCCCGCCCAGCAGCAGCACGACCGGCAGCAGGGTGTTGCCGCGCGTCAGAACGGAGAGGTTCTGCATGACAATGGCTTCGAATAGCGAGGCCATCAATTCGTCCGGCGGCACGCCCATCTTCTGCAGGCCGTTGATATCAGTCTCGGCGAAAACGCCGCACTTGCCGGCCACCGGATGCAGTTTCAGGCCCTTGTAGCCCATCTGGCAAAGCTGCTCGGTAGGGATGCGCAGCTTGGCGTTGATCTTGTCGATGACGGCGCCGGTGCCGCCGGCGCACTTGTCGTTCATCGAGGGGATCTTCTTCTTGCGGCCGGTCTCGGGATCGGTCTTGAAGATGATGATCTTGGCGTCCTGCCCGCCCAATTCAATCACCGATCCGCATTCGGGGTACATGCGTTCCACGGCGAGCGAAACCGCGTTCACTTCCTGGACGAACTTGGCGCCCAGGAATTTGACCAGCCCGTTACCGCCGGAGCCGGTGATGAACATGCGCGATTTCTTAGCGTCGAAGCCTTCAATTTCCGTGTCGAAGCGCTGGCAGAACTCCAGAACTTTTTCCGGCTGTTTGGTGTCGTGGCGCTGGTAGTCGGACCAGAGAATCTGGTCCGTCGCGCCATCAATCACCACGGCTTTAACGGTGGTGGAACCGACATCCATTCCGATGAGGAATTGTTTTTCCATGATTTAGTGATCTCGTAAATCCGCTCCCTTACGGTCGCGGCTCCGTTACTGCGATACCAACTCGCGCTGGGCCTTGTCTGGCTCAACCCACTTTTCGGCCTTCATGCGGTCCGCGATATGCAGCACGAAATTCGCGGCCAGGCTGACGTATCCCTTGGCGTGCGGAACCTGGTAGAGCGGCCGCTTGGTTTCGGGGTGCTGTGAGACCCAGACGCGGCACTGGTCCAGCGTGAGCCCGGCTTGCACCAGGGCGGCGGCGAATTCCTTCTTGGCCTTGTTCTTGGCCTCGCCCAGCGCCATCTGCACGCGGCTGTGGGCGTTGATTTCGCCTTCGCCGGAGGTCTCCACCGGCAGGTAGATCATGTCCTTATAGTTCGAAACCACGGCCGATTGGGCGCCATCGGACTGCGTGGAAGGCATGCAGCCGAATGGCTTCAGGGACAGCACCATATGGGCCAGGTCCTTGTTCGAGTAGTAGATGTTCTTGGCGACTTCCAGGTGGCCTTCACCGCCGCCGGCCCGCGAATTGTAGAAGGGGTGGCCCAGGCGCTGCAATTCGTACTGGTCGGTGAGGTGATGGGCGATGTGGCCCAGAGCGTCGACGATCTTGTGGTATTCACCCTTGAAGATGGCTTCGGCGAGTTTCAGCTTGGCCACTTTCTGGCGGTAGCCGAACTCGATCTTGGCGCGCGTGCCCAGCTTCCACACCGGCGGCAGCACGGCGCCCTCTTCCAGGCCCTTGAAGTCCTTGTACTTCTGAATAACCTGGTGGATCATGTACATGATCCAGGTGCCGATGGGTTCCACCAGAACCTGCGCGCCCTCGCGCTGCAGGAAGTTGAACATGTTGAAGTTACCGTCACCCTCGGTGGTCTGGGCCCAGAACTCGCCGGTTATTTTGACGATGGGCTTGACGCGCAGGCGGTCGATGTCGATGCTGTTGAACTGGTCGCGGCAGCGTTCCAGTGCCGGCACATATTCGTCGCCCTTCAGTTGCTTCACGAACTTGCCAATGTATTCGGCGGTGTCGGAAAAGCCGCCCAGGTATTTCGACATGCCTTCATCCAGCTTCCATGGGCGCTTCTTGCGGAAAACCTCGTGCAGGTAGTCCATGGCGTCGTCGAGCACGCGGTCGGTCTCGCCGGCATTGACTTCGTAAGGGCGAAGGGCGTAGGCCACTTCGTTCATCACGTCGCCGCAGTTGAGCGCGTTAAGGATGCCCAGAAAAAAGTCGATATTCATCTCCAGGCCGGCTTCGGCGTCGGACTGGCTCAGGCCGCCGGACTGCTGGAACAGGAGCACCCGGAAACCGTCGAACCCGGCGTTGCGCAGCGCCAGGCGGTACTCGGCTTCGTACATGCCGAAGCGGCAGGGCCCGCAGGCGCCGGCGGTGAAGAAGACGTACCGGTCGATGATTTCCTGCTTGGGAATGCCCTGCTCTTCCAGGTTTTGCAGGTACTGCACCAGGTTCCCGACGGTGAAGTAGGTAGGGTTGCACTGGCCGTTGTTGCCGTACTCTTTGCCGGCCTGGAAGGCCTTCACGTTGGGCGTGGGGACCGCTTCGGCGCGGTAGCCGAGCCCTTCCAGCGCGCCATGCACCAGCTTTTCATGTTTCCAGGTGAGGCCGCCGAACAGGAGCGTGGTATCGGGACGCTGGTCGGCCGTGAATGGCCGTTCGACCGGTTTTTTGAACTGATGGGCTTCGTGCTTGACGAGACCCGCTTCCCGCTCCAGGCGGGCGCGTTCTTCGGCCAACCGCTGCTGGATGGTGTCCTCAATAGTCGAGCCGATCTGGATCAGGTCGGCGGGGGGCATGGCTTTCGGTTCGAACGGCTGCGTGCTCATAGGTATCCTTCCCAGTTTGAGCCATCTTGGCGGTTTAACCGATTGAAAGAAATAGGTATTCATTAAATGGCGCATTTCCAGTTGGAACGGAGAAAAAGGGGGGGTGAGCGGACTCGTGTCGATCCCGGTGGAAAATGGTGGAGTACAGATAATAATGGGCTTAGTGGAACGTTTTGTCACAGTTCGGAGCTTCCTGCGGATCCTGGGGTGCACGTACTTTGTGGCCTTTGTCTCCTTCGGAACGCAGGCGATGGGGCTGATCGGGTCGCACGGGATTCTCCCCCTGGGTGACTACCTGAGGGCCGCCAGAGAGGGTGCGGGCCTGGGTGCCAGCGTGGCCGCCTGGTGGGATGTGCCCTCGGTATTCTGGCTGAATTCGAGCGATGCCGCGGTGCGCGCCGTCTGGATTTTGGGGACGGTGTGCGCCGCGGCGGCAGCCTGCGGACTGTGGCAGCGGCGCGCCCTGGCGGCCTGCCTGGTGTTGTGGCTTTCCGTCTGTTCGGCCGGCCAGGACTTTCTTTCGTTTCAGTGGGACGTGCTACTCCTGGAAGCCGGCTTCCTGGCGCTTTTCGCCGATGAATCACTGGTTCGGATCTGGCTGTTTCGATGGCTGCTGTTCCGGCTGATGATCTTCAGCGGGCTGGTGAAGCTGTTGAGCGGCGATCCGGTTTGGCACAATCTGACGGCGATGACGTACCACTATGAAACCCAGCCGTTGCCCACGCCGCTGGCCTGGTACCTGCATCAACTGCCGCTTGGGTTGCAGAAGGTGTCCACCGGGTTCGTGTTTCTGGCCGAATTGGCGGCGCCGCTGCTCTTCTTCGCGCCCAGGCGCTGGCGGCATCTGGGCGGCTGGATCACCATCGGGTTTCAGGTGTTGATCCTGCTGACCGGGAACTACACGTTCTTCAATTTCCTGACGATCGCGCTGGCCATGTTCCTGTTCATCGAGCCGCGGCGGGAGGAGCGAGGCGCTTCAGAGCCGCGACTCGCCGCTTCCGACCCCCGACTCGCCGCTTCCGAGCCCCGACTCGCCGCTTCCGAGCCGCGACTTGTCGTTCCTTCAGAGCCGCGACCGTCAGGGAGCGGTGGCGTCGGCGCAGTAAGCATCGCCCTGGCCGGATTCGTCGGCGTCGTAACCGGTCTGTTGTTCCTGGAGCTCTTTTCCGTACCGGTGCCCGGAGGGAATGAGGTGCTTCGCATGGTCGCCCCGCTGCGGATCGTCAACTCGTACGGCCTCTTCGCGGTGATGACCACCACGCGGCCGGAGATCGTAGTGGAAGGGTCGAACGATGGCGAAACCTGGCAGGCTTACGAATTCCGTTACAAAGCGGGCGACACCATGCGGCCTCCGCCGGTGGTGGCGCCTTACCAGCCTCGACTGGACTGGCAGATGTGGTTCGCTGCGTTGGGAGACTACCGGCAGAACCGCTGGTTCGTGAATTTCATGATCCGCCTGCTGGAGGGCGAACCGAGCGTGCTGCGGCTGCTGCAATCCAACCCGTTTCCAGCCGCGCCACCCAAATACGTGCGCGGCGAGTTGTATCTGTACCACTTCACGCACTGGGGCGAACGGGCGTGGTGGCGCAGGGAGGACCGCGGAATCTATTTCCCTAAGGCGAGCTTGCAGTGATTGTTCAAAGGAAGACCTCGGGAGACACGTGAAAGAAGGCGGCAAGCCTGCGGATATGGGCCTTGCCCACACGCCGGCGACCTAATTCACCCAAACGGGCGCTGCCGGTACCGGCGAGTCACGGGGAAGCGGGTAGGGGATTCCGGCAGGGCTCTCGTTCCACCACGGCTCCGGCTGCGAGTCTATCTCAACCAGTTCGTTGCTGTCGGAGAGCCACTCACCGCCGACCAGGCGGAATTCGGCGGCGTCCGCCCAACCGTTCATAGCCAGGCGGATGACATTTCCGGCTGCGCCGAGAAAGGCCGCGGGCACCGAACCGGCGCCGGGGTAACAAATATTCATCTGTATCGGGTCCATGCTAGTTGGTGGTGTCAGAACCGGCTTTGTATCACCGAAAAACCCTCGGCGGGAGCCTGCAGTACGGCGTTAATGGTCAGCAGTATGGTTGCTAACCGAAGTGAATTGCGGCGGCCAGCGATGCGGAAGATCGGCTCCATCTCCCGGTTGTTTGCGAAGCGCCGACTCATTATACTGATGTCCTCAACCATGTTTCCCCGTCGAAAAACTCACGCGCTTGGTTCATTCCTGTGGTTGGCTGCCGCATGGCCCGGACTGGCGGGTGACTGGCTCACCTTTGGCCACGATCCGCAGCGAACCGGGTGGGCCTTTGAAGAAACGGCGATCACGCCGGCCAATGCGGGCACGCTCGGGCTGAAGTGGAAGTCGAAGCTGAAGACCGAGCCCTACAGCCTCTCGGCATTGACGCCGCCGGTGGTGGCCAGCGATATCTCGACGAACAAGGGATTGCGTCCGGTCGTCTATGTCGCGGGGATCACGGGCACCATATTTGCGCTGGACGCGGAGACCGGCGACGAACTTTGGAGCCGCACCTTGACGTACGTGGTGCTGCCCGGCAAGGGCGGTTACCAGGGTACGTTCCTGTGCCCTAATGGGATCACGGCCACGCCGGTGATCGATAAGAGCACCAATCTGCTTTATGCGATTGGCGGCGATGGCGCGCTTTATGGGCTGGACCTGGGAAGCGGCAGAATCCGCTACGGTCCGGTGAATTTTGTGGCGGCGTATGCCAAAAGCGCCAGCCTGAACCTGGTGGACGGGATTGTGTACACCACGCTGGCGCAAGGCTGCGGCAACGGGCTTTCGGGCTTCTATAGCGTGGATGTGCGAAATGCGCATCGGCCGGTGGTGCGCCAACTGCTGCTTTCGAACACCAATACGGCGGGCATCTGGGGGCGCGGCGGACCAGTGATGGGGACCAACGGGCGAGTGTACGGCGGCACCGCGGATGGCACTTTCGACCCGATCTCGGGCGACTACTCGAATGCGGTGGTGGCGGCCGGGCTGCCCGATCTGAATCTGGTAGATTACTATCTGCCCGCCAACTGGCGCTACATTCGCGCTAAAGACTTCGACCTGGGGGCGACCAGCCCGGTGTATTTCGGATGGCGGAACCGCAACCTGCTGGCACACGGAGCCAAGGAGGGGCTGATCTACCTGATGGATGCGGATAAACTGGGCGGAGGCGACCACCAGACCACGCTTTACACCTCGCCCAGGCTGGGCAACGATCGCGCGGCTTGTTGCGAAGGCGTGGGAATCTGGGGTGGCTTTTCGACGTACCGCGACGTGGATGGCCAGACCTGGCTGTTTGCCCCCATGGGCGGCCCGGTGGCGGCGGCGGCGCCGAAATTCCCGATCTCGAACGGCGACACACCGCACGGCAGTGTGATGGCCTTCCGGGTGGTGGCCGATGGAAAGACGGACAACCCGGTCTTGGAGCCGGCCTGGGTCTCCGGCGATTTCAATCTGCCCGACCCGGTGGTGATCGCCAACGGTGTGGTCTTCGGCCAATCCACCGGCGAGAACGCGGTGCAGCGTGGCGGGGAAGCCAACCGGTTCAAGAATACGCAGCCGGGGGTGCTCAAGGCGCTGGACGCCAAGACCGGCAAGGAACTGTACAACAGCGGGGATGCCATTGCCACCTGGGTGCATTTCAGCGGTCTGGCGGTCTCTAACGGCAAGGTTTTCGCCGTGGACCACGATTCCAATGTCTATTGCTTCGGGCTGGCGGGGAAATGAGCGGCGCGCCAAACTGAGTTGGCAGTGAGTTGGCGGGCCGGGGCCCCGCCTTGCCAATCGTGCTTGCCGGTCGTACTTGCCGATTGTACTTGCCTTAGTGCGCCATCGCTACCCACGGCGATTAACCGGCGAATACTAACTTCGGTTGATTTTTGCTAACTCTTGGTAACAGCACCCACCTGTCCAGTACCTCCAGGACTATGTTCATTCCTCCGATCCGTAGATACTGGACTCAACCGGAAGCCGTGGTCGGGAGATCACGAAAACCAAGGGCATGGTCACAAGGCCACTTACAACCAGAATAAACAGAGGACAGCGGACATGACATTCTTGAAGAACTTTTTGAAAGAAGAAGAGGGGCAGGACCTGATCGAATACACATTGCTGATGGCGTTTGTGGCTTTGGCGTCCGCAGCCCTGTTTATTGGCGCCGGCGGCAGCGTGAAGGGCATCTGGTCGACCACCAACACCCAGCTTACCGCAGCCAACACGGCGGCCAGCTAGTCCAGGCGGGTTGAAGAAAGCCCTGGTGGGGCAGCGGTCTTAACTGCCCCACCAAAAATGTCTCATCGCGCTGCTACGATTGTGGGGTGATGAGGCGTGTTTGCATTTCCCTGGCAATGCTGGTGTTTCCCTTCATTCTGGCAGCCCAGACCTGGCCGACAGAGAGGGAAGACGACCAGCAGGCTGAGCGCCAAGCCTGGTTCTACAGCCAGCGGGCCTACCCCGGAACATCCATTCCACCAGGCGCACGCCTGAAGGCGATCCGGCAGATGGAGCGCCTCGACGCCGCCCGGCAGGCCGAACGGCAAGCCGCGTTGGCCAACGCCCCCAACCTCGTCAACCCCGCACTCACCACCGACGCGGCGAACTGGAGCCTGATTGGCCCACGGCCAACCGACGGGGGCAGCACCTACGTCACGGCGGGCCGCGTCAACGCCATTGCCATCGATCCCCGCAATTTCAGCGTGGTCTATATAGGGGCTGCCGAGGGCGGTGTCTGGAAGACCAGCGATGGCGGCCAAAGCTGGACGCCGTTGACGGACAATCAGCCCTCGCTGGCGACCGGTTCCATCGCGCTGGACCCGAACAACCCGGACACGGTGTATGTGGGAACAGGTGAGGAGAACTTCGCCGTCGATAGCTATTACGGCGCGGGGATTCTGAAATCGACGGATGGCGGAGCCACGTGGACGAACATTGTGGGGCCGTTTTTGCAGGACAAGGTTGGGGCGCTGGCGGTGGATCCCACCAATAGCCAGATCCTGCTGGCAGCCGCGACCGGCGGCATCTGGAGATCGGCCGACGCCGGAGCTTCGTGGACGCAGACGCTGTCTGGCGCCGCCGGGATCTCGCTGGTATTCGACCCATCCAACGGAGCCAGCGTTTACGCGACTCTGGGGACGGTCAATGGGAATGCGAAGAACGGCGTGTATCGTTCCAGCGACGCCGGGTTGACGTGGCAGGCCAGCAGCGGCGCGGGCGCGAGCGGTTTGCCGGTGACGAATGTGGGCAGGATTGAGCTGGCCATGGCGCGCTCTTCGCCGGCTACGCTGTACGCGCAGATCGGCGTGGCCATCACTCCCACCAGCGGCGGCACGCTGATGGGGATTTACAAGACCACGGACGGCGGGACGACGTGGAGCAAACTGCCGATTTCGAATACCTCGGCGTGGGGCAACCAGCTTTGGTACGACAACACGATCCGCGTTTCGCCAACGGACCCCAACGTGGTCTGGTCCGGGGCTCTGCAGATATACCGGAGCCTGGATGGCGGCGCTACCTGGACGGCGCTGGCGCAAGCCGGTCCAAACAGCGTGATCATTCACGTGGACTTTCACTACCTGGCCTTCACGCCGGATGGCAGCAAACTGTTCATCGCCAACGATGGCGGGATGTACAGCACCACCGACCTCGCGGCGGCGCGGCCGAACTGGACGAACCTCAATAGCACGCTGGCCATTACGCAGTTCTCCCCGGGCTTTTCGGTGGACGCCGCCGATCCGCTGGTGGCGGTGGGTGGGACCCAGGATAACGGCACGCAACGTTTCAACGGCGCCGCCAGCTGGAACAATGTGGCGTGCGGCGATGGCGGATTCACGGCCATCGACCCTTCGTTTCCGGCTATCGCCTACGCCGTGTGCCAGGATGTTCAAATAGAGAAAACCATCAACGTGACCGGGTCCGGTTCCTGGGTGTCCGCATCTTATGGCATCGACCAAACCGACAACACGCAGTTCATTTCACCGATGGCGATTGACCCTTCAAACCCGCAGACACTGTATTTCGGCACCTACCGTCTGTGGCAGAGCCGGGACAGCGCGGGCCGTTGGAATGCGATTTCGCCCGACTTGACCAGCGGCAAGCGTGGGACGCTCAAGGCGATCGCAGTGGCGCCATCGGATTCAAACACGGTTTACATTGGCACCAGCAACAGCAAGGTGCAGGTGACCACTGACGCGCTGAATGAAACAGCGGCGGCGTCCGGCCTGGCAGCGGCGTCCGGCCTGGCAGCGGCGTCCGGCGTGGCAGCAACCTGGACCGACCGCAGCGCGGGTCTGCCGGCCAGAACTGTCACTCACCTCGCCGTGGACCCAATCGACCAGGCCACGGCTTATGTCAGCTTCTCCGGGTTTCCGCTGCCCACAGATAATCCGGGCCACATATACCGGACCACCAATGGCGGCGCGAGTTGGACCGATGTAAGTGGAAACCTGCCCGACATTCCGGTGAATGCGATTGTGGTGGACGGCGACTTACCGCGGACCTTGTACGCCGGAACCGACGCCGGTGTGATGGTTACATCCGATGGAGGCGCCACCTGGTCCAGCCTGGGGCAAGGTCTGCCGAGGGTGGTGGTTCATTCGCTGGTGCTGCAGCGCCATTCGCGCGTGCTGCGGGCGGCGACTCACGGGCGCAGCGTTTGGGAGATACTGGTGCCGCTCTCCAGCGCGTCCCTGCAGCCGGCAATCGGCTCGATCTCGCCGGCGTCCGCGGACTTTGGCGGGCCTGGCTTCACACTCGGTGTAACGGGTTCCAACTTCGGAAGCAGCACGGTGGTGCGCTGGAACGGACAGATCCGGCCAACCACGTTGATTGATAGCAGCCACCTGACGGTTCAGATCCCGGGTACGGATGTTGCGGCCGTGGGGCGAGCTTCGGTGCTGGCCTTCACTGCCAGGTCGGGCGGCGGCGCTTCGAACGCGACTACGTTCAGCATCGGGCCGGCGCCCCAGACCAGCAGTACCGGATTCGTGAGCGCGGCTAACCCGGCCGGCGGGAACGCGCTGGCGAGCTTGAGCATAGGGTCGCTCTACGGGCTGAACCTGGCGGGGGGAACCGCGGTGGCCGATGTGGCGCCGCCGCTGCCATTCACGCTGGGCGGCGTAACCATGACAATCGGTGCGTCGACTGCGCCGCTGTTCTTCGTTTCACCTGCCCAGGTGAATTTTCAAGTGCCGCTGGTGACATTCAGCGGCGCCCAGACTCAGGTGCCGTTGACCATTACACAAGGAACGCAGGCAACCACCATCAGCGTGCTGATACGGACTTACTCTCCGGCGCTGTTCACTACTAACTCGCAAGGCAGCGGACAGGGTTCGGTGCTGATTGCCAACACGGCCTCGATTGCGGCGCCGGTGGGGGCGTTTCCCGGTTCGCGCCCAGCCAGAGCCGGCGAATTCATTTCGATTTACTGCACGGGACTTGGGGATGTTACGAACCGGCCTGGCCGTGGATCGCCCTCGCCTTCGAATCCGCTGTCCGCGACGCTGGTTGCGCCATCGGTGACGGTGGGCGGGCTGCCGGCCACTGTGTCATTCTCGGGACTGGCGCCCGGGTACGTCGGGTTGTACCAGGTAAACGCCCAAGTGCCGGGCGCGGCGGTAACCGGCGCGGCAGTGCCCATGGTGGTGACCATTGGCGGAGTAACTTCAAATGTGGTAACTATGGCGGTAGGGCAATGAGGATGTGTGACGCGATGGAGGGCGGGCGGACCCGCCCCCTATCGTTATGAATTTGCTTTGGGCCAGTTGAAATGAATTAGCTGGCAGTGGTGTTGGCAGCCGTCAATTGGCTGTTGGTGGTTGACCAGATACCCTTCACGCTGCTACCGGCGCCGATGAAAAGAGCGGCCGAAGCCAATGCCACGAACGCCATCAACAGCGTGTACTCGATAAGATCCTGGCCCTGTTCGTCATTCCAAAGATTCCGTAAGAACGTCATTTTGTATTTCTCCCTGGTCCTAATGGTCTTAGTGGCCGCCCGGCCACGCCCTGGTTTTCGTGACCCTGCGATCACGGCCTCTACCTGGCTAAGGTATCCCAGGCTGAATCAAAAAAACCAGTATGCATAGTACAACTTGGGTTTCGTTAACTGAAGTTAGTAAACGGCCGCGCTGCGAAGGTGGGCCGGATGTGTCACTAGATGCAGTGGGGTTTCCCCCTTCCGGTAACGCTGCAGATTCTCCGCCACTACTTGGAACGTTCCGGCGAGACTCACGTCGGTAACGCCAGCGATGTGGGGGGTTGCGATTACCTGCGGCAAGTGGAAAAGGAAATGGCCGGGGTCCGCCGGTTCGTCCCAAAACACGTCCAGGCCGGCGCCCCGCAGCAAATGGCCCGCATGGATACTCGCCACGAGCGCGTTCTCATCGATCAGGCTGCCGCGCGCGACGTTGATCAGGACGGCGCCCGGCTTCATGGCAGCCAGCATGGCCGCGCCGAACAGGCGGGTGTTTTGCCCGCTTGCCCGCAGGCAAAGGACGGCGTAATCGGCCTGGCTCAACGCCTGGGGCAATTGGTTTTCGGGATACAGGTGGACATAGGCAGGCGCGCCTTTGTCGAAGTTCCAGCGCGTGGCGGTGAGTTTCATGCCGAAGGCCCGCAGCCGTTCGGCAACCGCCAGCCCGACCGAACCCAGGCCCACCACGCACGCCGTCTTGCCCAGCAGCGCGCGGCCCACGGGTTGCGCCCATCGCTTCTCCCGCAGCCCCTGCTGTGCGGCGGGCAACTGGCGCGCCAGGGCGAGCATCAGCAGGATGGCGAGTTCGGCAACGGATTCGGCGTTTCCGGTTTCGGCGGAGGGAACGTGCGCGACCCAGATGCCCAACTCCCCGGCAGCGGCGAGATCGATATGTTCGTAGCCGGTTCCTACCGTTTGAATGAAGGCAAAGCGGCCGGCTTCCATCACGGAGCGATCGACGGGTCCGATGGCCAGAAGGGCGTCTATGTCTTTTAGCAGTATGCCTTCCAGCGGCCTGACCGGCTCGCCGGGCGGTGAATCCAGCAGGGTGATTCCGGGAAGAAGAGGCGCCAGGCGTTCCACCAGTTTGCGGCTGCCGTGGTCCCTGTGACAAACCAGGACTTTCATGCTTTGACCAGTGTATGACGGGCGATCGGGGGTGTCCGCCCGGCCGTGGCAGGCGGATTGCCAATCCGCCGCAGATTAGCAATCTGATTAGCAATCTGCCCCACAAAAATGAGCGGGCGGTTCGATATACTGTCTGCTGCCGAAGAATGCCCAACTACATCGGAGCCATTGACCAGGGAACCACCAGCACCCGATTCATCGTTTTCGACGAATCCGGGCGCATCGTCTCGGTCGCCCAGAAGGAACATGAACAGATCTACCCGCAGCCCGGATGGGTGGAGCATGACGCCAACGAGATCTGGAGGCGCACGCAAGAAGTGATCGCCGGCGCCCTGGAGCAGAGGGGCCTGCGCTCCAGCGACCTGGCGGCTATCGGGATCACCAACCAGCGCGAAACCACCGTGGTGTGGGACCGGCGCACAGGTTTGCCGGTGCATCACGCGCTGGTCTGGCAGGACACGCGGGTGGCCGGCGCCGTGGCCGAACTGGCGCGCGACGGAGGCCCGGACCGCTTCCGCGCCAAGACCGGCCTTCCCTTGACCACGTACTTTAGCGGCCTGAAACTGCAATGGATTCTCGACAACGTGCGGGGCGTGCGGGAACGCGCCGAGGACGGCGAGGTGCTGTTCGGCAACATCGACACGTTTCTGCTGTGGAACCTGACCGGCGGGCTGCACACCGGCGGGCTGCACATCACCGATTGCACCAACGCCAGCCGCACTCAGTTGATGAATCTGGAGACGCTGGACTGGGATGCGCAATTGCTGGAAGCGCTGCGTATTCCGCGGGCGATGCTGCCGAAGATCGCGTCATCGAGCGAGGTGTACGGGGAATGCGCGATCGATTCGCTGCAGCCGGTGCCGGTGGCGGGGATTCTGGGCGACCAGCAGGCGGCGCTGGTGGGGCAAACGTGCTTTAACGCAGGCGAGGCCAAGAACACGTACGGCACAGGATGTTTTCTGCTGATGAACACGGGCACGCAGCCGGTGCCATCGAAGCACGGCATGTTGACCACCGTTGGATACCGGCTCGGCAGCCAGCCCGCGGTCTATGCGCTGGAAGGCAGCGTGGCCATCACGGGCGCGCTGGTGCAATGGATTCGCGATAATTTCGGGCTGATTGAAAAAAGCGCGGACATTGAGACGATGGCGCGGACCGTGAAGGACAACGGCGGCATTTATTTCGTCCCGGCATTTTCCGGTTTGTACGCGCCGTACTGGAAGGACAACGCGCGCGGCGTGATCGCCGGTTTGACGCGCTACACCAATAAAGGCCACCTGGCGCGTGCCGTGCTGGAAGCCACGGCGTTCCAGACGCGCGAAGTTGTCGAGGCGATGGAGAAAGACTCCGGAATTCCGCTGGAAGTGCTGCGCACCGATGGCGGCATGGTGTCGAACGATCTGCTGATGCAGTTCCAGGCCGATATTCTGGACCGGCCGGTGGTGAGGCCCGTGATTCAGGAGACTACGGCGCTGGGCGCCGCCTACGCGGCCGGCCTGGCGGTGGGTTTTTTCCGCGACCTCGACGACCTGCGCGGGCGGTGGTCGGTAGACCAGACCTGGAAGCCGCGGATGGACGCGGCGGAGAGGCAGCGGTTGTACGGTTTCTGGAAGAAGGCAGTGACGCGGTCGTTCGATTGGTTGGAATAGAGGCTATCAGCTTTCAGCTTTCAGCGATCGGCTTCCGACTACCCCGGCGGGTAGTCAGCGAGCAGCGGTTTTAGCTGATAGCTGATAGCTGACGGCTGAAAGGCTCTTAGGAGGAACCTTGGCTTCAGAATTCTTCGGCGAGTTTATGGGCACCTTGATGCTGATTCTGTTGGGCAACGGAGTGGTGGCCAGCGTATTGCTCAAGCGAACCAAAGCGGAAGGTTCCGGCTGGATGGTGATTGCCACCGGCTGGGGATTGGCGGTGATGTGCGGCGTCTTTACCGCGATTGCGTGCGGCAGCGCCGGCGCCCACATCAACCCAGCCGTCACCCTCGGGGTGGCTATCGAGACCGGCGATTTCTCGAAGGTGGCGCCGTTCGTGCTGGCGCAGATGCTGGGCGCCATCTTGGGCGCGGCGCTGGTGTGGGTACACTTTCTGCCGCATTGGGAAGTCACCGACGATCCGGGCCTGAAACTGGCGTGCTTCTCCACCGGGCCCGCCATCAGCCGTTTCGTGCCGAACCTGATCAGCGAAACTATAGGCACGTTCGTGCTGGTCTTCGTGGTGGCCGCGATCGGGTCCAAAGCCGTCTCCGCCACCGGCACGGCGCCGGGGTTAGGCCCGTACCTGGTTGGCATGCTGGTGTGGGCCATCGGCCTTTCGCTTGGCGCCACCACGGGCTACGCGATCAACCCGGCGCGCGATCTGGGCCCGCGTATTGCGCACGCGCTGCTGCCCATCCACAAGAAGGGCGGATCCAACTGGGGCTATGCGCCCGTGCCGGTGGCCGGCCCTCTGCTGGGCGCGGCGCTAGCGGCGGTGCTGGTGAGGCTAGTGGGACTCTGAGTGCGGAGGGCTATCGTTTTGTGTGGCCTGCCTGGCCGCAAAAATCTCCGACGACGAAAAGCGATCGTTTGCGCCACCGAACGCCGGTCTGCACCACCTGATCCAGGCTAGTCCGAAGGCTCGTGGGACTCTGAGTGGGGAGGGCTATCGTTTTGTGGGGCCTGCCTGGCCGCAAGAATCGCCGACGACGAAAAGCGATCGTCTGCGCCACCGAACGCCGGTCTGCACCACCTGATCCAGGCTAGTCCGAAGGCTAGTGAGACTCTGAGTGGGGCGGGCCATCGTATTGTGTGGCCTGCCTGGCCGCAAGAATCGCCGACGACGAAAAGCGATCGTCTGCGCCACCTAACGCCGGTCTGCCCAACTGATCCAGGCTAGTCCGAAGGCTAGTGGGACTCTGATTCGCGGTACTTCATTCGCGGTAGTTCAACGGCGGCTTCGATCCGGCGGCAATGTGGGTGGTCCAGGTGCGCCCAGCGATGCGCTTGTCGAACGAGGTCTTAGCGGCGTCAATGGCGTTGGCGTCCTGCAGAAGATCCACGGCGGAGAGCGCCAGCGTGCGGGCGGCCACCAGCATCCCCTTGCGCCCGATGCTGGTGCCGGCCTGCGCGGCGGCCTGCCAGGAATGGGCGGCGGTGCCGGGCGTATAGGTAGCCGCGGTGAACGAGAGCGTGGGCACGTTCCAACTTACGTCGCCCACATCGCTTGATGCGCTGCCCGAGCCTTCGGACGTATCGGCCAGGACCTTGTCGGGACCGGGCAGGGCCTTGTCGGGACCGGGCAAGCCCTTGGCGGCGGAAAAGCTCTTCTGCATTTCTGCGGCGAACTGGCGCTCATCGGCGCTATATTCGTAGCCGCCGGCCTTCCGCATATTGCGGCCCACCAGGGCGTTCAGGGCGTCGTTCGGCAGAATGTTGGCGTAGTTGGTGGACTGCTCCACCTCCACGCGGGTCTCGGTGGCCAGGGCGCCGGCCTGCGCGCACTTCAGGATGCGCTGCCAGATGCCTTCGAGCGTTGGGGTGTCCGGATGGCGCGCCACCATGGTCACTTCGGCAAAGGCCGGCACCACGTTGGGGGCGCTTCCCCCGTTCGAAATGATGTAGTGCATGCGGGTTTCCTGCGGCACGTGCTCGCGCAGCATTTCGATGGCATGCAGCATGAGCAATGCGCCATCCAGAGCCGACCGCCCTTTGTCCGGCGCGGCGGCGGCATGGGAGGCGATGCCGTAGAACTTGAATTTGGCGCCGTTGTTGGCGAGGTTGGAACGCAGGCTGACGCGGTTGGCGTCGCCGGGGTGCCAGGTGAGCACCACATCCACATCGCGGAACAGCCCGGCGTGGATCATGTAGATCTTGCCGCCGCCGCCTTCCTCGGCCGGCGTACCGTAATAGCGGATGGTTCCCTTCAAACCGCGCGCCTGCATTTCTTCTTTGACGGCGACGGCCGCCAGCGCGGCGCCGCTGCCCAGCAGGTTGTGTCCGCAACCGTGGCCAGGCGCACCGGCAGCGACCGGCTCCTCGATGGGCACGTCTTTCTGCGAGAGTCCCGGCAGCGCGTCAAACTCGCCGAGGATCCCGATCACCGGTTTGCCACTGCCCCAGGAGGCGGTGAAGGCCGTGGGCATCCCAGCTACGGCATCGGCGATGGTGAAGCCGTTGGTGCGCAATTCATCGCGTAGAAGGGCGGAGGATTTCAGTTCGTGAAAGCCGAGCTCAGGCGACTCCCAGATTTGGCGCGAGATGGCGCCGAACCGTTCGGAGTGGGCCGCGACGCGTGCCAGCACCGTGTCGTCAGCCGTGGCCGCCAGAGGGAGGAAGGCTAGGAGGAAGAAGGGACGCATCTCGATATTGTACTGGCTTCGGGCCGGCCGCATTTGTATTCGGTCGCCGGCGGAAAACCGACGCAGACCACGGTAGACCCGGCATTAGCCGAGGGCCGCAAACGGATTGACCACACGCACTTCGCCCAGGACAGCGCCGGGTTGAAAGTCCTCGCTGTAGAGCACCATCGCGCCTACCGAGCGTGCCGCGGGAAGGATCAGGGCGTCCCAGAACGAGACCTTCCGCTTCGCCAACTCCGGAGACACGCCGAGTTTACGCCTCGCCGCCGAATAAGTCTCCTGCAAAACCTATGGCGAGATAACGGCGGTCCCGCAGCCTGAAATGCTCCGTAATGAGCGCAATCGCCCGATCTTGTTTCCGCGGCGACGAAGTATCGTCGGCGTAGACAAAGACAAAGACGTTTCAAAGAGAAGGGGCAACTCTTCCGGTCCATGACCGGCACTGACCCGGAGATGACACCGACAATACAGTGGATGCAAGAGTGATCTGGAGTGCCGGGCCGGCTTGATCAACGGCGGCACTGAACAGGTCCACTGATTTTCCAAACTCTCAGAGAACTATGAAAACTACTCCGGCTGATTGTGGATCATACTTCGGCGCGGCGCACCACCTGGAGGGTATTGGAGATGGGTTCGTGCCTGCTATCCTCCAAGAAGCATCAGCACTTTTCAGCACTTAAGCAGCCTGGCGGCCGATGAGTTACTCTGCTAACGAGGGGAGGTGGCGGATTCCACAGCTTGGCCGATGTAGGGTGTTGCGTGTGGCCTTCATGCTGGCTGCGGCCGTGCCTTTCTATCCGGCGGCCCAGGATGATGCCGTTGTCTCCATTACCGCCGCCTTGCGGGCACGGCGTTTTCAGCAGGCTTTGGACCAGGCCCGAGCGGCGCGACGGGCATCGCCAAAGGAAGTCCGAATCCTGGTTCTGGAAGGTATGGCGCTGACCGGCCTGCGGAAGGATGCGGACGCGCTGACCGTACTCAAGACCGCCATGGAGATGGCCCCCGACTATGTTCCGGCGCTCGAGGCCGCCGTGGAAATCGAGTATCGGCAGGGCAAGCCCGAAGCCACGGCTCATTTGCAGCGTCTGCTGGTGCTACACCCCGGCGAGCCGACCGCGCACGCGATGCTAGGCGCCTTGGCATGGAAGCACTCCGACTGCGGGTCCGCGGTGCAGCACTTCGGTCAGGCCGGGGCGGCCATCGCTGCCCAGCCCGATGCGCTGCGCGAGTTCGGCGCCTGCCTGGTGAAAATGAAGCGGCCGGAGGAGGCGGCGGGCGTTTTTCGGCAGTTGATGGCCGTGCGGCCGGATGACCGGCGCGCCCGCTACTCACTGGCAGTCGCCTTAATGGACGCTGCGCGCTTTCGCGACGCTATAGCGGCGCTGGAACCGCTGACGGGGGCCAGCCATCCGGATCCACACCCGGATCCCATTGCCCTCGAACTGACCTCCACGGCGCACGAGGCGCTGGGTGAGACGCCGCAGGCCGTGGCCGTTCTGCGGCAGGCCGTGCTGCTGGACCCGCGCAACGTGAATCTCTATCTGGATTTTGCCTCCCTATCCTTCACGCATCAATCCTTTGAGGTGGGAATCGACATGATCGACGCCGGCCTCACGCAGATACCGGACTCCGGAGCCCTCTATCTGGCGCGTGGAGTGTTGTATGTCCAACTCGCCGAATACGCCAAGGCGGATGCCGACTTCGATCAGGCGGAGCGGCTGAATCCGGACCGGGCGCTTGGTTCGGCAGCCCGCGGCCTCTCGCAGATTCAGCAGAACAATCTCGATCAGGCGCTGGTTACGGTCCGTTCGCAGTTGAAGGTCACCCCCAATGACGAATTCCTTCACTATGTCCTGGCTGAACTCCTCAGCCGGCAAGGAGCGCAGCCAGGCAGCCCCGAGTTTCAACAGGCTTTGGACGCAGCCAGGGAGGCTGTCCGCCTGAAACCTGATTTCGTCCTGGCGCGCGATGTTTTGAGCCGGCTCTACCTGCAAGCCGGGGAAGTGGAACCAGCCATCGAGCAATGCCGGCTTGTCTTGCGCGACAACCCGTCGGACGAGATGGCCCTTTACCGGCTTATCCGGGCGCTTCAATCGAGCGGCCGCCCGGACGTACCGGCCGAAGTCCCGGCGCTGCTGAAGCGGTTCACGGCATTACGGAACGAGGCCCGCCGGCGCGAGGCGCAGGAGAGCCAGTACCGCCTGGTGGAAGACAAGCCTGCGGGCGCTGGCAAGTAGACCGCTGGGAATTCGGCCGGCGCTGGCGGCTATGGTGCGGGAGGCATATTATTATGGATTCTTCTTATAGCGATCGAACATGGCGGCGGAGATTTCGGCGCTGGCCGGCCATTGGCCGCGCCGTTGTCCGGCGTGGGTTTGATAGTCCTCCAGCCGTGCGGGGTCGGGTTGCACAACGTGACCGTCTTTCAGGAACAGTAGACCCGCTTTGCCGGTGGGCATTTTCATAACGAACGCCTCGGCTTCATCGAGAGCCTCGCGGAGTCGCTGCATAATCGCCTTTGGATCGAGTGGCTCACTCGTCATCAGAGCCCGCCATTCGATGGATGAATAAGAGGAGCTTCGCCGAATCTCCGCAATCAGCCCTTCGGGAGTGAAGCCGGGGGCTTTTTCAACCGCCGCCCAGATCACCGCGCCCAACCGCAGAATGATCTCGTGGATCGTGACAAGGTCAACCAGGTCGCGCACCTCGCGACGGCCCGCGGCGGCCAGGGTCTTGTTCATTGCAAGGTCAACCGGGTGCAAGACGTAGCCGAAAATCTCATCCCGCATCGTCGGGAAAAACCGGTAATCGCTGTCTACCACCCATTCCAGTTTTGTTGCCTCGCCGGAGCGTTCCACCAGAACCGTGTAGATCGCAGGCTCGCGTCGCTGCCATTGCAGGGTGTAGCCATGCTCCTGAAGGACTGCAGCGTCTTCGGCGGCAGCTCGCGCCACCCGTTCCTCGCGGTCATGGAAAACGTCTATGTCGCCGGAGTAGCGTGGCGCCTCCCGATTCAACGGCGTACTACCCGCAACATAGCTTTCCGGATCGCGGTGTGACGCGAGAAGCTTGAGTATGCCGGTTTGAATCTTAGATAACGGCACGGCAGGCCTGCTCGATCTGTTCGGCCAGACGCCGCGCCTGCAAATTGCCTTCAATGCGCAGGGCTCGTGCCACCACAAGGGCGTCTTCTGGGGTCGGGGCTTCAAACGAGCGCATGTTCCATAGCGCCAACGTCCCGTACTCCGCGAAGGCGCGGCGGTAAAGGATCACAAAATCTGGCGGCTTTGGCGGTTCAGTGGTCATCGGTGCTGCTACCTCATTCAGAGTACGCGAAGCAACGGTATAACACGCATTGATCCTTTGCTTCAACTCGCCTTGTCAATTCTTCGGGGCGCAACAGCCGCCGATCCTATTCCCGTTTTTGAAGTGCCGATCCGGCTTTCCGTACGCTGCCCATCGGTTGCTTAACGCTCCGACGACCACGCCGAGTCCCGGATTCGCAACGAGCGCAGACTCGGCCGGCGAACAGCGGTTGACAGGCCACTGAACCCGATGGCCTGTCCCACCTCAGGCCACTAACCCGATGGCCTGTCCCACCTGGCAGCCCACTTCAGTGCGCGTGGGCTGGGAGCAATTCCAGGTTGCTCACGTGGTTGACGATCAGCAGCAGACAGCCCTGCGTAGTGGTGATGCTGGAGTGAGCGCTGGCGGGCAAAGCCACTTCGTAGTCGCCGGGCTGCAGCGTGTGATCCTCAAACCGGACGTCGCCCTCCAGGACATAAGAATGCTCGGGGCCGGCGTGGCTGTGGGAAGGGAAAACGGAGCCGCCCGTCATGCGAACCAGGGACGTAGTCATGCCGGTTTGGCGATCGAAGAACAGCAGCTTCGAGGTCACTCCCGGGAACGGGGTCGCCTTCCATTCACCTTCATGGGCACGAAGCACGGTGCGCTTCGGCAGGACTCCGCTCACCTGGCTTAGCAGTTTTTCCCGCACCCGCGGGTGGGGCGCCGCCTCAGGCAGTGCGTAAACCGTCTGGGCCGCGGCTTCGCGAAACTCCCGCAGTTCCGACTGGCACACGGCGCATCCCGCCTCCACGTGCTGCTGGAATCCGGAAGCAATGTCGGGGTCTAGCAGACCGAGGCTGCTCAGCAACGCCCACTCGCGCAGTTCATCGGTCACCGCCTGGTGTTTTGCCTGGACCTCGAAAATCATACCAACTCCCCCAGGGTGGCCCGGAGCTTCATCATTCCCTGCCGGACGCGGGTTTTCACCGTGCCCAACGGCTGTTTGAGACGGACCGCCAATTCGCTGTGGGTGAAGCCCGAGAACACCGCCAGTTCCACGGCCTGGCGTTGTTCCGGAGTGAGCGCCCCCAGCGCCGAGGCGACACGCTTCCGTTGCCCGCTTCCTTGTGCTAACTGTTCCGGAGTGGGCGTGGTGGCCGGAAATTGGGTTTGCTCCGGCAAGGGATCTTCCAGACGGGTACGCGATTCGCGCGCGCGCAGGCGGTCAATCGCCCGGGTCCGTGCCAGCATCACCAGCCAGGTGCCCACACTGCCCCGGTCGTTAGAATAGCCGCCCGCAGTTTTCCAAACTTGCATATAGACGTCCAGGGTGATTTCCTCGGCATCGGCCGTATCCCGAAGCATCCGCAAGGCGATCGTGTAAACCAACCGGTTGCTTTCGTCATACAGGTCCGCCAGCGCCGACTGGTCCCCGGCCGCACAACGCGCAACCAGCCCCTGCCAGCCCGCCTGAGCCGATGATTTTTGCCGGGCTTCCGCCGAGGCAAAACCAGCTCCAATACCTGTTACGAATGAAGGCCCGATTTTGGATTGTTTCATTCTGGCGGCAACCCGACGCCGCTCGCCCTCAGTATATCGTGTGGCGGCGCACAATGGTCCGGCTAAGGCGGCTGGAATGAGGGGACTGCCAGGAAGAATCTGGCATGCGGGAGTGGGGTTCGCACAAACATAGGCGTTCGAAGGAGGAGGCGGATGCCGGTCCCGTCGAGGTGGCGCCGGGCCGGCGAGGCGAGAACCAGTCGCCCTTGGTGGCGGCAGTGGCGGTAGCGGCGGTGGCGGTGGCGGCGGTGGCGGCGCTAATGCTTGCTCTCGACGATGCCCAGGTCGGTCAGCACTTTGGGATTCGCTTCATCCATGGCCAGCAGGTTGTGGCAGGCGTTGCAATCCTGCGAGATCGACTTTCCATCTTTGGCCGCATGCGACCCGTCGTGGCAGCGGAAGCAGCCGGGGAAATCGGTGTGGCCGAGGTTCACCGGGTAGGCGGCCCAGGTGACTTTCATTTCGGGGAAGATGTTACGGCCCCAGATGGCGGCCAGTTCCCTGGCGGATGAAGTCACTTCGGACTGCCGCTTGGCCCAGAGAGCCGGATAGCTGTCCTGATAGTATTTGGCAAACGCCGCCGGAATCTTCTGCTCCGCCTCTTCCCGGCTGGCGTAGGCGGCTTTCAAAATCTCCACGGCTTTCTTCTTGGCAAATGGCAGGGCAGGCGACAGGAGGCCGGCCGCCATGGCCTTGTCCACGCCGCGGTCCGGCAGGTCGTAACTGTGGGCCGGGCGATTGTGGCAGTCCATGCAATCCATCTGGCGGATGGGCGGTCTATTAGAAACAACGCTCGCGCCGCCGCCTTCGGGCTTGGCGTCGGGCGTGGCGTATAGCGTCCTGCGCCCATCGGGGCCGTTGTATTCGACCCAGGGAATGTTCTGGCGCTGCTCATCGGTGGCGGCATATCGAATGCTCACGCCCGGACCCAGATGGGTGCCATGGATGCCGATGCCGCCGTTGCCGCCGCCGATCTTCATCAGCAGCACGGTTTTGGTGAGCGTGTTGGTTTCGTCGTCGGCGAACTTGGAAACCACCTTGATGCGGTCCTCGCCGTATTTCTGCGGCCAGTGGCACTGCTCGCACGTTTCGCGGGCGGGGCGCAGGTTGTGCACAGGGGTGGGAATGGGCCTGGGGTAAGTGTTCAACGTGACGGCTATCAACTGCCCCATGCCGGAGAGCTTGCTCTTCACGAACCAGCCGGCGCCGGGACCGATGTGGCACTTCACGCACTCCACGTTGGAGTGCGGCGAGTTCTGGTAGGCCGTGAATTCGGGCTGCATCACGGTATGGCAGGTCTGGCCGCAGAACGTCACCGAGTCCATGTAGTTGACCGCCCCGTATCCAATCTGGCTGGCCACGACGATGTTCAGCACGGTGGTGCCCCCCAGGAAATAAACCAGCCGCCGCATGTCGGAATTGGCCCAGGTGAGGGGCGGGAATTCGGGCGGATAGATACCGCTGCGGCCCTCGCGCTTGCGCTTGAGCCACATCCCCAGCGGGACCAGGATCAGGCCGCCGAAGAAGGGGCCCGGCAGCGTGAGGAAGGCCAGAATGCCGATGTATGGATTCTTGGTGTCGCCCCCCATCGTGATGGGCAGCAGGAAAAGCCAAAAAACCGTGGCGCTGGTAACCAACACCACGCCAATCAGGCTGATCCAGTTGTTAGACAGGTGGATGAAGGGCGCTAACCAGCCGCGCCCCCGGCGTGCGGAATCGTTTGGTGTCATGCTCGGTAATCAGTCGCCCGAAACCTTCGCGGGCGCAACTTGCTCCCTTGAGTGCTCTTCTTTCTTAACACTACTCCCAGTCAGGAACGCGGTGTTCAACGGATAGACGTCGGGATCGAACATGACGGAGTAGAAGTGCCAGACCACGATGGCCAGCGTTGCCAGCAGCGCCTCATAGAAGTGGACCGAGGTGGCCACGTCCAGCCAGGCTTTCGGCAACAGCTTCATGGCCAGATTGTTGGCCCAAAGCAGCAGGCCGGTGGCGATCATCACGATGGCGCCCCAGGCCACTGCCCAGTACTCGAGCTTTTCGATGTAGCTATGCGCCGACCGCGGCGGTGGCCGGTCCCCCAGCCCCAGGTTGTAGGCGAAACCGGAGAGCGCCTCGCGTGGATCGTTCCGGTTAGGCAGCATCTCCAGCCAGTGGTCGCGCAATTTGCGGTTGACGATCAGCGCAACCAGGTGTGTGAGCGAAACCGCGATGAAAATAGCCGCGGCCACGCGATGGATCACGCTGCGCAAAGAGTGCGCGCCTTCCAGCCACAGCAGCGGGCGCGCCCACATTTGGTCCGGGTACTTGAGCGCGAAGCCGGTCCACGCCAGCGTAAGGAAGGAAATCAAGAGTACGGCGTGCTGCACGCGCTCGAAAGGCAGCATGCGAAGGCGGTGGCCGGTGGCCGGTGGCCGGTGGCCAGTGGCCGGTGGCCGGATGCCGGTGGCCGGTGGCCGGATGCCGGCGAAGCGCAGCCGGAACAGTTTGCGTAACCAATCGCCGCCATTGTGCAGCAGCATCAGCCCGATGGTCACCGGGATCGCGAAGAGATAGAACCGCCTCACCAACCGGAGCGCTTCCGGCTCGGTCTTGCCTTCCGGAACGTGCACCTGGCTGATCGCAAATCGCGAGCCCGCGCCGGGGTGGCACTGGCCGCAGGTCTTGGGCAGGTTCCTGGCGTTGATGGTGGATTTCGGATCGGAGGAGGCCAGAATGTTGTGGACGCCGTGGCAACTGGCGCAGTTGGCCACGGTCTGAGAGCCCGCCTTGGCGGCCAGGCCGTGGAAGGAGGAATCGAAGCTGATCAGGCGGTCGGACGGCATGCCGAACCTGCGGGTCAGCCGGACATCGCCGTGGCAGCTTCCGCAGGTGTCTCGAATGTGCGCCTGGTTCACTGGCGAGGCCTCGCTCGAATGCTTGATAATGTTGTGCTCGCCGTGGCAATCCGTGCACAGCGGCGCTTGCGTGATGCCCCGTGCCAGAGCCTGGCCGTGGACGCTGGCCCGGAACTGCTCCACCACCTCGCTATGGCACATGCCGCAGGTATCGGGCACCGCCATGCGGAAGGCTTGCGATTTCGTCGCCATCAACTCATGCGCGCTTCCATGGCAAAGAGCGCAATCGGGGGCGCCTTCATTGCCCGCTTTCCGCGCCTGGCCATGGACGCCTTTGGCATAGTCGCCGGCCTGATCGATATGGCAGGTGGTGCAGGCGGGCTTGGCGATTCCGGCGGGGTGGGGATATTGGGCGTGAGATTCGTGGCAGGTGTCGCAGGCGAGGCCCGTGTGCGCACTCTTTTTCAGCTTCTGCCCTTGATCGTGGCAGGCGGCGCACTCCACGGGTTTCGCTTTCTCTGCGGCGGACAGATGGGCGGCGGCTGCCCAGACGAGCAGACCGAGAAGGGCAGAACCGGACCTTAGACCAAATAAGGCGCGGTTCCTCATACGATCAAGACCCCAGGTTGGACGCCTTGACGAAGCTGTCGTAAACGTACGCAGCCCCGACCACAAGGCCAAATACAACGGTTGCCAGCGTCAGGATTTTGCCCCACTTGTCGATGACATCGAGTGTGTGGGCTACGGCCGCCTGTTGCGGAACCACCGAGGCTCCGTGCATAAGGTGCAAGTTGTCATCTTCGCCGCGGGACACCGTCTTGCGCCAAATGAATAGCACCAGAACGGAAACCGCCAGCAGCGTCTCCAAAACGATAAACGGACCGAAATTCAGATTCATAGTTCACCCCTAGTTCGTCAAGTTCACAGCCGGATTTACGCACCCGATTTACGCCACGGATTCACCCATCCGGATTCACCCACCCGGATTCACGCGCCCAGGTGTATGACCGAGCCCGCGACCGGACCCGAATGCAGCGCGCTAACACTCCTCCTGTCAAAACTTCTGGCGGTGGCCTCTTCGATGGCTTCGACCACCGGCAGCAGATAGGCGTCAAGGGCGCACTGCACCTGCTGGCGGGTTTCGCACGAGCCGTCGGCCGCCTGCGCCGCGCAGACGGTGCAAACATTCTTGCGGATCGCCTGGATGTACACCCTAATATCGTCGCTTTGCACGGACTGGATGGCTGCGGCCACCTCCGGAAAAAGGCGGAACAGCGCGCAATTGGACGGTTCGTCCAGACCGCACTGGCCTTCGGTGTTCCTGTCGGTGCACACGCCGCAGATCCGGTTTCGGACTATAGCCTCCAGTTGTAGTAAAGAAAGTTCCATTTCAGCTTCCTCCTGTCCTAATGCTTCCTGAGTAAAAGTACAATGCACGCCGGAGACCACGCCGCCGGCGACGGGAGCTAATGAAGTTTGTATTGGCCGGACGGAGAGGAAGTTGGAGGGTGTGGGCTTAGTGGCGCACCCTCCGAGCCGGCACTGGGGGATATTGCACTCCGAACTGACGCGCTGTGGAATTGTGGAACACGAAGCGCGGCTGCCATGATGGCAAGCAGAACCGTGTCGATGGGATCCTCCTCGGAAACCACCGAGACGATTCCGGCATCCCAAGCCTCAGCCAGCCGCCCGGGCTCCATGCGACTAATCAGGACGATCCGCTCCGGATTGCGCAGGGGGAGGAGCAGCCGCTCGAACGAAGCTTCATCCAGAACCAGAACGCCGTTCAGCGAAGGATCCGGACGCTCCACCAACTCCACACGCCAGGCGCAACTGCGGACAACGGCTTCCCGAATGGCCGCGGAGTACTTGTTATCGGCGATCGAAAGCCTAACCGTTTGCAACATGGCCCACTCCAAACCCCCACCGCAATCAGCTACTTCTTTTCCTGGTAGCCGTCCAGGTTCTTGTGCCCGGCGTAGTACTTGCCGGCATCGGTCAAGTCCTTGGGCTTGGTTTTGGAATCGATATGGCAGAAAGTGCAGGCTTTCCTGGTGCTCTTCATATATTCCGGCTTGCCGTACGAGGCCGTGGAGCAAACCAGGAATCCTCCCAGCAGAATGACGGCCGGCAAAGCGATCTTTAAGTGATGCATGATGCCTCCACTTGAAACTTAGCAATTGCCAAGCCATCCACTTATTGCCATTGTTACTGCGGATCTGTCGGAAATCCCGGCGCTGGTTATGGGGCTATTCCACCCGCAAATCACCGCCGGTTGGGCCAATTGCCCCAGAGATTGCTATAATCGAAGCGAACCCCCGGTAATGTCTAAGATAACCTCAGATTGGCAGAAGTCGAGCGTTTTGGAGTCGGTGTTCGACCAGCTCTCGGACGCTCTGGTGCTCTACGATCCCGAATTCCGCATCACCGGAGTAAACCGGTCCGCGGAGCGGCTCTTCGGCATTACCTCCGAGGAAATGTTGGGGCGGCACTGCCAGGAAGTCTTCAAGTGTTCCGTCTGCGAGCCCAACTGCGGAATGCTGGTGGGGATAAACCAGGCCCCGTCCGCGCCCAACAGCACCGTCCGTCTGCATACCAATAACGGCATGGAACGGCTGGTGGTGATGCGCACCAACCAGATGTTCGACGATACCGGGCAGCTCACCGGCGTGGTCGCCACCATCAAGGACATCACCGACGAGGCCGCCCCGCAGAAGCGCGCGGTCATCGCCGAATCCGCGTCCATGCGCGAGGTGATGAACTTCGTGCGCCGGGTAGCAGTCAGCGAAGCCACCACTATTCTGCTGGAAGGCGAAAACGGAACCGGCAAGGATCTGGTCGCCAAGACGCTGCACTACGAGAGCGCCCGCCAGGCCGAACCTTTCATAGCCATCAACTGCGCGGCGATTCCCGATTCGCTGCTGGAAAGCGAACTCTTCGGCTACGAAAAAGGCGCATTCACCGACGCCCGTTCGCAAAAGCGCGGCATCTTCGAACTGGCCGACAAGGGCACGCTGTTTCTGGACGAAATCGGCGAGATTCCGCTCATGCTGCAGGCCAAGCTGCTGCGCGTTCTGGAAGACCAGACTTTCCGCCGCCTGGGGGGCCTGAAGGACATCCAGCTCGATCTGCGGGTGGTCGCCGCTACCAACAAGAACCTGCGCGAAGCCGTCAAGGAAGGCGCGTTCCGGCAGGATCTCTACTTCCGCCTCAACGTGATTCAGATCCTGATTCCGCCGCTGCGGGACCGCGCCGACGACATCATCCCTCTAACCAAATTCTTCGTCGAGCATTACAACCGAAAGTTCAAGCGGCACATCGAAGGGGTTACGGCCGCCGCGGAGAGTCTGCTGGCGACGCACGACTGGCCGGGCAACGTCCGTGAGTTGCGCAACGCCATCGAGCGCGCCATGATCCTGGAAGAGTCGGCGCTGATTACGCCGCCCAGTCTGCCGATTGCGATCTCACGCCCCGAAGCCGGCACGGTGCTGCCGGTCCCGGCGAGCGGCGGGATTCCAATTGACGGGCTTTCGCTGGAGGACAACGAGAAGAATCTGCTGTTCCGCGCCTTGGAAAAAACCAACGGCAACCAGACGCAGGCCGCCCGCCTGTTGCGCATCACCAGGGACACGCTGCGCTACAAGATGAAGAAGTTCAATTTTCGGTAGCTTGGCGCGGCGAATAGGTGAGGCTCTCGGGAGAAACGATGCAGGCCTCGCACTCTTAGTGGATTTCATTCGGCCGGAGTCTGTAACCAATGCGGAGTGGGTCCTGGTGATGCACCCGCAGTTCGCTGAGGCGCTCAACCAGGCTGGTTGGGTCTGACCTCGGCAGCCCGCCAGCAGTAGAAACCTTGCGTTTTTATCGGGAGCCATATGCCGACCAAGGCGAAAGCAAGACCTTTTGAAGAGCTAGCTCTTGATCTCCTCAAGCAGGCGAAAGAAAAGCTCCGGACGAACAAGTCTTTCACTGCAACCGTGTTTCTGGTGTATCCGTTCCACGTCGAAATTCTCGAACTGAGCTTCCAGCGCCCCGAAGAGAAATACGCCAGTTTCGCGAATGTTATAGAGATGGCGGTGGGCACAAACGCAGACGCGATCATTTCGATCACGGACCAGCGTGTAAGAACCCTACCGTCAAAAACTGCCACGGAACAATTTCGGAAGCGATACCGTCAAGGAGATCTTGAGGCTGAGAAGGCTTCAGAAGTGTTGGGCATGATTGTTTCTCCTCGTGATGGTGCCGATTGGGGATTATCGGTCGCATACAAGCGCACCGACGATACAGGCAGCATCGTCTATGGGCGAGCTAAGTCAAATACACGGCCGCCCTATACGAACAATTTGATTCCAGAAAGCTGGAAGAAGGCAGCGGCGAAGGCTAAACCCGCCAAGCGGAAAGCGTCGCCATCCAGACGGAAGTGATCCGTCGCATGCGGCGCAACAGTACTATCATGTCGTTGGTTGACGCCCAGTTGGTAAGAGTGAACCCCGCCCCGATCTGGGAAGTTGGAACCAATGCCGCCCGCGACTTGGATCGCGTGAGGCGAGATCACTCCGGCAACAGAACTACTCCGACGGAGATGCCCCGACCTGCCGTCCGCGAAGAACACAGCCAGGAAGGGCTGTGTTACCACGAAAACCGCGACCCCAACTGAAACGCCCGCGGGCCGCCGGTGCCGAAGATGTTGCTGGTGCGGGCGCTGGGGTGCCCGAAATCGGGTGCCAGCAGGTTGTCCACATAACCGGTCAGATTGGCGATGTTCAACAGGTTGAAAGCCTCGCCGAAGATCTGCCATTCCAGCCGCTCCTTGAAGTGGAAGCTCTTCGTCACGCGCACATCCTGCGAATTGAAATTCCGGCCCAGGTCGAAGTGCTGCGGCAGGGTGACGAAGGGAAAAATCTGCGCGGGGTTGGGAGCGGGCTTGCCGGCGTATGTCTGGTTGTATAGGTTCACCAGCCGCACCAGGTCCTGCCGGCCGAGCCCGAAGTTGAACTGGTTGGTGCCGGAGCCGGGCAGCAGAAACTGGTCGATACCGGTGCCGTAAAAATCGGTTCCGGTGATGATGGGCTGGAACGGGACGCGGCTGCTGAAGCTGGAGATGAAGCCGATCTGCAACGACCACGGCAGGTCGACAATGGCGGAGGCGTTGAGAATATGGCGCGCCGACGATGGGCCGACGTTCTGCATCCAGTTGTTGAGATTCGAAATGGGTGTGTCCAATTGCGAGGCGCCGTAGATATCCTGCTGGTCCTGCAAGGCGTAGGCGATCTGCGCCTGGAAATGGCCGCTGAACCGCTTGTCGGCGTGCACCAGCAGCCCCTTGTAGGTAGACCGGCCGCCGGCGATGCTGGCCTGGATGGGGCCGTTTGAGCAGTTGACCAGGGGCAGTGTCTGATTGGCGGCGGTGCACGCGGGAATCACGGGGCCGGCTACCGAATAGAAGTGGTTCAAGTCGACGCCGCGCAGCATTTCGTGGATAAAGTGGCGGTAGACCAGGTCGGCGGAGATGGCGAAATCGGACCGGACCTGGCGCTGCAGGCCGAGACTCAAATGCTGCGCCTGCGCGGGCACGAAATCGCGCACAAAAAGATCGGTGGCGGTCTTGAAGACGTCGATATTGCGCACCGAAAGGTCGGTATTGCTGGCATTCACGTGCAGTTCCTGGGTGGCCGCCGCGCGGATCACCGGCAGCAGGGCGGAAAGCAGCGCGCCCGAGAACAGCGTGGGCACGCGCAAGTCCAGTGGCGTGCCGGCGGGCAGCCCGGGCAGGCCGATCGGGTTGGGCACGATGGAACCAGGCAGTGGAAGGAACCCCGTGCCCAGCGGGCCCAGATAGGCGCGCTCGACGAGGCGGCTTTCGATGTTCAACGTATCGTAATAGATGCCGCCGCCGCAGCGGACCACGGTCTTGTTGCCGGGGAGCGACCAGGCGAAGCCCAGCGCCGGGCTAAAGCGCAGCGGCGCGTGCTTTTCGGAACCCAGGCCGCCGGCGCCGAAGATCGGGGTCAGGTACTGGGGCTTGGTCAGGTCGTGATTGAGCGCGTTGCTCTCGTAGGACCAGGCCAGCCCGAAGTTCAGCGTCAGGCGCGGGCGCAGCCGCCACGTGTCCTGCCAGTAGAGGTGGATCAGGTTATCGTGATCGGCGTTGGAGCGCTGAAATGCCGGCGGCTGGTTGACGTCGCCGATGCCGAAGGTGAACGTCTGCAGCGGCAGGCTCATCACGTCGCCCAGGTTGGTGTAAGTGGCGGGCAAAATGGCGGAGACCTGCGGCGCGAGTTGGCGGACTTCCGCGGGCGAAAACAGCGTGATGCCGGCGGGGACGTAAAGCGAGTAGGTCCCCGTTCCCTTCAGGTGTTCCCATTCGCCGCCGAACTTGATGCGGTGGCTGGCGCGCTGCCAGGTGACGTTGTCGGCGAAGATGTGGCGGCGCACCAGGCGGCTCTGCGGCGAATTGGTCTGGTTGCCGAAGATCACCCCGGCGCCCTCCACCGTCACATGCGGGCCCCCCAGGCCGAGGCAGCCGGGGCAGATGTCCGCGGTGGGCGGAGCGTTCTGGTTGGACCAGAAAGTGGTGGAGCAGCGAAACTCGTTCACCAGGGCGGGGCGGAGGCTGCTGATCAGCGAGAAGACTCCGGAATCGGCCCAGTTGACGTTGGTCTCCCAGGCCGAAGGAAGCGAGTTGGCCTCGCGCGGCGCGAAGCTGTTGTTGCCATCGTGGGAGTAGCGGACGAACGCGGTGTGGCGGCTGGAGAGGCGGTAGTCCAGGCGGGCATCGGCCAGGTTGTCGTGGCGCGGGCTGGAGGTTACGCGGGCCAGGCTGGCGAGGGCCGGGTCGCTGGGCACGGCTGTGAAGACGCCGCGCTGGTTGTTGTGTTCGTAGCTGGCGAAGAAGAAAAGCCGGTCTTTGACCACCGGACCGCCCACGTACAGGCCGGTTTGGCGGCGCGCGAAGAAGGGGTCGGGCGCCAACGGGTCGCGCTGGAGCCCGGGGTAGGCGGACATGTGATGGTCGCGGAAAAAGAAGAAGCCGCTGCCGTGAAACCGATTGCTGCCGGTTCGCGTGACGATGTTGATGGCCCCGCCGGCGGCGATTCCGGTGGAGAGATCGAAGTTCACCGAGCTGATCTGAAACTCCTGGACGATTTCCTGCGAGAAATTCTGCTGGGTGCCGCCATCGACGGCGTCGTTGATGCGGGCGCCATCCACGGCGATGCGGGTGAAGTCGGGGTTGTTGCCCAGCACGGAGACATCCTGGGCGCGGTTGTAATCGCCCTGGTAGTTGGCCGAGATCACCACGCCGGGGGCCAGGAAGGCCAGTTGCAAAAAGCTGCGGCCGTTGAGGGGCAACTGCTGGATCTGCTGGCGGGTCACCACCTGGTCGATGGCGTGGCGCTCGAACTCCAATTGGGGAGGCGCGCTGTCCACGGTGACGGTGTCTTTCTGGTCGCCGGTCTCAAAGTGGAGATCGACGGTGGTGACGGCGCCGGTAACGACCAGCGTGTGGATCGCCAGGGCTCGAAAACCGGGGGCTTCGGCGCGCATTTCGTAGGCGCCCGCGGCCAGCGAGGCCACGCTGTATTGGCCGTTCTGGTTGGTCTTGAGGCGCCGGGCGAAGGCGGTGTCCGCATTCCTGACGGTGACGGAAGCGTTGGGGACAAAGGCGCCCGAGGGGTCATACGCGGCGCCGGCGATTTCGCCAGTCGGCGCCTGGGCGTGGGCCGTGGCCAGGATGCCCGCGAGGATGCCGGCAGCCAGGCATGCGCGAAAAACGTGGCGGGCGGGTGGCCTCCTTCTTGGCAAAACATACGCAGAATGCACCAGTACCCTCCTGCTCAATTCTCGCCGATTTGGCCGATAAGAAGCATAGACGCGGGACAAGCCAACAGATCGGAGGGCTTCCGGTACTCCTGCGATCCAGCGGGCGGGGTCAAACCCGCCCGCGTCCAAAACGAGAGATAGCCAAGGGTTGCGTCCTTGAAATCCCAAGGAGAGGGTGACGAGGCACCCCTACGCGTCTTTGACCGCGCTCAGCGCCTGCGCCATGGTGTGGCAGGTCGCGATGAGCCGGGCGCTTCGTCGCGCGGCCGGTTAGTTCCCAACGTTGACCCGGGATGGCAAAGTCGGACAAAAGGGAAGCGCTTGAGCGGGGAATTGCCGGCGCTACCGCGGCTTATACGCGACGGCGTCAATCTCGATCCTGATGTTGGGGATCATGAAGCCGGCCACTACCGTGGTGCGGGCGGGCTTATCATTGCCGAAGAAGGTGGCATAGACTTCGTTCATGGCGGCGAAATCGCCGGCGTCCACCAGGAAGACGCCGCACTTCACTACGTCGGCCATGGTGGCGCCCGAAGCCGCCAGCAGTTTCTGGATGTTGGCCAGCACCTGGCGGGTTTCGTGGGCGATGTCGCCGGGCTCGGGGGGCACCTGGCCGGAGACATAGATGAAATCGCCTGCGCGGATGGCGGGAGAGTACGGGCCGCGCGGGGCTGGGGCGCCGGGAACATTCATGCGTTCGATCATCGGGTTCAGTGTCCTTCCGCTTCCAGGAAGCGCTCCACTTCAATGGCCGCCATGCAGCCGGCGCCGGCGGCGGTTACGGCCTGGCGGTAGGTCCGGTCCTGCACGTCGCCCGCATGGAAGACGCCGGCGACATTGGTGCGGGCGCCGCCTTTGGAAATGATGTAGCCGTCGGCGTCGGTTTCAATCTGGCCCTTGAAGACCTTGGTGTTGGGGATATGGCCGATGGCGAGGAAAAAGCCATCCACCTCTTGATCCCAGGCTTCATTGGTCTTGAGGTTGCGCAGACGCACGCTGGTGACGATGTTCTTGGCAACGTCGTGAACCTCGTCGACCACGGTGTTGAGCTGGAACTTGATCTTGGGGTTGTGGCGCGCGCGGTCCAGCATGATTTTGGAAGCGCGGAATTCCTCGCGGCGATGTACCAGGGTGACTTCGCTGCCGAAGCGCGACAGGAAATTGGCCTCCTCCATGGCGGAATCTCCGCCGCCGATCACTATGATCTTCTTGCCGCGATAGAAGAAGCCGTCGCAAGTGGCGCAGGAGCTCACGCCGTGGCCGATCAGCTTCTGCTCGGAGGGCAGCCCGAGCCAGCGCGCCGAAGCGCCGGAGGCCACGATCACGGTGCGGGCTTCCATCCATTCGCCTTCGATATTCAGACGGAAGGGGCGGGTGGAAAAATCGGTATCGATCACCGAGCCGTGCACAAACTCGGCGCCGAAATTCTGCGCCTGCAGCTTCATGTTTTCCACCAGGTCGGGGCCGTTGATGCCCTCCGGGAACCCTGGGAAATTCTCCACCAGGGTGGTAAGAGAGAGTTGGCCGCCGGCTTCGTGCCCGGCGATCACCAGAGGTTTCAAGTTGGCGCGGGCGGCGTAAATGGCGGCGGTGTTTCCGGCACAACCGGAGCCGATGATCACTACATCTCGCATGGGTTTGTGGGTTAAAGCTCAGGTTAGCACAAGGGGCATGAACGGATGCCGGATGCCGGTGGCCGGATGCCGGTGGCCGGATGCCGGTGGCCGGATGCCGGTGGCCGGATGCCGGTGGCCGGATGCCGGTGAGGAAGGCGGCGCGGTCGCGACCCGGAGGGTCACGGCTACTTGGCCAACTCCGCTTGCAACTGCCGGTAGGCGGCCTCCTCGTAGGTGGTCTTCAACCGGGGCCGCGGTTCGGCCCTGGGGTCTCCGGGGCGCGGGCCTTCGCGTTTCAAGGCGCGGCCCAACATCGTGGTGGCCTCCGCGTCGCTGGGGTCGCGCGCCACGGCGGCGCGCAGGCTCTCCACGGCCGCGGCGTATTGGCCCGCACGCCACATGACATAGCCGAGGTTGAAGTGGTAATCCGGGTCGGCGCTGTCGCCTTCCAGCGCTTTCTGGAAGCTGGCGGCCGCGGCCGCGTTGTCGTTGCGCTGGGCCTGCACCACTCCCAGGTCGTTGAAGACTTCGTTCAGCGGCATGGCCGCCGCGACCAACTGGAAGCACTCCTCGGCGCCTTTGAATTCGCCGTCGTGGAAGCGGCACAGCCCAAGGTAATACTGCGCCTCCAGGTAGTGCGGATCCCAGCTCAGGACTCGCTCGAACCAACCAGAGGCTACTTTGTAATCCTTCTTGCCCCAATAGGTCTTGCCGAGTCGAAAGCAGGGTTGGGAGTAGTGCGGGTCCAGGCGCGCGGCTTGGGTGAAGAAACGGTGGCGCTGCTCGGGCGATGTAGACAGAAGCCCTCGCACATAACTCTCCACCGCGTCCAACCGCACGGCGGGCCGGGCTTTGAGGAATTCCGGCTCGGATGGCGCGGTCTTGGGGCTCACCGTTTGCAAAACCCGCCAGCCCAGATGCACCTGCAACGCGCCCAGATCTTCGACGGCGCCCAATTCGCCCAATTCGCCGCTTTGCTCGGTCCGTTTGAGATCCAGGATGCGCGCGGTGATGCGCAACGAGCCTTTGGATTGCGAATTGCCTGCGCCCTCTGCCTCCCGCTCAGAGGGCAGCAACTCGTACCATCCGTAGACGACCTTGGAGGCGTCCAGAGAGTCGCCGATCTTGATGATGGAAGCATGGGTGAGCTCGGCCCCGGGCCGCAGCGACATCCGGCGATAGGCCTCCAGCCGGTCTTCGCGATCGAGCACGAGCAGTCCCTGCGATGCCAGTGAATCGCCTATGGATTCCGCAATGCTTTCGCCCACCCAATCCAGATTCGCGGTCTTGGAGTGATTGAAAAACGGAAGCACCAGAGCCGTTTCGGCGCGAAGGGACGTACACACGAGGATTGCGAGAGCCAGGAACTTCACCATGAAACTTCCAGTTTAGCCTGCATGCTGGGAAGGTGGGACGGGCCTCCAGGCCGGCCCGGCTCATTGTGGGCTACAATCACGTCTTCTAATACTGACCATGAACTACAAATTCGATTCCTCCAAAACGATTGGCCGCGAGCCGGTCCTGCTTTCGTTCTTCCTTTTGGCTCTTGCGTTTTCGACACCGGTGCTTGCGCAGCCAAACCGGCCATTCAGCCCGGGGCTCCTGATTTTTGACGCCGAAATAGGCGGTCCGATGCAGGTGCAAGTCGCCGTCCTGAGGAACTACACCGGTTCTGACAACGCGACCGCCACGCCGGGCATTTGTCCATGGGTGACCATTCCCCGCGGAAGCAGCGTTGGTAAGAATCTCGTGGTTGAGGTCAACCCCCTCCTTGGCACACCGGGCACTACCACCTGCAACATCCAGGTCACCTCGGATGGCGCGATCATCGGCACGTTGCCGGTAACCCTGAACCTCGGAAACGGCGGTCTCGCCATCTCGTCCCACGGAATCGCGGCTCCGGTTTCACTCACGTTCATCCCTAACTCTAGCGGCTTCGGCAATCCGCCAGCCCAGACGATCAGCGTGAATACACCGGGGGACTTCAATGTGGCAGTCACTTACCCAAGCGAATTCCCGACAGACCACCCCTTCGTCGCCGTCGCATCCGACATATCGGGCAAGGTCTTCGTGAGTGTAGATGCCAGTGAATTGGGGGTCGATGTCGGGGCGCACCGTAAGGGCCTGGTGTACATCGAAACCAGCGCCGGGACAGAATTGGTACAGGTGAACTTCGTGGGCCCTGCCTCTTTCGGCATACCCCCATTATTGACGGTTTCGCAACCAAACATGAGTTTCAATTATCAGTCCGGCCTGCCGGCTCCCAATACCAGTTTTGCAGTGTCGTCGAGCGATAGTACACCGATACCCCTGAGCGTCACGTCATCGGCCAATTGGATCACCATCACTTCTCCCAAGACCCAGACCACGGAGGCCTTTTACGGACTTGCGGTGAATGCGGCCGCGTTGCCGAACGGCCTCAATACGGCCGCCATTGCGGTGAATTCACCGGGTGCGGCGAATAGCCCGCTGATCATTCCCGTATCGGTGTTTGTCAGCGGCAGCAGCGTGCCGGGCGGCAGAAGCGCATCCTCTCTGCTTTTTAGTTCGGCGGCGAATGGGTCGCCGGCGGCATCGCAGGCGCTGTACATCAGTGACTGGGAGGTGGCCAGCTACGTGGCGAAGGTGAACACCGGCAGTGGCAACAGCACCTGGCTCAAGATTTCGTCTGCGGGCCCGTTGAGCACGACGGCCGACCGTGTTCTGACCGTCACGGCGGATCCGGCCGGGTTGAGCGCGGGCACCTATACGGGGAACATCTCCCTGACGACGCTCTTCATCCAACAGACGATTGCCGTTACATTTGTGGTAACCCAGGGGATTGCAGCTCCCATTTTCACGGTGACCCCGAATCTGTTGAATTTCTCCTATCAGCCGGGAGGGTCCGTGCCGGCACCTCAGTCATACACAATCACGGGACCCGCTGGCCCGGCGCCGGTTATTGTTAATGTGGCCGTCCAGACGCAGAGAGGCGGCAATTGGCTTTCGGCCGGTGCTCCCAACGGAATGGTCAACTCCGGATCGACGCTCAGCGCCAGTGTGATTCCCGAGAATCTCGGGCCAGGGACTTACCAGGGCAGCATTGTTCTGACGCCGAGCGGCGCTCCACCGGTCACGATTCCGGTTACGTTGACAGTTCAGCCATCACCGACGGTCTCGGTTTTTCCGGCGACCGTAACCTTCGACTATCGTTTGGGTGATGAAGTTCCGGCTTCGCAGACTGTGCAGGTCGGCGGCACCCCTGGATTAGCGTTCACGGTACAGGCCTCCAGCGCCACGAACTGGCTCTCCGTAACGACATCCGCGGGTACCGTCTCGGCGAATAACTCGATCGTGACGTTAGCAGTGGATCCAACAAATCTGAGCGCTGGTACTTACAACGGCACGGTTACCGTGGCCGGGTCCAATGGCGCAGCCGGCCCGGCCACTGTCAATGTCAGCCTGACCGTGGCGCCGCCGCTGCCCAGTATCACCAGGGTGGTGAACGCCGCCAGTTACCTCGATAGCCCCATAGCAGCCGGTGAATTGCTCACCATTTTCGGAACGCACCTCGGTCCGGCCACGGGCCTGCCGCTGGCTCTCGATCCGTCGGGCAAGGTTGCAACCACGCTGGGCGGCGTGCAGGTGTTGGTAAGCGCATATCCGGCGCCGCTGATTTACGCCTCCAGCGGACAGGTATCGGCGGTAGCGCCGTATGAGATCGGCACGCCATTTCTGGTTAATCCCACCCTGGTGGTGAAATATCTCGGCCAGAGTTCTGGCGGGATGCAAATGACGCAGGCGGGCGCCGCGCCTGCCATCTTCACAGCCAACTCATCCGGTAGCGGGCAGGGCGCGATCCTCAATTCGGATTACTCTGCCAATTCAACCCTGAATCCGGCACTTAGCGGCGATATCGTGCAGATCTTCATGACCGGAGAGGGGCAGACGGCACCGGCTGGTGTATCGGGCAGGATCACCGGTGTTTCGGCGATCGGCCCGCTGACGCCTCAGCCCCTGCTTCGCGTGTCGGTCGCGATCGACGGGCAACCCGCCTCCGTGCAGTTTTATGGCGAAGCACCCTACCTGGTCGCCGGAGTGATGCAGCTTAACGTGCAGATCCCATCCAATGCCAGATCGGGAAATCTGCCAGTGGTCGTAACGTTTGGGGCCGAAGGCAACCCAATCGGAAGCCAGTCCGGAGTGACAGTTTCAGTCCGGTAGAGAGGAACGGTTCAGGATTGTTGACCATGGGTGCTGATTGCCGCCAACACGGCCGCGCCCGGCAGGGCGGGTGCCCGCAAGAGGCGGATTGCCAATCCGCCGCAGATCAACAATCTGCCCCGCAAAGATTAACAATCTGCCCCACAAAGTTACTCGTTAAATACGAGCTTCGTTTTGGTCCCGCCCAAGTGGATCTCCTGCACGTGCATTTTGCCGTCGCCATTGCTGTAGCGGACGGTGGTGGCGCCGTACCTGGATCCGTTTTCTTCCACTTTTACGGGAAATTCACCATGCAATTTACCGTTACGAATGACCGCTTTCTGGTCGACGACCGCCACCTGGTACTCGCCCGGCGCGAATGCCTCGCTGCCGATCATGGTGGGCACGAAAAGACTGACCGTGTACGACTTCACTCCGGCCACCGCGGCCAGTGCGATCAGACCGAAAGAGAGCAGAACTTTCCTCATCATTGGAACACCCCTCAGAATAGATTTTGCGATTGTTGTCTTCGAGATCTTGACTAACAAATCCCGACTTACAAAGTAAGATACGAACGAGACTGGAAAACGTTCCGGTTAGAAATCGCCGGCAGGTGTTAAAAACGTGCGTACGCGTTGGATGGCGATTTGGCGCATCTCCACCGCATCGCCGAAACCCTGCAGCCAAACCAGTCCCGGCTCCCGGCGGAACCAGGTGAGCTGACGCTTGGCATAGTTGCGGGTGTTGCGCTGCGCATAGAATACGGCGTCCGGCGGGCTGAGTTCTCCGCGGATCTGCTGCAGCGCCTGTTTGTAGCCATGCGATTCGAACGGTTTGCAGGTGCCGGCAAATCCGAGGGAGAGAATGTGCCGCGCCTCATCCACCAGTCCGGCCTCGAACATTTGCGCGCAACGGACATTGAGCCTGGAATACAGCTCGCCGCGATCGGGCACAAGACCAAGCTTCAGGGTCCGGTAGCCCGTGAGCGCATCGCGCCCGGTGCGGAACCATTCGGTGACCGGCCGGCCCGTGAGCAGACAGACCTCCAGCGCGCGGGTAACTTTAGGCACGTCGTTGGCGTGAATCTTCTGGGCGCCCGCGAAATCGAACCGGCTGAGCAAACGGTGGAGGCTGCCCGGGCGCCGCCGTTCGCGGGCCGCCAAACGGTCGCGTAGCGGCTGGTCCCGGACCGGGCCTTCGAACAGGCCGTCCAGCAGCGCCCGCAAATAGAACCCGGTGCCGCCGGCAAGAATCGGCAGCTTGCCGCGGCGCGAAATATCGGCGAGGGTCTCCCGCGCCAACCGCGCGAATTCTCCGGCGGTGAAGAGTTCATCCGGGTTGATGATATCGATCAGGTGGTGTGGAATGGCGCGCCGCTCCGCCATGGGGAGCTTGGCGGTGCCGATGTCGAAATGGCGATATACCTGCAAGGAGTCGCAGTTGACGATTTCGCCGTCGAAGGCTTCCGCCAGATCCAGGGCGATGGCGCTCTTTCCCGAGCCGGTTGGACCGGCGACTGCAACCAAAGGGAGCTTTGGCGCGTCAGGTTTCACAGGATGCGTGTTGTCTTGGTAGGCTTGATTAGGCACCTATGGTGGACCCGGAAAACTGGCGGCGAAACCCCGTTATACAATAAAAGTGTGATCTTCGGTCCGGACTGGGTTCCTTCAGCGGTCTCGAAAGAGAGTTAAACTTCATGATTCGATCGGCTAAAGCGCTTCTCGTCGTGATTTTCCTGGGTTGTGCGGCATTCGCTCAAACCCCCGTGCGTCAAACCCCCGCGCGTACGACCAAAGGTCCGGATGCCAAAGCTCCGGATGACAAAACTCTGGATGCCAAAGAGCTCGATAACAGGGCCGGTGCGTACTACAACTTTGCCATGGGCCGGGTGTATGCGGAACTGGCGCAGGCCACCGGGAATAAGCCCGACTACCTCAGCAAGGCCATTGATCATTACCACGAAGCGCTGAAGCTGGACCCATCGGCGAGTATCATTTTCGAAGAGCTCACCGACCTCTACATCCAGACCAACCACTTGCGCGACGCCATCACCCTGGCCGAGGATCTGCTCAAACAGAATCCCGACAACCTGGATGCGCGGCGGATGCTGGCCAAGATCTACTTCCGGATGATCCCCACCAACACGCAGGATGGCCGCATCAATGAAGACTACCTGAAGAAGGCCATCGAGCAGTACGAGAAGATCACCGCGAAGGAGCCGAAGGACGCCGAGAGCTGGGTGGTGCTGGGCCGCCTGTATCGCGCCTCCGCCAAGTCGCCCGAAGCCGAGAATGCTTACAAGCAGGCGCTCCAGGCCGAGCCCGATAACGAAGATGCGCTCACGGGGCTTGGGATGATGTACTCGGACCTGGGCGATAACAAGCGCGCCATCGACATGCTGAAGGCGGCTTCGGAGAAGAATCCCAACGAACACACGCTGGCCACGCTGGCCACTTTTTACGAGCAGGTGCACGACTACAAAAGCGCCTCCGAAGCGCTGAGGAAAGCTGTGGACCTGGCGCCCGACAACGTGCGCCTCCGGCGCGGCCTGGCCGAGGATCTTTTGCAATCCGACCAGCCTGACGAAGCCCTCAAGATCTACCAGGAACTTTCGGGCGAGGAGCCCCGCGACCCCGCCCTGCAGTTGCGCATCGCCATGATCTACCGGTTCAAGCACGATTTCACCAAAGCTCGTGAAGCCCTGAACAAGGCTAGGGCAGTGGATGCGGACAGCCTGGACGTGAAGGACGAAGAGGTGAAGCTGCTCGAAGGCGAAGGCAAGACCGCCGAGGCGATCACGGTTTTGAAGGGCCTGGTGGATCAAACAGCCAAGAAGACCTACTCGGCCGCCGAGAGCGCCAACCGGGCGATCCTGCTGGAAGAGCTGGGAATACTGTACCGAACAGCCGCCAGGTATCCTGATGCCGTGGAAGCTTTCCGCCAGGCGGCTCTGCTCAACAGCCCCGCTGCGGCCCGCTATTCGGCCCATATTGTGGACACTTACCGTGCGGCCAAGGACATGGAGAGCGCGCGGAAGGAAGCCGATTCGGCTCTCAAAAAGTATCCCAAAGACCGCACGGCGCTGATGACCCACGCTTTGCTGCTGGCCGATATGGGCAAAGTGGACGAGGCCGCGGCGGAAGTGAAGGCGCGGCTGGGGGACCAGAACGATTTCCAGATGCAACTGGCTTTGACGCAGTTGTACGAGAAGGGCAAGCGTTGGGCCGAGATGGCCAAAACACTGGACGAGATGGAAAAGATTGCCGCCTCCGACGAGGAAAAATTCACCGTGCACTTCTCGCGGGGCGCCATGTGTGAGCGCACCAAGAAGTTCGACACCGCCGAGGCCGAGTTCCGCAAAGCGCTGGCTCTCAATCCGGACAGCGCCAGCGCGCTCAACTATCTCGGGTACATGCTGGCCGACCGCGGGGTGAAGCTGGACGAAGCTTCCCAAATGATCAAGAAGGCGCTGGACCAGGAACCCGACAACGGGGCCTTCCTGGACAGCATGGGCTGGGTACACTACCGGCAGGACAAGCTGGAAGAAGCGGAGTCCATGCTGATTAAGGCGGTCGAGCTCACGGGCGCCGACCCGACGGTCCACGACCACTTGGGCGATGTTTATTTCAAGCTCGGCAAGACCAAGGAAGCCATTTCGCAGTGGCAACTTTCGGTGAAGGGGTTCCAGGCCGGCACGCAGACGGACGTCGACCCGGACGACCTGGCGAAGGTCACCAAGAAACTGGACGCCGCCAGAGTGCGACTGGCGAAAGAGACCGGCAAGCAGCAGTAGTGGTGGGCAGTTGCTGAGGCTGGTGGGCTTAAGCTGAGCAAACCAGCGGGCAACCCGCGAACCATCTTCGCGGGAGGGACTTGGGGGGAGGGACTGTGGCGGCGCTTCCGCCGGAACGGGCCACAGGGTTCCCCGAACGGCTTTCCCCCGAATGGCTGTCTCCGAAAACCTCCCCGAAAAGCCTCCGGGAGGCCGCAAACCGGGTCTGCCGGGGAATTTCCGTAACCTCCGCGAGATCTTCTAAAATTCCTTTAACCAACTGAAAATAGGTTGGTTACTACCGAATAACGAGCTTGCGAATCTATCGTTTTGCACGCTTGTGTGGGATACTCACTTATAGAGTAGGTCATCAACCGAGCATGTCCCAGTTGGACGAGGCTGTAGCCCGATACAACAAGTTACTGGAGAACGGCCCTTACCGCG
>Ga0210402_10000381_pt1 | contig 49808 bp, 38 predicted proteins | sample IncBWC7MmetaG_FD_161055 | JGI IMG/M metagenome (GOLD analysis project Ga0210402, IMG submission 161055) | Forest soil microbial communities from Barre Woods Harvard Forest LTER site, Petersham, Massachusetts, United States - Inc-BW-C-7-M | ecosystem: Environmental > Terrestrial > Soil >... | reverse complement strand
TCTACGGCACAAAAGGTTCCTTCGCCTGGGACGGGGAAAGACCGGATGAACTCTGGATTGGCCGGCGGAGTTCGGTGAATTCGCTGTCCATCAAGGACCCCACGCTGATGAGCGAAAAGGCCCGCAGCTATGCCGATCTTCCCGCGGGCCTGAGCGAAGGTTATGACGACACGTTCAAGCAATTATTCCGGCGCTTCTACCAATCGATCGCCGACCGCTCCGCGCAGGTCGAATATCCGACCTTTGAGGACGGCCTGCGTCAACTGCACATCATTGAGACTGTGCTCAGAAGTTCCGGCAAAAAGGCATGGATGAAGGTCGAATAGCGGATCTCTTGGGTTAGATCCGGCTAACGAGAGCGGCGCTCACTGATATGATTCGGATAGGGCGCCGGCGAGAGATGTCCGAAATCGGAGGTAGGATGGAGCCTCTTCACATTCCTGCGCAGAGCCCAACATTCAAACAGAATGACATGGAACGAAAGACTCTGCGCACTACCGCGCTTAGGAACGAAAAATGCCTGCGCTCTTCTTCAAGTGCAGGCATCATCGCAACCCGATGGGTAGATTTCTATTTGAATATCTTGCTTGCGTAGTCACCCAGAAAATCGCGCCACAGGAACCAATAATGACGCCCTGGAATCTCCTTATAGGAGGTAGGGAAGCCTTTGGCCTTCAGTGCGGCTTCGAGCGCAACTGTGCGATCGTGCGCCTGGTCGATGTCGCCTGCGCCAGTCCAATACAACTTCAGGTTAGCCTTCCTGATCGCGTCCAACTGCGATAGAAATGTAGGATCGGAAGCGTTCTGTACGCCTGAGCTGAAGACGGCAATGTAATCGAAGGTGTCAGGATTGTTGTTAGTCGTCACGATTGTCTGGCCGCCTCCCATCGAAAGGCCGGCAATCGCGCGATGCGCCTTGTCCGGAACTACCCGATAGGTCTTTTCCACAAAGGGAATGACGTCCTTTACAAGGCTTTCAGGATACGAGCCCGCATAGGGCGGGAAAGGGTTTCCTGTGGTTTGGGGGGCCCGGCCGCCGGGACCTGCGGGAGGTGCGCCGACTGGATTGGGCGCCGGTGCGATCACCTGCTGCGGAGAGGGAATCGGTCCGTAACCGAAGCCCTGCGATACTCTCTGCGTCGCATTGCCGTTCGGCATCACCACGATCATCGGAACAGCCTTGCCCGATGCAATCAGGTTGTCCATGATGATGGTGGCGCGGCCCATCACCGTCCAAGCATCTTCATCGCCGCCGCCGCCGTGCAGCAGGTACAGCACGGGATACTTCTTCGTCGTGTCGGTCTGATAGCCAACCGGCAGATACACATACATCCGGCGCTGATCCATGTGCAACGTGGGCGAGGGATACCAGATCTGCTCCAGAGTTCCGTGCGGCACATCCTTGAACGTCCATAGATCCGATGCCGGTCCGGGAACCATCACCAACGTGTTGTAGCGGCTGCCGTCGCGCTCGGTTTCGGAGTTCGAGGGATCCAGCACGCGTACTCCGTCCACTACGAACCAGTAACCGTAAAGCTGCGGGCTCAGCGGGCCAATGGTAGTGCTCCAAACGCCGCCGGCGCCCTTGGTCATTGGCAAGTCGACGGCGCCGAGCCAACTGCCTTCCAGAAGGACCGTTGTTGCGTTCGGTGCCGACAGCCGGAAAGTCACCTTGTCGTCGCTGGAAAGTTCTGGCGACTTCAGTTTTGCGGGCGCTGCCACGGGGTTGGGTTGCGGTTGGGCCATCACCATGCCGGGCAGGGTAAGGACGGCGAACACGAAGGTATAAAAAGACAGTTTCATGGATACTCCTAATTCGGCACTGTGTCTTCGAGTTTCAGAATCCTACTGAGATTCTACGGGCATTCGGAATTCAGAAGTGAGCCGAAAATGCCAATTATGAATGCAATTCGGACAATTGCGTCGGTCTCCTGTACATTGACCGCCAGCGGCCAATTGCACGACTGCGCCCGGAGCTTGCGACGCCGCTTGATTGCTGTAGGGAATGCGCAGCTGACTGCCGGGACTGTTCAGCGTGCTGTCCACTATGACGTAGACCGCGCAAGGATTGACAGTATCAGTGTTGGCGACCGTTACGACTTCGCGATCCCTGACGCGACAAAACTAGACGGTTCACGCGCCAGAAAACATGGGATAGCGCAAACCACGGCCCGAAGAGGAAAGTCCCCGGGCTACACTTGCCGGGCGTTAGCGGCTCTCTTTCGGCCGAATCGACAAGTCAGCGAGAGGCGCCCGCCGTCGGCCGGGGGCTGGAGGGCGGAAGTCCCCCGACCGAAATCCGCCTTGAAGCCCTATCGGCTGACCGGGCTTTTCCGTGCCAAGGTGCGCGCGGCTCGCGAGCATCTACGATTGCCGGCAGGCAGGCGAAGGACTTGCCGCTCTGGGCGCTTCTGCGGCTTGTGTTCATTACCGCTGTACTTGCCGATCCCGGTACACGTCCATGGCACGGGGGATGCGCTTTGAGGTCAGGAACTGTTCCAACGGGGTCCCCAAATGGTTCACTACGCTTCCGCCCGCAATCGCAGGCTCATCGCAGTGCATAGCTCAGGTGATATGATTCGGACAGGACGGCGGCAAGAGATGTCCGAAACCGGAGGTAGAAATTGAAGTCGCAATTCGAGCACATAACCTTCCCGAAGGGCTGCTCCATTCGGGTCTATCACAGGCAGATACCCGCAATTCCTTTCGAGTGGCACTACCATCCGGAGTACGAATTAACGCTGACGCTGAATAGCCGCGGGTGGCGGTTCATCGCTGACCACATTGGCCAGTACGAGTCGCAGGACCTGGTTCTGGTGCCTTCGGACATGCCCCACACCTGGGCATCGACGTCCGCGCTTGACGAAAGCCGCCCACACGTCGCTCTGGTGGTCTGGTTCACTCGTACCTGGGCACTCCAGTTGGCGGAAGTGTGCCCCGAGTTTGCCGGTCTACGGAGCTTGCTGAAACGAGCCACGACGGGGCTGAGTTTCCTTCAGGAGGCGGGAGCGCGAATGGAGTCCCGCCTGCCGCAGTTATTGTCGGATTCGCCACACCAACGTCTGCAAGCAGCTCTAGAAACGCTCACCGAGTTAGCCGAAGCCGAGGCGACGCCACTGGCCACACAGATTACCGTGCGGCCTGAAGCCTCCAACGATTCCGAGCAGTTGACACGGGTGCTGAACCTGCTGCATAAGCGATTTGCGGAGCCGATCCGAGTGGACGATTTGTGCTCGGTGGGTAACCTCTCACCACGATCGCTGCACCGGCTATTCGTCCACCATGTCGGAGAGAACGTGAGCGATTACCTGGGCAGGTTGCGAATCGGGCGCGCCTGCATGCTGCTCGTGGAAACCGACCGGCCGATCAGCATGATCGCCTCCGAAGCAGGGTTTTCGAATCTGTCGAACTTCAACCGGCGATTCCTCGAAGCACGAGGCATGACGCCGAGGGAATTCCGCCGGTTCGTCGTGCAAAACGACTGCATGCCGGACTCCCCACCGGAAGTCGAACTGAACAAGCGGTCGCCGTCGTTGGAAACGCTGGCGAAGCGGCTGAACGCACAGACGGATTTCATGGTCTCCCCTCCCACACGAGGAATAAGTGGGCGCCCAGTGCGTTCACCCGGGTGGGCCGCCGCTACTCGTTAAGGCGATCGTTCACCGGGCAAAGCTATTTCATCAGTTTCTGGTACCGGAGCCAGTCGCCGAAGCGTTCGATCCAATTGTCGGTGGGCTGGTCGTGTTTGGGCATGCCGAAGCCATGCCGCCAGCAGAGTAGGTGTGCAACTCGGCCGGCTTGTTGGCGGCTTTCCATGCTAGGAAAAGCGAGGGACTCGAGGCGGATACCGGATCGTTGTAGGCGTGCAAGAAAAAGATCGGCGGGGCATCCTCGGGGATTTTCAGTTCGGGAGCGTTCTCGCAGCAGGTGTAGATGGCGGCGACGAAGGCCGGACGGTTGGCAGCCGTGTGATCGAGGGCGGCTTGGACGGCCACATAGCCGCCTGCGGAGAAGCCCATGATGCCGACATGGGCGGGGTCGAGGCGCCACTCAGCGGCGTGCTGCCGCACGACTTCGATGGCGCGTAGCCCGTCCCCGGCGGCCATGGTGCGTATCTGAGTCTGAGGATCAGGGCCCCCGGCGACACGTCCCGCGGTGCCTCCGGTGGCCCCGCGGCCTGCCCCTCTTGTTCCGACCGCTCCACCTCGGCCGGCCGCGGCGCTGGCCTGGGATTGAGCGAACTCCTCATCAGTTCCTGTGTCGGTGAGGCGGTACTTAAGAACAAAAGCGGCCACGCCGTGCCGCTGGAGCCAGTCGGCCACCAGCCTGCCCTCGGAGTCCCACGAGAGCATTCGGAACGCGCCTCCCGGTGCGACCACCACGGACGTTCCCGTGGCGGTCTCGGCCGAGGGGAGGTACACAGTGATGCTTGGCTTGACGACGTTGCGGACGGCTTTCAGGGCGGGATTGCCGAAGGTGTACTCGGCCTCCTTCTGCGTCCAACTCTCGGAGCCGGGTGCGCCGCTGGTCCATAGCATCACAACGTTGGTCTGGGCCGGTAGCACAGCGGCCGCGAGCAGCAGTCCGGTGATAACCGCGGCGCCAGCGCGCGCGGCCTTTGGATTGTTCTGAGGGATCATCGGTACGATTCTACCTCCGGGGCCGAATCGGGTTGCTCACGGCTTCCCGAACACGATCTGCGATCACAGCCGGGGCGTCGTCGATGGCGAGCGCTATGGCGCGCTCATATCCTTGCGGTCCCGTGATGAGCAATCGGAATCTCCCTTGAACGGGTTGGCGGCAGTCCACCCTTAGTGCGATACGCCCAAGTGTCATATCTCGTCGCTCAACCAGTCGGAAGCTTCTGCAGCACTATAGAGACGCGAAGCCCGGGGGCGGGCGTTCGCCGTGCGGATCTCACCTTGGTGCAAGCGAATGGCGCGCTGAGCGATGGCCAAGCCGAGGCCGATTCCCCCGCTGGACGCGTCGCGGGACTCGTCCACGCGAAAGAAGGGACTAACTAAAGATCTTGGGCAGCAGGTCCTCCGGAACGCCGGGGCCGTGGTGGCGCACGGTGAGCACGGTGCGAGCCTCACTGACGACGATCTCCGTTTCGACCGGCGCACCACCGGGGGAGTTAGCGGATAGCGTTGCGAACAATGTTTTCGATGGCTCGTTGCAGAAGTTCGGTATCGTCGAGGGTGTGGACGTCTTCCGGGGCATCCACCTCTATATGACAACCACGCTGCTCCGCTTCTAGCTGACAGTCCCACACCACCCCGCGGAGGATGTCGCTCAGACTAACCTCTTCCACCCTGAACGCCTCGGGATCTCCTTCGGCCATTGTCCCATTCGTCGAGAAGAACTACAGGGTCATCGCCGACAAGAACAGCAGGGCGATTGCTGGGCTATCGATGGGCGGCTCTCAGACCCTTGTGGCCACCAACAACAATCCGGGCGTATTCGCCTACATTGGTGTGTTCAGTTCCGGGCCGCGTGTGGTTGACGAAGCATTCGAGGCGCAACTGGAAGGCGTCAAAGCAGGAGTAGTTGAGCTATATTGGACCGGTGCCGGGACCACTGACATGGCTCGCGAAGGAACCATGAACCTCCACTCGATACTGGAAAAGCATGGTTTCAAGACATCCTATAAAGAGATCCCCGGAAACCATTATTGGTTTCTCTGGCGCGATTTCCTCGGCGACTACGCTTCCCTCCTGTTCCGCTGACACGCCTGGCGATGCAGAGTTGGTGGTACCCTCTCTCAAGAGGGAACTTGCCGCGTAGGGAAAATCCAACCCAAAGGGGCGGCGGGCCACGCCATGGAGCCAATTTGTGGTTTGAGAGTAAATGAGTGGCCGAGAAGACCGAAAATGAAATCGGCACTGGAGGACATGGAGAATAGCGGTATGCACACAAGAAATAAATTTATCGCAGCATCGCTGGTCACGATATTGTGCGCTGGCCCGGCGCTCGCCCAACAGCAGCCGCCTCAGGGCACCGGCCAGCAACAGGTAGCGGGCAGAGGAGGTGCAGGCGCGGTGCGATCTCCGGAAATCGCGCACGACGGGAAAGTCACTTTCCGTTTGTCGGCGCCCGACGCCGCTTCGGTCGTCGCGCGCAACTCGACCGGAGGCTTTGCGGACTGGCCGGGCGGCAATGAAGTCACGATGACCAAAGGCGACAACGGAGTTTGGTCCGCCACCATCGGCCCGCTCAAACCCGAATACTACACCTACAACTTCGTCGTGGATGGCGTTCGAACCATGGATCCTCAAAACCCGGTCCACACGCGGAACGGCACGAACTACAGCAATGTGCTTCGGGTTCCCGGCGACCTGACGAACGACTACGCGGTGAACGACGTGCCGCATGGGACCGTGGCGCAGGTCTGGTATCCCTCGCCCATGCTGAAGCTCACGCGGCGCTTGTACGTATACACGCCGCCTGGATATGAGGTCAGCAAAGCCCGTTACCCCGTTTTCTACCTTTTGCACGGCGGAGGCGGTGACGAGGGCGACTGGACGAACCTCGGACGCGCGCCAGAGATCCTGGACAACCTGATTGCGGAGGGCAAGGCCACACCGATGATTGTCGTGATGACGAACGAGAACTCGAACCAGATCGCCTCGCCGGATGTCGGCGTGCCGCCGCTGGGAGGCGGGCCTTCGGCCGGCGCTCCCGCGCGAGGGACTCCCCAGCCGGGCAATCCCATGCAAGGGCAGGCGATGCTCACGTTCCCGAAGAGCATTGTCGCCGACTTGATTCCATTCATCGATACAGCCTTTCGGACATTGCCGCACAGAGATAATCGCGCCATTGCCGGCCTCTCTATGGGCGGCGGCATGACGTTGTTGGCGGCATTCAACAACCTCGACAAGTTCGCATGGGTGGGGACATTCAGCGCCGGGCTTCCGCCAATGCCTGGCGTTGCAGTACCCATCAATCCGCCGCTGCCGAACGCCGCGAGTTTGAGGGGTCCGGACGTCAACAACACCATCGACAAGCAGAAGCTTGCCGCCCTTCTTCCCCAACTCGACGCCAGCGCGAACGCTAAACTGCATCTGTACTATGTCGGCATCGGAGCCGAGGACGGACTGATCACCGCGCACAATGCCTACAAGGAACTCTTGAAGGAGAAGGGCGTCAACGCCACTATTGTCGAAATGCACGGTTATGGGCACGAGTGGGCATTCTGGCGCATCGCCCTTCACGACTTTGCGCCAAGGTTGTTTAAGCCGCAAGCCAAGTAGGAGAGTGTCCGGTACATCGTAGAAGGGAGGGGCTCCCGCTCTCGGCAGGTATGGCCAATGGCGGCATTCAGGTGGTGGACAACATCGGATTGATGGAACAATGAGTCAAGACTCGGGTTTTACGAAGTAGTCGACGAGAGAATCCATTTATGGGGACCGATCACAAATGAGGCGACCAACAAGCTCTGGCAACCACATACTTCAAGCGGAAACGCTCGGCGAGTCTAGATATAGCGAGGAACGCGGCTACCGGATCAATCCAGCGGATGTGGAGAGGCGCGTTCGAACTCGTGTTAATGGGGAAACTGCGATAGAGTCTCAGGCAAAATGTTCCAGACGGCGATTTCTTTCCGCCGTTGCTGTGACAGCAGGTGCTTCGATCATGCTGCGCCCTCACTTAGGCTGGGCGGCGGATATTACCGATCCACGGGTGGCCGACATCGTAGCCAAAACTAGCGGAATCGATACCCATAATCATATCGACGTTCCACTCACCGCCGCCGAAATGCCCGGCCCGGACATCGACCTTGCCGGCGAGATGAAGCGGTCTGGCCTCTCAGCCATCTGCATGACCTTTGCAACCGACTACCAACCCGGCGATGCTTATGACCGCTTCCTCAAAGGTCTGGAGTCCATGGATCGTCAGTTAGAGCGCAACGGCATGACGCGTTCCTTGAACCCGGCCGACGTCGGCACCGCTCAGAAGAAGGGCCAGCCGACCGTGATTCAGGCGATCGAAGGGTGCCATTTCCTTCAAGGCCGTATTGAGCGAGTGGAAGAAGCCTACAAGCGGGGTTTGCGGCACTTGGGACTACTTCACGACAGCGACGCCTCCGTGCCGCTGGGCGATGTGTACACCAACCCTCCGCGGTTTGGCGGATTGACCGCATTCGGGACGGACGTCATCAAGGAAGGCAACAGGCTGGGCATGCTCATCGATCTTGCGCACGCCAATTTACAAACCACGGAAGCCGCGCTCAAGGTTGCTACCCGACCGGTCATCATTTCCCATACCGGTCTCGATACGCAGGTGGGGAACAATCCATCCATGGCGGGGATGATGCGCCCAAGACTCATTAGCAAAGAGCAGGCAGGGATGGTGGCGAATGCCGGGGGGGTGATCGGTGTCTGGACGCATCTGGCCGATACGCCGTTGGTGTATGCAAAGAATGTCCGCGCGCTGGTCGATGTGATCGGAGTCGATCATGTCTGCATTGGCACGGACACCAAACTCACCCAGCCCTTCGGTGGCCGCGGCGGGGGGCCTCCCGGTGGGGGTCGCCCAGGTGGCGGTCCTCCTAGAGGCGGCCGCCCCGGTCAACAGAATGCTCGCGTCGGAGAACGCACCAATCTGGCATGGCAGGATCAAACTGCCGGGTTTTACTACGTCGTGGTCGATGCGCTCTTGAAAACTGACTTCACCCCGGACGAGATTGGAAGGATCGGCGGCGGGAACTTTCTGCGCGTATTCGGCGAGGCCGTTAAGAAATAGGCTGTAGGGTTTTGAATCTTGAACCGCCGTAGGTTTTGCCGAAACAAAAGTCGTCCGGATTCTTTTCTTTGGCGCGGCGGTGAAGCTCTCGGCGAGGTGATTGAAGCCCCCCGGTCAATTCGCTCCGAAAACCTTGGCTGTGATCTTCGCTGCCAGATCGAGTCGTCCGGGCCACCCAAGGCGGCGGCAATGATCCTTGTCAGGAGCGCAGGGTTCGGCGCTATCATCGACGCGTGCCACGGGGGGCTCGGGCGGATTTTCTGACGCTAATCCGAAATATTCCCCGCTTGGTTAACACCCTGGAGAAATTGCCTCACCAGGTTTTCTCCATTCGAGTGTTCGTATTAGGGTTGCATTCGGGGAGCCAAGAAGAACAAGTAACTGTACCAAAACATTGGTGGCTGGCTGTGGGCCGATGCGGCTCATCTCAACAAAATATTCGGGAGCCAGACCAGGTGGCAGCAGTCTCGACTCCGAGGCCGGCTTAGTTTTAGTGTAGAAGCGTAATTGCCCAAGTGGGGACCGCGTCTAATCTGGCCGACTGTTCGCGTCCTAGCGCGACCGTCCGCTGAGAGGCGCCGCACACCAGTGGCACACTGCGCGTTGTCACGTAACTGAATTGTCGGCGTTTACCAAGATGATGACTGATCGGGGTTCAGTCGCATTCCGGCGCGCTCGCGGAGTGCCACGAGGCTGCGCTGCCACGCTCGGCAGACCTCGGCGTAGTTCCTTCTCCAGCAGGGCCCACCCTTCATTGTCGGTGCCCGGCCTGTCGGAGAGTCGGAATGCACATCGATCAGACGGCTTGCTCAATCAGGGGGCGATAGTGGCTCAACCGTGAACCCGAACAAGCTTGCTTTGAACTGTTCATACGTCAATATCGCCAACTCACACCCAATCAGGTCGGCCACTGCGGTCAGAGCCTTATGCTGTCCCTTATCGCGCGTTACAAAGCTTCTGCAATAGGGGAGGTAGACCGCCATGAACATGTCATACGGTCTCGCTTCGCCCAGCCAACGCTCGTTCGGACCACGTATGCAGCGGTCGTACTGGCTGAAGCAGAGGGCGACGAGGAGGGCCTTGAACGGAGGACATCGTTCAATGAAGTCCTTTACCTCGGACTCAGGCGGCAGAGTGGCCGTTGCGCGCTCTATGAGCCCGACGCCGATCGTGAGGTAGGCGCCGCAGCCGGACATGAGGTGATCTGTTACATAGGGCAATATCGGGCAATGGTCCACGGCATTGATGGCAACTTTGGCATTCTGAGCAACGTAGAATCTGCAACTTATACATTCGTTTGGATGCTGCTTGGTTCAAGTCCCACCTCCGGCACCAAATTGGACTCAGCTACCGCGGACTTACCAGGTTGGCGCATTTGGGAAGAGCCGCGGCTCAGACGAAACTCGCCGGCGCGTAGTTCCCGGAACACCCCGAACCTCTACCAATACAACTTCAACGCCAATTGGATCTCACGCGACGTGCGCTGGAACAGCGGGGGCTGGCCGGCTGACGTGATTTGTCCCACGCTCAAATTACCGATCTGCGCGTTCGGATTATTGAATTGCGGTGTGTTCAAAAAGTTGAACGCTTCCGCACGGAATTGCACCCGCCTCTTCTGATCCGCGCTGAACGCGAAGCTCTTGAATAGAGAAACGTCGAGTTGCTTTGTGCCGGGGCCGTACAATGCGTTTCGGCCGGCATTGCCATAGGTGAAGTTGCCCGGCGACACGAATGCGGCCGGGTCGAACCATCTTTGGATGGTCGGGTTATCCAGCGTCCCTGCGCCGATGCGGTTGGGCCACTGCACTCCGCTGCCTGCGTTCAGCAGGCTGGACGCCATGGTCATGGTGAAGGGCGTACCGGTCTGGAACGAGTCGATGCTGTTGATCTGCCAGCCTCCGGCGATCCACTGCAACGGACCGCCGGCGTTACCAAGGAGCGCCTTGCCCTTGCCGATCGGCAATTCGTACGTCCAGCTCAGCACCACGTTATGGCGCAAATCGAAGCTCGAGTTGCCGCGGTTCAAGCTCAAGTTATACGGAGTCTGCACCGTTTCCGATCCGGTTCCGCTGCTGTTATCGATGCTATGCGACCAGGTCCATGCGGCCAGCATGGAAAACCCGGAGCTGAACCGCCGTTCGAAGGTGGTCTGCAGCGAGTGATAGTGGGAATCGGCCCAGGGCCCCACCGCCGTGCCATCGCCGAGGTTGGGATAAGGGCGTCGGGCGGCTACCGCGCCGGCGCCGGGAATCGCCTCGTTGATATTGTCGGTCACCAGGACATGGGTACCCTTCATGCCGACATAGGCCACCGTGAGGACATTGTTCCTCCCCAGTTCGCGTTGCACATTGATGTTCCACTCGTAGTTGCCGTTGGTCTTGAAATCCCGCGGATAGTAGACCCAGGCCAAACCCGCTATGGGAAACAGGGCCGGGCGAGCCGCCGGGAATCCAACCGAAATCGGCGAAGCGCCCGCGAAATCGGCGGCATTGTTGGAGGCCTGCAGCGAACCGCTGAAGGGCGGGTTCTTGGCCGGAGATAGATTAGACGTCTGCATGGCGAAGGCGTAGAAGATGCCGAAGCCGGCGCGGATCACCGTCTTCGGCGTCACGTTGTAGGCCAGCCCGGCGCGCGGGCCGAAATTTGTGTAGCGCCCGTCGGTCGTGGAGTTCCCGCTGTAAGGCGCCGTGCCCACCGGGACCAGCGTTCCGCCGCCGGTTGGCACGAAGCCCGCCAACTGGTTATGGCGCTCGGTCCAGGGCGTCACCATGTCGTCGCGCAGTCCATAATTGAGCGTCAGCTTCGTTGAGATGCGCCATGTGTCCTGCACGTAAAAGCTGTTGATGAAACGATGCAGGCTGAAGAATTTGGTGATGTCGATGTCTGAGCTGATGGGGTGGCCAAACATGAAGTCGCTCAGCCCGTAGCCGCTGTAAACGCCGGAAAAGACCATCTGGCCCACGGGATAGGTCGGCGAGAAAAACGAAAAGCGCCTGCTCATGATGTCGGCGCCGAATTTGAGCTCGTGGCTGCCTTTCACCCAGCTCAAAGCCTGGGAGACTTGGTAGTCGTTGTTGACCTTCGCGAGGCTTCCCGATCCGTCGCCCAGCCCGACGGTGCCGGTGATGCTGACGTTGGTCAGCCCTCCGGCTGAGCCGCCGCTGTTGGCGTTGGGAATTCCCAGCGATTCGGCCAGCGTCTTCTGCCCCAGATCCGCATCGTTGATGTACTCGATCATGCGCGACAGCGCGACGCGGGCGTCGTAGTAAATATGCGGCGAAATAACACGCCCGTATCCGATCACGCCTTGCCAGGCTGGAACCAGCGTGTTACCGGGCCGCGAGGGCCCTCCGCCGATCGCCGGCGCCGGCAGAAATCCCGGCGTCACCGTATCCGGATTCTCGCGGCTCACGCGCCCGAACAGAGACGACGCTCCGGTGCGGTAATCGAGCCGGATATCGAACTGGTCGACGCTGGTCTGCTGGCCGGGATTGTAAAGGTAATTCGAGGTCACGCCCGGCAGGTTCTGCGCCGGATATAGCGCCATCAGCTTGGCCGACGTGGGGTCGATGGCCGAAGCCGGGATGATGTTGTTCGGCAGCGGCGTGTGGCCGTTCCCGCGCGGATCGAAGATCACCGTCTTAGGCAGCAGCGCCGAGAAATCGCCGCTGTGAAACGCCGCGATCGGCACCGTGCTGGTGAAGGTTTGTGCCTGGTACACGCGCTTGCCTTCGTAATCGGCGAAGAAGAACAGCTCGTCCTTCCCGTTGAACACCTTCGGGATCACCACCGGGCCGCCGGCGTTGAATCCGAACTGGTTCAGCCGGAACGGCGGAATGGGATTGGCGGCGGAGTCGAAGAAATTCTTGGCATCAAAGGCGGAGTTGCGCAGGAATTCGTAGGCCGCGCCGTGCAGTCCGTTGGTGCCGGACTTGATGTCCACGTTGATCACGCCCGCCCCGCCGCCATAGGCCGCCGCGGCCGAACTGGTCTGCACCTTGAACTCCCGAATGGCGTCCACAGATGGAAAGAAAATCACCATGCCCGCGTCGTTGTCCACGCTCTGGACGCCGTCAAACAGGTACACCACGCCCTCCGATGGCGCGCCATTAATCACCGCCCCGTTTGTGCCGCGTCCGCTGGTATAGCCCTGCAGAATGGAATTCGACGCGCTTCCGCGATTGTTCACGCCCGGGGCGAGAGTGACGAGTTGGGTAAAGTTGCGTGTGTTCAACGGAAGATCGACCACTTGTTGTTCCGCCCGAACGTTGCCGACTTCCGAAGACGCCGTTTCGAGCAGCGCCGATTCACCCTTCACGACGACTTCCTCGGTCACGCCCCCGACTTCCAGAGTGACATCCGCGGCAAGGCGCTGGTCGACCGAAAGTTCAAAGGAACGGCTGGTCTCACGGAATCCCTGGTGACGTACCGTGATGGTGTACTTGTCGGCAGGGAGGGACACGAAACTGTACTCACCGGCCGGCGACGTAGTCGCCTGGCGCGCGACATTCGTGGTCTGGCTGCGAATTTCCACCAGCGCGCCTGGCACCGGCGCCAGCGAAGGATCTTTGACCAGACCCGTAACCGATCCGAATTGAAACTGAGCGAAACCGGCACAGCACCAAGCGAGGGCGCCGAACAAAATGACGGCAACTTTGCGCATTCAAACCTCCAAAGACTGAATTGCTGAAAGTCTATCACTATCCGACGGATACATGAGGCCATTCGCGCGTCGACCTCCACGTCAGCCAACTGATTAGTACACGCTTTCGGGGGTTCAGTGACGCATGGCAAGACCGCTTGCGTACGCGCGCGGCTCCGATTAGATCACCCAGACCCAATCCGAGCCACGACTTGTCGCTCGACTGTTAGGGAGTGGTACGCCGCTGGCAGCGAACTGGCGCCTGGCAATACCCCTCAGCGTTACCGATGGCCGGCCTTGACCGGCTTACCGTCGCGGAAATCAATCTCGATCAGTTTTTCACTCGTCGGAATGCGGGCTGCCACTTTCTTGGTGGCGGTGTCGATGACCGCCCCGTCGTCCGGATAAGCGTACTTGCCGTTCAGGCTGAACGAAATCCAGCCAGGGTGGCTTCTCAGACGGGCCCTGAAACAGCGCCACGTCTGCGACATGGCGCGGCGGCATGGACGTGATGTCGTACACGTAAACGTACCCGTAGACCCCATCTACCATCCAAACCTCTTTCTGGTCGGGTCGGATATTTTCGCTTCCACCCGGTACAGCATCTTGCCGCCCCACTGATCGCCGGTGCGGGCGGCGCCCACCTCGAACCCGAGCAGCCAATCGACATTGGCGAATACATATTGTTCGTTGTCGGTGACGGCGATGGGACGGAGGCCCTTACTGAACCGCGCGACTTTCCCGATCACGCGGTTCGTGCGGGTGTCGGCGATATAGACGTATGGATCGGTCAGAACTTCGAGATACACGCGCGTGCCATCCCGATTCATCCACGTGTTGTGCGGCCCGACACCCAGAATGGGATGATCGTCCGCAGCGTACTCCTTGCCATGCGTCACCGGTATCTTCGCCTTCGGGTCGCCGGTGGCCGCGTCGATCACCCACCAACTGTCACCGTCGCGCAGCGGGAGGTAGAGTGTCTTCCCGTCCGGTGTGATAGCTGGGCTGTCGGCGTATCCGTCATTGTACGTTAAGAAGTTCTTCAACACCGCAGTCGAGCGCGTTGAGAAAGAGCGTGCATCGTACGGACAATTCTTCCAGCCAGCTCACATGGAGAGCTACCGCGAAAACGCAAGCACATTTCGGGGCCGTTTGGTTCGGAAGGTCCCCATGAGTTTGAGGTCGGCGAGGCTGAAGACGAGGAGCACAGGGTCGATGGAGTGATCGGCATGGGCATCAAGTCCGCCGTGCTTTATCATTTGGAGCCGGCTCTGCTTCCTCGGCAAGCGCACCTTGGAATCAAGGTGGATCTACCAGGATTCCTCCTGTGACACGCCGTCCACGGCCGTTGGGAAGCGCCCGGTCCGTTAACGATCCCAATCCCCGGCCGCTGCTTGCCCTCCTCCTCACCGCCAGATCACCAGCTTCACCCACAGCCGCAACAACTGCCCGAAGGTATTCGCCAGCGACCGCAGACGGAAAAACTGCGACGTTCCGTAGCGGCGCGGGTAATGGTGTACACCCACCTCTTCCACCTCGCATCGGCTCAGTTCCAGCTTGCGCACCAGTTCCACGCAGATGGTCCCGCTGGTGGAGGTCAGCCGGATCTGGTCCAGCAACGACCGCCGGATCAGCCGGTAGTCGCAATCGATGTCGCGGATACGGATGCGGAAGAGCAGCCGCGCGCAAAGGTTGTAAATCTGCCCGATCCAGATGCGGTGCGCCGGGTCGTGCCGCTCCAGCTTGAAACCGTTCACCAGCCCCGTCTTCGGCCCCACGCGTTCCATCAGCCGCGGCAGCTCGCCCACGTCGTACTGTCCGTCGCCATCGGTGTAAAAGACGAAGTCCTTCGTGGCCGCCTCAAATCCGCTGCGCAACGCCCCCCCGTAGCCGCGATTCCGTGGGTGCGTCACCACCCTCATCCGCGGGCCGTACTGCTTCCGCAACTCCTCCAGAATCTCGCCGGTGCGGTCGCGGCTGCCGTCATTCACCACGATCAGTTCGTAGTCCGCCACGTGCTCCTCAAGCACGTCGAACGCCTTATCCACCAGCGCCCGCAGCGAGGGAGCGTCATTGTAGGCGGGGAAAAAAACGCTCAGCGATGGAAACGTGCGGCCCCCCACAATCACACCATCTTCTCACCGATCAGAATGAGTGACTGGCCCACCGGGAAACGATGGCCCGCGCCGATCCACGCCGCCTCCAGCGCCAGGGGCGCGTAGAGTGCGCGGTCCAGCCAGGGCGCCACCGGCGTAACTCCGCTCGACGCCGGCTGGCGTATCATCTGCCGCATCAGCGGCTCCCAGATTCGGAACTTCGCCAACGCCACCGGCATCAACAGCGAATTGGCATAGGTGCAGCGCAGCACCCGCACCCCTGCATCCGAGACCAGGCCCGTCAACCGCCTCCCGGTGAAGCGCTGCCGCTCGAAGGCGAATTCGGAATGGCGGCTGCGCAGCATGTCGAGCGCCGACGTCCGCATCACCAGCAGCCCGCCCGGCGCCAGCACGCGCGCCAGTTCACCGGCCGCTTTGGGTTCCTGGCCGCGTGGCAGATGCGTAAGCACGTCAATCGAAATCACCAGGTCGAATGCGCCGGCAGGAAAGGGAAGCGCCCGAATATCGCCTTGCACCGGCCGTTCCACGCCCATCTCCCGCGCGTAGCTCAGCCCATCGCCCGACAGATCCATCGCTACCATCGGCCACCCGCGTTCCACTTGCAGCCGATGCGACAAATAACCGGTGCCGCACCCGGCTTCGAGCGCGCGCCCGATGCTGCGCCCCGCAACATATGGCTCCATCATGCGAAACAGAATGCGCCGCATGCCCCGGTACCACCAGAAGTCCTTTTCGGACTCCCGGATGTTGGCGAATTCCGCCGGGTTCATGCTCATGGCCGGTTTATGCTCATGGCCGCTTCGTGCTCATCGCCGGTTGCTCATGGAGGTGGCAAGTGCGCCAACTGATCCCCCAGCAATTTCTCGTAAATCCCGCGCGCTGCCCGTTGTGCGGCAACCTTCTTCGTCCGTCCTTCCGCCTGGCCGTGCCAATCGTTGCCCACCCTCACTTCCACGGTGAACGTCTTGGAATGCTGCGGCCCCTTTTCCGCCACTACGGAGTAGCGCGGCTCCGGCAGGCTCTGCCGCTGCGCCAGCTCCAGCAGAGCCAGCTTGAAGTTCGTGACGGCCGGCTGATGGCCGAAGTCCTCTTCCCCGTCGCCCGAAACCGGCGCCTCCAGCACCAGCCCCGCCACCAGGTTTCGCGCCGCTTCCAGTCCCCCGTCCAGGTAGATGGCGGCGATGATGGCTTCCAGCGCATCCACCAGCAGGTTCTTCTTCCCACGGCCGCCGCTCATTTCCTCGCCGCGTCCCAGTGCCAGGTAGCTGCCCACGTCCAACCGGCGGGCCACGCCGTGCAGATGGTCCGCGCTCACCAGGTGCGCCTTCCTGCCCGAAAGCTCTCCTTCGCGGCAATGCGGAAATCGGCGCACCAGTTCGTCGGATATCAGGAAACCCAGAATCGAATCACCCAGGAACTCCAGTTGCTCGTTGTCGCTCAGTGGAGAACCCGGACCGGTGCGGTTTTCATTGGCCAGGGAACTGTGCGTCAGCGCGCGGCGCAATAACTCCGCGTTGGTGAACTGGTAATGCAGTTTCAACTCGAGCGTTGCCGGCTCCTCGTGCATGAATGGAAGGTGACGCCGGGGGGCCACCTCTTTGGAGTTGACCACCCTGGAGCGGAATATGGTTCCAAGAAACGCCGCCCTATTTCGCGTCCTTAGCCTTTCCCCCCGCTTTGATGGCCGCCGCCCGTACGCCCTCGGTCACCTGCTTGATTTGGGGATGAAGCTGCGGATCTGCCAACACCTTGTCGCAGATTACGATGGCCTCGTCGTTCTTGCCGAGGGACTGCAAGGCCGATGCCTGCCGCACCAGGAAGGCCGGTTGCGGATCCAGGTCTGATGCCGCTTTGAACTCGGCCACCGCCACGTCGTACTTCTTGCGGACCATCGCTGACAGCCCCAAACCGCTATGCGCCTCGGCCGTCATCTGCTGCCGGGCGTCCTCCCAATCCTTGTCCGGGGTCTGGGGGTTCGGCTTGGCCGCCGTTTTCAAGTTCTCGATCGTATCCTTAAGATACTTCTCCGCCTTGGCCAGCTTCTCTTCCTTGTCCAGATCGTTTTCGCGCGTGGTTTGCGCGATCACTTCGCCCAGCAGCAGCGTGGTCTGGTAGTTCTTGGGGTTGATTTCCAGCACGCGCTCGCCGTACACCTGCGCCTTCACTAGGTCGTTCTTCGTCTGGTAAGAGCGGGCTTCGAAAAACAGCGCAACCTCTTTAAACTCGGTATCCGCGAAGCCGGTAATCAGCGCCTCGGCGGCCGCGATGGTCTGGTCCGGACCTGCCTGCGAGGCCGCGAACAGCGCCTTCACCGCGTCCAATTCCTTGGCCGACTTGGGAGCCGGCGGCTTCTGCGCCCACAAGCTGGAAGCGCCGGCGGCCGCGGCAACCGCGGCGGCCAAGGCGGCGAGAATGGTTCGTTTCATCGGTCAAAACTCCTTCGATTCGGCTTTACTTTTTCGAACTTTGTGCAACGCCTGCTTGTGCCTGGGTGAGCGCGGTTTTCGAAGCGCCCTCCACTTTCAGCGCGTCCTGAAAATACTGCAGCGCCTGTTCGCGCTCTCCCGCCGCTTGCGAGAGCTTCCCCAGGTAAACCAGCGCCCACGCTTTTACCGCCGCCTCGGGTTCCAGCTCCAGCGTCTTCTTAAACAGCCGATCGGCTGTCTCCGGATCCTTTTCGAGCGCCGCTACCCGCGCCAGACCATAATACGCCGCCGCGTGCATCGGTTTCTTATCGGTCTGCTCCAGAACGCCGAGAAACAGCTTCTTCGCCTTCCCCACGTAGCTCGGGTCCTGGGTCCGGGCAGCCAGCAGATCTTCCGCGTCGGCCAGCGTTTTGGCCGCGCCCGTCGGCGGAGGCGGCGCCGGCGCCTCGGTAATGACCGTTCTTCCCGGCCGCTCCTTCGGCGTCTTATTGAACTCCACGCCGGTCAACCGCTTGTCTTCTTTCGCCAGGTCGATAGCCTGCACCATGTCGGTGAAGTAGTAAACCATCGACGTTTCCTGTTTCTCATACGCCGGCAGCGATTCGGCGAAGTATGGCGCCAGCGCGTACCCTTCTTTCAGCGCATCCTGCACCATGGAAGGCTTGTGGTCCAACCGCGCCTCCACAGCCTTGATCAGCGATTCACTGGTCAGCAGCAGAAAGTCCTCTTTGTAGGAATCGCCCAGCCCCTGTGCCCGGATCACGTGATCCATCAGGCTCTTCTTGCGGGTCAGAATTTCCATGTTGCGCGTGGCCAGCGGATCCAGGAGGTAGTGCAGGTAGGCGTGCCGCAAATCGAAGATGCGCGGCTCAGGCGAAGGTGTCACCACCACCGTGTAGTTAAAACCGTAGCTGCGCGTCTGGATCTGGTTCGGCCCGGCCAGCAGTTCGATGAAGATCTGGAACCGGCGGCCCTTGAACCCGGAAGCCGACTGCCGCAAGTACCCGCTGACCTGCAGCACCGCATCGGTGACCGGCTCATGATACCGGCCCAGATACTGCTCAATGGCCGGCTGTGACCGCCGCCAGAGATCCTCCACGTTGGCTTCCTGATAGAACTTCTCCAGCAGCCCCGAAAGCTCCCGCATCCCCACCACTTCCGGCGGAATCTCCACGTCGCGCTGCGTGAATGCAAACGTGGGCGGCCCGACGCAGGAGAGCGCGAAGGAAATGTACTGGCTCAGTTCCAGCGTGTCGTTCTTCTGGCGATGCCGGTCGAAGAAGTCCTTGAGCGCGGACAGCGAGGGAATGTTCCGTTTGGCCAGTTCGGCGCGGATGGCCGCGCGCAGCGGATGATTGGTAGGAGAGGAAAGTTCCGCGCTATAGCCGGCCGCGTTGATGGCCGCCATCACCGTGAAGAGACTTGGGGAGGCGTCGAGTTGCCCGGTTTCGGCAGGCCGGGCCGCCGGGGAAACGGCAAGAAACGTAAGGATGGCAAGTACCAGCCGCTTCAAATGAGGTGCACCTGTTTTTAAGATATCCCAGTTTATCACCCTATAGCAGTTTGGTTTGCCACGCCCGAACCCAACCGGTCACAACAGAATATTAAATTTCTTGGTCGTTCGGATGCAGTGAGTTGCAGCGGTTTTCCCGGGTGATGGAGCGCCGGCGCCGAAGGAGTAGTCTGCGATGCTGGAAAGCGGGTGGGACAGATGTCCCGGTTGCCTCGCCCAATTCGCGCTTAACTGCTTTATATTCAGTGAGCGAAACTGCCGGGTGGGACAGATGTCCCAGCCGGCCCGCCGTGGCCCTGCGTTATGATGGCTCCGAGGGCCTCCCACCCTCGCCGTGACCCCACATGGATACCACGTACGGCCGGGCAGTCGCTCTCGCGGTTCCGGTTTTCATTTCGCTGATCGCGCTCGAATTCGTTCTGGACCGCATCCGCGGCACCCGTCGCGCATGCGCGCACTACTACCATCTCGCGGACTCTCTCAACAGCTTGAGCTGCGGCATTGTCAGCACCGGGATGCGCGTCTTCTTCGCGTTCCTCGGCGCCTTCGCCTACCAATGGGTGCTGCTGCACGTGGCCCCGTTTCCATTGCCCGCCGGCCACTGGCTCACCTGGCTCTTCGCCTTCGTGGCCTATGACCTGTGCTACTACTGGCAGCACCGTCTGGGCCACACCGTGGGCCTGTTCTGGGCCACCCATTCCGTGCATCATCAGAGCGAGGAGTTCAACCTCACCACCGCCCTGCGGCAGCCCGGCACCGGCGCCTTCACGAATTGGATTTTCTACGTTCCCATGGCGCTTGCGGGCGTGCCCATCAGCGTCTTTCTGCTGGTGGGGCTGGTCCAACTCTTCTATCAGTTCTGGCCGCACACGCGCCTCATCGGCCGGCTGGGGTTTCTGGACCGGTGGATCCAGACACCGTCCAACCACCGCGTGCATCACGCCCAGAACGATGTTTACCTGGACAAGAACTACGTGGGTGTCTTCCTGATCTGGGACCGTATATTCGGCACCTTTCAGGAGGAACTCGACCGCGAACCCTGCATTTACGGTGTCCGCGGCCAACTGAAGAGCTGGAACCCGGTGTGGGCCAACCTGCACTACTGGTGGCTGATGGCGCGCGACGCGTGGCATGCGGCCTCGTGGCGCGACAAGCTCTACGTCTGGATCGCGCCCCCTGGCTGGCGCCCCGCCGATGTGGCCGCGCATTTCCCCAAACCGCCCTACGATCCGACCCGCGATTTCGAGCGCTTCGATCCGCCGCGCGGCGTCGGCCTGAGTCTTTACGTGCTGGCCCAGTTCGTGGCCATCATGGTGGCGAACAGCCACTTCCTGGCGCTGCTGCCGAAACAAAGCATGGCGTGGAACTTGGCCTACTTCGGTTTCATCCTGATCAGCCTGGTGACGCTGGGCGGAGTCCTGGAAAACCGCCGCGAGTTCGTGATTCTGGAAGGTGGCCGAATGCTGGGCGTCGCCGGCGCCGTTCTGGCGATGGGCGCCTGGTTCGGCAATCTGCGTGACTCGCGCGTGGTCTTATCCGTGGCGGCGTTCGCCGTGGTTTCGGTGGCGTGCTTGTGGCTGGCGTGGCGCAAGCAAGCCAGCGTCCGCACCACTGCTCCCATCGCCGCCACCAATCTCGCCATCCGGTCGTAGTCCAGCCGGTTGTAGTCCAGCCGTTCCGGTGTGTCCCCGGTACGGGACGATCCTCCCGTTGAGGATTCCGGTCTGGCACAGCGAACGTACGACACTGCCTTGAGTGGATTACCCGTCACCTCCTGGGTGGTGTTGGATTGTCGGACTACCGGGGTTGCGGATATTGCTAATATGATGCGCAAATGAGCGAATACGATTTTTCCAAGTCACTGAGAAATCTTAGCCCCGACACAAAACCCAACCAGAATGCTCCAGACCCGCTACCCTTCGGCAGCGCAACGTGGCAGAGCTCCTTCGATAGCAGCAAGGTGTGGGCGCAGGCGCTGCATTCAATCGCCGCGGGTTCCGACCCGAGCTGCCCGAATGCCGGGGCGATTGGCTGTCTCTTACTTCAGTCCATTGGGTCGCAACAGGGGCCGACGGGCGGTAAAGTCATGACCAAAACCACCTTCATCCAACGCTTAAACACCAAAGGAGGATCTGCCCCCGCCGACGGTTGCTCAACGTCTGCCGATGTAGGCAGCCAAACGCTCGTGCCGTACACCGCCGACTACTACTTCTTCCGCGGGAACCAGTAAAGATTTACTCCCCTGTCGCTGAATTCGGGCTGCGCACGAGAAGCCGCACCACGGTTCGTGCCCTTGCGTGCGCCAGCCCGGCAAAGCCGTCCGCCCAAACGGAACCCATGTCCGTAGCGGCCTGCGACATAATCGCCGCAGGGTCTACCCTCGGTTCCACGTTGACAGGGGCCGTGGAAATGACAGGCGAGGAGGCAGGTTGCAGACTCGGGCCGCGCGAGATCGGGGACCCGGCTGGCCTGAGCGCTCAACGCCCTTGGAATGCCGGCCTGCGCTTCTCCATAAAGTGCGCCACGCCCTCCTTGAAATCCTCACACTGCAAGCTGGCCCGCATTTCCTCGGTTGCCGTGTCCAGCGCCTGCCCGAGCGTCTGGAACATAGCTTCGTAGACCTGGCGTTTGATCACCCGCATGGAGCGCGGGCTCACGCCCTCCGCCAAGTCATTGGCATAGGCATAAACGGCGTCCATGAACTTGTCGTGGGCGAACACCTGGTTGACCAGCCCCATGCGGAGCGCGTCCTGCGCGTTGAAAATGCGCGCCGACAGCAGCAGATCAAGCGCGTTGGCGTGGCCGACCACCTTCGGCAGCAGCCAGGCGAGGCCGTACTCGGCGATCAGCCCGCGGCGCGCAAATGCGGTTCCGAATTTGGCTTCTTCCGACGCAAACCGGAGATCGCAAAACATCGCGATGACCAGCCCAAGCCCCACAGCCGGTCCATTAATGGCCGCGATCACAGGTTTTGGGATGGCCGGGAAGTAAGAGTACTGGCGTTCGAAATCGGCGCGCGCATCCTGGTCCACATTGCCGTCCACATTGCCGTCATTTCCCGCCGGGCCGGGCAGCGGATGCACGCCCCGCTCCACCACGTCCTGCAGCAGGCTCATATCGGCGCCGGCACAGAAGCCCCGGCCCGCACCGGTCAGCACGATGGCGCGCACGTGGTGGTCGCCGGCAGCTTCGTGCATTGCCTGCCGGACTTCGGCTTCCATGGTGCGGGTCCAGGCGTTGAGCTTATCGGGACGATGGAGCGTAACGGTCGCGACGCGTCCCGAAACGGTATATAAAATCTCTTGAGTGGGCATGTAGAACAATTGTAAACCTGCCAACGGCGGGTGCTTGAACGGCTCGCTGCCGCATCGCGCAGGCGGATTAACAATCCGCCGCACTCTCGAAAGTCGCCTGTGGAAGTTCGGCTGCGCGCCAACTCCCGGCGGGCGGATGTTGGCCGAAGAACTGGGAGTGAGCCGGGGCGCCCTGTACCTGTGGAAGCGAAAGGGCGAAGGGCTGCCCTCCTACCGTGATATGGCGCGGGAGGGGTACCAGGCACCCCCAGACGACGAGCGAGCCCGTACCATCCGCGAATTGGAGACCAAGGTGGCGAGCCTGGAAGGGGAGTTGGGGCGGCGCAGCTTGGAAGCCAGTTTTTTCGGAAGTGCCTTGCGAAGGGTCGAGGCAGCGCGCCGGCAGAACGACAAGCCTGGCGCGATGCGATCTACGACGAAATCCGCGGCTGGTCGCAGTCGCAAGGCGAGATAGGGATCCAGCGAATGTGTGAATTAACGCAGGTGAGCCGGGCCAGTTTCTACCGAAACTGGGAGCAGAAGGCGCCGGGGGAGGCCGCAACAGCACTGCGCGATGCGGTTCAAAAGGCGGCACTGAAACATCGCGGGTATGGGTACCGGCGCGTCGCCGCGCTGCTGGAGCGGGGTGGCTTCTGTGTCGGCCAGGAGAAGGTGAGACGGATCATGAAGGCCGACAATCTGTTAGCCATCCGCCGTCGCAAATTCATCGCCACCACGGACTTCGATCATCCATTCCGGGTGCATCAAAACCTGGCGGAATGGCTGGAGTTGACCGGCCTTGACCAGCTTTGGGTGGCCGACATCACCTACATCCGGCTGCGGCAGGAATTCGTCTTTTTGGCAGTGGTGTTGGATGCGTACTCACGCAAGGTGATCGGCTGGCAGTTGGGGCGAAACCTGGACACCAGCTTGCCGATGGGGGCGCTGGAGGCGGCCATCGCCAGTCGTCACCCCCGGCCGGGGCTGGTGCATCACTCCGATCGCGGCACTCAGTACGCCAGTAACCAATACGTGAAACGGTTGGAGGCCTGTGGAGCCCACATCAGCATGAGCCGGCCCGCGCGCCTTGGGAGAACGGCAAGTGCGAAAGCTTTATGAACACGCTAAAACGGGAGGAAATTGACGCTCGTCGCTATCGTTCCTTCGGCGAACTGCAGGCGCACGTGGAAGAATTCCTGGATCAGATCTACAACCGCGTTCGTCTCCACTCGGCGCTGGACTATCGGTCGCCGGTGGAATTCGAAGAGTCGCTGGGCAAAGCCGGAGCCAATTGGTCGCCTGCAGCCTTGAGTTTTCCAAGGCATGAGGAAATCTATTCCGATGTTGGATGAAACCAAAACACCTGCGAGGAGACCCCGGGCCTCCTCGCAGACTCATCGGAATGAGTTTCCGGCGGGGTATTCCTTGGCAAGTTGCTCTCCAGCAGAGCTTGCCTCCGCTTTCCCCACCAACGTAATTTTGCAACAATCAAGATTGTCCGTCGAGCAAACCTCAGCGGACGGTTCGTGTCTAACTTCGGTGCTGTCTCAAAAAGGACCGCAGTCCACCTGATTCTTTCTAACCCAGCAGCCAGTCGGCCAGCTCATCCATGCTGTCCACCAACTTGTCGGGTGCGGGGTCGGCCAGTGATTCGGGTTGAAAACCATAGGTCACGCCGCAACATTGGATGCCGGCGTGGCGAGCGGTTTCCACGTCTACGCTGCTATCGCCCACCATCAGGGTGGCGTCGCGGCTCACCCCGGCTTCGTGCATCAGCGCTTCTACGCCGGCGGGGTGGGGCTTCTTGAATTGGAAACTGTTGCCGCCGTAGACCTGAAAGAAGTACCGGTGCAGGCCGAGGCCTTCAAGGATGGCGCGGCTGATGCGAACCGGTTTGTTGGTGAGCACGGCCATGCGCTTGCCGGCCGCCGACAGGCGTTCGAGCGATTCTTTCACGCCCGGATAGAGCCGGGTGAAATCGAGAGGGTGGTCGCGGTAATACTCCAGGAAGAACTCCAGCGCCTCCTGCACTTCGGCCTCGGTGGCCTGGTCGCCGAGCGCGCGGCGGATTAACACCGGGGCGCCGTTACCCACGTAGGAATAAACCAGTTCGTTTTCGAGCGGCTCCATGCCCAAATGGGCACGGGTGGCATTGACAGCCTGAACCAGGTCCAGTTTGGAATCGATCAGGGTACCATCGAGGTCGAAGATCAGCAGGTCCATCGAACGAATAGTGACGATAAATAGTAGTAGTAAAAGTAGCGCTGAAAGAAGCTTACGCGACGCCGGCCTTCCCGTTGCGCGGGCGGGCCTGGCTGGTGACGGGTTTACGCCGGGCACGATTGCGCACACTGCCCAACTCGTACTCCACCATTTTCCGCTGCAGCGTGTTGCGGTGAATCCCCAGCGACTTGCTGGCGGCGCTCTGGTTGCGGCCGCAGCGTTCGAGCGCACCCAGGATCATATTTTTCTCCAGGACCTCAATTGCCTGCTGCAGAAAAATGCCGCCATTCAGAAGATGGTCCACCAGCCCGTCAAATTTGTCCTTCATTTTTTCCGTTCTTTCCGCCGGTGTCTTTCTTTCTCCGGGTGTCTATCTTTATGCTGGTGTCTTTCTATCCACCCGTGTCTTTTATTCCACCCGTGTCTTTTATTCCAATAGGTACGCTTCGTATACCTTTGTCGAGGGCGTTCGACCAGGCCTCTTTCACTTGCGCATACGACTTAGAAAAACCCGCGTTCAATTCGTGAGGCGCCAGGCTGGCGAACAGTCGCGCTGCATCCACCACGAAGGGTGCCAGCCGCGAATCCACTACCGCCGCCGGAGGTTTGTCGTTCTGAGAGAACGCCATCATCCCCATGACCAGCGCGACGGCCACAAGGGTTCCGCGCAGCAAACCGAAGCCGGCGCCCAGCGCGTGATCGATCATCGAAAGCCCGGTAACCCGCAAAAATCTACCGACCATGTAACTAACGATACTGCCGAGCAGCATGACTCCGGCAAAGACCAGACAGAAGCCGACAAAGTTCGCCACCCGCGGGGAACTAACGTAGCCTAACAGAAACGACCCGGCAGTGCCATAGAACCAGGTACCAAGTACTAGGGCCAGGACCACCGATACCACGCCAATCACTTCGCGCGACAGGCCTTTGCGAAAGCTCATCAGCACGGAAGCGGCGAGGATGATTCCAAGAACAATATCGAGCCAGTTCATAGATCGCGGCCGGTCAGTATGCGGTAGGCCTGGCGATATTTTTCGCCCGTCTGGGCCGCCACCTCAGGCGGCAACTCCGGCGCGGGCGGCTGCTTGTTCCAGCGGATGGACTCCAGATAGTCGCGCACATATTGCTTGTCGAAAGAAAGCTGGGGGCCGCCGGCGCGATACGAATCGGCAGGCCAGAATCTCGAAGAGTCGGGCGTAAGTACCTCATCGCCGAGCACTAACTCGCCCGCGTGGCCATTCACCGCACCGGGACCAGCATCTTGACTGGCATCTTGACTGGCATCTTGACTAGCGTGCTGACTAGCGCTGGCGAAACCGAACTCGAACTTGGTATCGGCGATGATGATGCCCTTGGTTTCGGCGTAACGGGCCGCCCGCGTGTAGATTTCCAGCGTGAGGCGGCGCAGCCGGTTCGCCAGGTCTTCACCGATCAGCGAGACCACGTGCTCAAACGACACGTTCTGGTCATGACCGGACTGAGCCTTGGTTGCGGGCGTGAAAATGGGCTCGGGAAGCTTGTCGCTCTCGCCCAGCCCGGCCGGCAGCCGGATGCCGCACACGGTGCCGTGCTGCTGGTACTCCTTCCATCCCGAGCCCGAGATGTAGCCGCGCGCCACACACTCGATTTCGATCATTTTGGCGCGCTTGACCAGCATGGAGCGGCCTTCCAGTTGCTCGCGGAACCGGGGCAGCGGATGCGGATATTCGGCGACGTCCGCGGTAAGGAAGTGGTTGGCCGTCACGTCGCGCAGAAAATCGAACCAGAAAATAGAAAGCTGGGTCAGGACCCGGCCCTTGTCCGGAATGCCCGTGCCCAGCACGTAATCGAAAGCGGAGATGCGGTCGGTGGCTACGATGAGCAGCCGGTCTTGTTCACGGGGTTCCCCATCTACGCTGTAGACGTCTCGAACCTTGCCGCGCGCGTACCGATCCACGCCGGCGAGATCCGTTTCCAGGATGACTTGGTTTCCGGTGAAGTTCACTATGCCTTCAAGGTTTCAATCGGGGGAGCATTCCAAATGATAACTCGTCTCGCCGGTTTGTCAACGCGTTTAATGTGGCCCACATGTAGCCGATGGTGTGGCGTTTAACAGGGCGGCGTCAATGCCGCGGCAACCGGGCGATCTGCTCCACGGACGCCAGCGTTTTCCTGGCGACGGATTCCATGTCGGCACGCGATTTTCTCCAGTCCGCGGGGCTCATGTCGGGCGGCTTGCGATCCGCGGCAAAGAACGTTGGCAGGCTGTCGAGCAATTCCTGAGCCGCCCGGGCGCCGGCTTTCAGTTGCGCGAAGTTGCCAGGACCAGGCAACATGCTCGCGTTGACCGTTACCAGATAAAGGACTACCAGGACTTGTTGCGGATCCTGAAACACGGTCTTGACATCCTTGGCGATCAATTGCGCTCCGTAGTCCAAAAGCCGCGCGGGCTGAGCGGGTTTGACGCGGGCGTAGGCCTGTACGTATAAGTACAGCCGGTCGTCAATGAAATCGGAGCGCGGATATCTTTGCGCCCACGCGTCCAGAGCCTGAATCTGTTTGGCGGGGTCGTTGGTGTCTCGAATCACGGCGTTGTACATCTCCGATTCGCCGGAGTTCCGGAACTTCTTCGGAGAGGTATTGGGAGGCTCAGGCTCCACGTGGGGAGGTTCGGCAGGAGTATGACGATTACCGCGCGAGGCCGTGCCGGTAGCGGTGTTGACGGTGGAAACGCCGGTCGCGGTGGTTGAAGTGTTGGGCGCTGCAGGGGATGCCGGAGCCGATGCCGGTTTGACCGCGGTGCCCTTAAGATTCCCGGGCGGCGTCAGGATATAGCCCGTATAGACCGGCATGGGCACAAACACAGTTTCCGGAGGTGGCGCTTCGGCCGGAGGCGTTACGATGATCACCGGAGGTATGGGACGCGCCGGCCGGGCGGGCGGCGGCAACGGCGGCGGCGTGGGTTCGTCCTGGTAGGTAACTCCGTTCAGCACCGGGGTCACGCGCGTGCTGCCGGCGCGCAGGACCGGGCGGGTGGCGTCCAGGCGTGAGGCAGCGAATGGCGGCGATGGCAGGGCCGGAACGAAGGCCGCCACTTGCAGCGGTTCTTTCGGCGGATCGCCGAATCCGGCGGGGTCGATGGCGCGCGTGTCCGGTTGAAATGCGGCGTAGGTCGTATTGATTCGATAAAACTGCTCGGGCGGTTGCGGTGGCGTCCACTCTTCGCCGGGCGCCAACGGTCCCCAGCCGGTGAGTTTGGCGCCGCGCAGCCAGTAGACCTCACCGGGTTTGAACACGGTGCTGACCGAGGGCGCCCACACCCAGCCGAGCCGTTCCTTGCGCTGCCAGCGGCCATAGTGATAGGGCAGCCAACCCCACTTGTCGTCGCTCACCCAGGTGTAGCCCAGCGAATCATACCAGCGCCAGCGGCCTTGCTGAAACGGATACCAACCCTCCGTCTGTTTGGGTTTCCATACCGCCCCCAGATCGTCGGTCTGCACCCAATCGCCCTCGGCGTCGAGATCCACCAGGCCGTAGCGCCCGAGCACATGACCGGCGGAAGGCGAACCGGCTTCGGCCTTGTCGCGCTGCTGGCTCCACTGGTCCAATTCCATGGCGGTGACCTCGCGATCGAGAAAGAAGCGCGCCGTGTTGGAGGGCTCCACACGCACGGTCTGGCCTTCGCGCAGGTCGATTTCAGCGGCCGGCGACGAGAAACGAACCGAGCCCTCGAACACGGCGATGCGGCTGAAGGCTTCGCCGGCTTCCAGGCGCACGCGGGCGCCGCGCAGGAACGTGATCTGGGCGCCCGGCACGGCCAGGGTGAGCGCATCCATGCCCCTGGGTTGGCCGGAAAAGTAGCAGACGCCGCGGTCGAGCGAGAGCAAGGTGACGCGCTGGCCGGTGGAGAGCCGCGTGTAGTCGGAGAGTTCGCCCTGGCTATCCGGCCCGAGGCGCCACGCGCTGCCTTCGTCGAGTTCGATTTCGAGGCGCGACCCAGCCGCCGTTCGCAGCCACGCGGCTTCCACCAGCGGGAGATTGCGTTGAGCCGGCATCCAGGAATCGGCGGCGGTGAGTTGGACTTCGACCGTGCCCTCAAATTCGCCCAGGCGGGCGTAACGTGCCTGGCCCGCGAACAGCGCGGCCGGAACCAGCAGCAGGCTGATGAGTCTCATAAACCTCCGATTTTGCCAGCTTGATGCTAGAGTGACGGCGCGCAGGCGGCTGGCGTTCAATGCAATTGTACCCGCGATTCGGCAGCGCGCAGGAAACGGGGATAGCCGTCCACGACAACAAAGGTCAGGCACAGGCCCGCAGGAGTGTGCTTTGCGCTACGAGATTCACTCAAAGGAACGGCGTTTACCAGGACCGATCCGGTTATTGGACGAAAGGGCTGTTCTCGCCTCTGTAAACCGTTGGCGATCACCGAGGGGAATCCGGCGCTCGCCGGTTCGCGGGGGCACTTCGACAATGTGGGCGTTTCGTCCATACGGAACAGAGTGAATGGCCCTCAGCGCCGCCTTGCGCCGGCTCTCGAACCATCTCGGCCGGTGGACTTGGCTCGTTGGTTCGGATTTACACCAAAATTGCCCTGGCCTCTTTCGTGAAGACTCTCCTTGATCGAGAAGATCGCACGCGAACGGCTGAGAGCCTGTAGTATTTGGGGTTAATGTGCTTGATTTCAGCAAAAGATCCATTTGGTTCTTATTGGGGTCGCGTAGGCCGGTGAGAGCACGCGTGTCTGGAGAGCAACATGTTGAAGACCTTTTGACGCGGCCGCCTGATGCTTAAAGATACCGTGTCTTCACTCTGCCAATGGCATAAATAAATATGACAAATCTCGCAACTCTACGGGCGTTTCTGGCGGCGCTGTTACGCGTCGCGACCAAACTTACAGCCGGAGTCTGGTGGCTCAGCACGCGGGTGATCGGCCGTTGGGAGTGGCAGCCGCCTTCATGGCTGGTGTGGATCGGTAGCCGGCTTGCGCAAGCCGGGCGCTACGTTGCGGCAGACGCAAAACGCGCGGGACTCATGCTCGTGGTGGCAGGTGGCATGATTGGCGGCTGGGTCTGGTATTTGAGCCGCCCGGTTCCACACTACGTCACGTTCACCGTCACTGCACCTGGGCTTACCGAGTACGGCGACAAGGGGATCTCTTCCATCAAACCGCTGGCCCTGAAATTCAGCGAGTCCGCGGCGCCGTTGCAGCAGGTGGAAAAGACGGTCACGGCCGGGATCGACCTTTCCCCGAAGATGCCCGGCGCCTGGCGCTGGGTGAGCGACAAGGACCTCGAATTCGCGCCGAAGAACGACTGGCCCATTGACAAGGCGTTTACCGTTTCGTTCGCGCGGAAGGGCTTCTTCGCCCGGGGAGTTTTGCTGGAAGACTTCAGCTTTGACTTCCGGAGCCAGCCCTTTACCTCGAAGATTACGGAGAGCCAATTCTACCAGGACCCTCGGGACCCGAATCTCAAAAAGCTGGTCGCCACGCTGCAATTCAGTCACCCGGTGGACACGGGCCAGTTGGAACAACGAGTGTCTCTGGCGGTGGCGAAAGACGCGGGGTACCTGGGATTGAAGGCCGACAGCCGGAGCTACACGGTGGTCTACGACAAGTTCAAGCTGGCGGCCTACATCCATTCCGCGGCCCTGGCGATGCCGCGCGATGATACGCCGATCACGCTGCGAGTCGATAAAGGCGTTAGGGCGGCACGAGGCGGCAACGAGACCAAGGACCGGCTGGAGGCCGTAGTCATTATTCCCGGCCGCTCCAGCCTGCGGTTCTCGCGATTGCAGATGACGCTGGTGGACAACGCCCGCTATGAGCCCGAGCAGATTCTGTTGATGACCAGTTCGTCGCCGGTGCCGGAAAAGGCATTGGCCGGAAGAGTGTCTGCGTACCTGCTGCCGGTGCGCCATCCAAACAACGGAAGGAAGACACGAATCCGTATAGCTGGAACGATGAGAGCCAGGTCGGCAAGGAAATCGTCTCGCTGTCCCAGGCCGTGCCGCTTAGCTACGTCTCGTCGGAGCAGGGCGGGGACACCTCGCACGGGTTCAAGTTTCGCGCACCCGTGGGCCGCTACATTTACGTGGTGGTGCCCGATGGCGTGGAAGGGATCGGCGGGTACCTTTCGGGCAAACCTTTCGTCGGAACGTTTCAGGTGGAACCGTACCGCCAGGCTCTGGCTTTTCTGGGGAAGGGCGCCCTTTTGCCGTTATCGGGAGACAAGAAGGTGGGGTTCCTGGTGCGCGATGTGGACCACGTGGAGATTGAGATCGGCCGCGTGCTGCCCAACCAGTTGCAGCACATCGCACCCACGATGGGAGATTTCAGCAGCCCTTATGTGAACCCAAGCCTGGCGGACCAGGTGGTGGAACGCTTCATCGAAGTTCGGGATTACAGCGACAAACAGCCGGGTAAGCCCACTTATGACAGCATTGACCTTGGCCGCTATTTGCATGGCAAGACGCAGACGAATCAGGGGCTGTTCCTGCTGAGAGTGCGCTCGGTCATTCCGGCGGAGAAAAACGCCGCTGAGCCGGGCGATGCCGAAGCCCCATCCGATGGCGAAGAGGGCGGTCAAGCGGAGAGCCAGGGAAACGGGATTCAGGATACGCGGCTGATCCTGATCACCGACCTCGGTTTCATCGTGAAGCAGGCGAAAGACGGCACCCGCGATGTGTTCGTGCAGTCAATCCACAGCGGCCTGCCGGTGGACGGCGCGCGCATCGAGGCCATTGGGCGCAACGGCCAGGCGGTGCTGGCCGCGACCACGGAGAATGGGGGCCGGGCGACGCTGCCGAAGTTCGTCCAATTGAAGCGCGAAAAAGCCCCGCTGCTGATCGTGGCGCAGAAGGATTCCGACCTTTCCTTCATGCCCTTCCAGACGCAGGGCCGGATGCTGGATCTCTCGCGGTTCGACACTGGCGGAATTGAGAATGAAAAATCGGCGCAGCAGTTGTCGACCTATTTGTTCTCGGATCGGGGAATTTACCGTCCCGGCGAGACCACACATCTTGGCGTCATTGCACGGACGGCGGACTGGAAGTCGTCGTTGGCCGGACTGCCGATGGAGGTGGAAATCACGGACTCGCGAGGCGCAGTGGTCAGCCGCAGTGCGCTCAAGCTATCGGCTGCGGCTTTCGAGGAGATCGCCTTCACCAGCCAGCTTGCAGCGCCCACGGGCACGTACGAGGCAACCGCGTTTCTGGTGAAGAACGAGAAGACGCGGGAAACTCTGGGCAGCACTTCATTCAAGGTGCAGGAGTTCGAGCCGGATCGAATGAAAATACGGCTCGAGCTCACGGATAAGCCTAAAGAAGGATGGCTGAGGCCGGACGACGTGAAGCCGAGTGCCGTGGTGGCCCACCTGTTCGGAGAGCCGGCCGCGGGTCGGCGCGTGGAAGCGGAGATGGGCCTGACCGCGGTGCTGCCGATGTTTGCGCGGTATCCGGACCATCGCTTCCAGGTGGGTGAGTCGATCAACGAGCCCTTTCATGAAAGCCTTCCTGCGACGGTCACGGACGACAAGGGCATCGCGACGTTCCGGCCCGACCTGGGCCGCTTCACGGGACGGGCATACCGGTTGAACCTGCTGGCCCGCGCGTTCGAGGCGGAAGGCGGCCGCAACGTGGCGGCGCAGAGCTCTGCCATCGTATCGAATGCGGCCTATCTGGCCGGGGTCAAGCCGGATGGCGACCTCACGTTCGTCAAGCGCGGCAGCGCCAGGCAGGCGCATTGGCTGGCGGTCAATCAACAGCTTGACCCGGTGGCGGCGGACTCTCTGACGCTGGAATGGGTGCAGCGCAAATACGTCTCCGTGCTGACCCAGCAAAACAACCGTACGTATAAATATGTTTCCAGGCGGAAGGAGATTGTCCGCGATAGCCGGAAGGTCCAAATCGCGGCGGGCGGCAGCAACTTCGCGCTGCCTACGCACGAGCCGGGAGATTTTGTGCTGGTACTGCGGGACGCGGCAGGCGCCCCGTTGAACCAGCTCAGCTACAGCGTGGCGGGTGAGGCGAATTTATCGAAGTCGCTGGATCGCGATGCCGAACTCCAGGTCCAGCTCGATAAGCCATCCTACGCGGGCGGCGACACGATTGAGGTGAGTATCCGCGCGCCGTACGTCGGCGCCGGACTGATTACGATTGAGCGCGACCGCGTGTACCAGCACCGGTGGTTCAAGACGTCGACCACCAGTTCGGTGCAACGGATTGCGTTGCCCCGGGATTTCGAAGGCAATGGTTATGTCAGCGTTCAGTTCGTGCGCGACCCATCCTCGGATGAAATCTTCACCAGCCCGCTGTCTTACGGAGTGGCCGCGTTCGCCGCCAGTCTGGCGGCACGGAAGCAGCCGCTCACTCTGAATGTGCCGCGCGAAATCAAGCCGGGCACGACCCTGACGATGCTGGTGGCGCCGGCCGAGGCCTCGCGGGTGGCGCTGCTGGCGGTGGATGAAGGCATCCTGCAGGTAGCGCGATATAAGAATCCGGATCCGCTGGCGTACTTCTTTCAGAAGCGGATGCTGGAGACGCAAACCACGCAGATCCTGGATCTGATTCTGCCGGAATTCAAGCGCTTCCTGGAACTGGCGGCGCCGGGAGGGGATGCCGATGGGGGCTTCGCGCGGCATCTGAACCCGTTCGCCAGGAAGCGTAAGCCGCCGGTGGCGTACTGGTCCGGGCTGGTGGATGTGGGTCCGGCGGGGCATCAGTTCCGCTACGCCGTGCCCGACTACTTCAACGGGAAGTTGCGCGTAGTCGCGATCGCCGTGAGTGCCGCGCGGGTAGGGACGGCTGAGGGCGCAACCGAAGTGAAGGGCAGTTTCATCCTGACGCCGAACGTCCCAACGATGGTGGCTCCGGGTGACGAGTTCACGGTTAGCGTTGGGGTCTTCAACAATACGGTGGGCGGGAACGGGCCGATTCGTCTGGAAGCCCAGGTGAGCGCGGGCTTGTCGCCGGCGGGCCCGGCGGCGGTGGATCTTCAGGTGGCGGATAAGCGGGAAGCCGCCGGCGAGTTCCGCTTCAAGGCGAATGCGGTGCTGGGTCCGGCCGCGTTGAAGTTCGTGGCCCGCAGGGGTGCCGCGGAAGCGCGGATGGAAGAAAGCGTAAGCGTGCGGCCGGCGGTGGCTTATCGCACGCAACTCACGCTGGGCCGATTCGAGAACGGCAGCATGGCCGTTTCCCTGACTCGCGACATGTACAGTGAGAATCGGAAGGTGGAAGCGGCGGTGTCAGCAGTGCCCCTGGTCTGGGGTCAGGGACTGATCGCATGGCTGGACAATTATCCGTATGTCTGCACGGAGCAACTGGTGAGCAAGGGAACGGCGGCCCTGCTGCTGGCGTCGCGGCCCGAATTCGGCGCCGTGCGGAATCGCGACGGTGCGTCGCCGGCAAGCGCGGGGGCAAGCGCGGTGGCGGCGTTGCAGAGCCGTCAGAACGATTCGGGTGGATTCGGCCTGTGGTCATCTTCGCCCGATACGGCTGAATTCCCGACTGTCTATGCGGCCCAGTTTCTGCTGGAGGCGAAGGACCGCGGCCAGAAGATCTCCCCCGCACTGCTCACCGGCGTCGATGACTGGCTGTCGCGGTTTGCTTCCACTCCAGCATCGAGCCTGGCGGACGGGCGGTGGCGGGCGTATGCGGTTTACCTGCTGGCGCGGCAGGGGATCAAACCGGCGAATTCGCTTTCGAACGTCGAGCAGGAGTTGTCGCACCGGTATCCGCAGGCGTGGCCCACCGATCTCTCGGCGGGATGGCTGGCGGCCACGTACCGGCTGATGCAGCGCAACACCGATGCGGAGCGGATTATCGCGAAGGTTCCGTGGTCGCGGCAAAAGAAAGATTTGGGTGAAGAGGCCTACTACGACCCGGTGGTCCACGACGCGCAACTGCTCTACCTTCTGGCGCGGCACTTTCCCGCGCGGCTGGGCGCGGTTCCGGCGACAGTGCTGGAAGATCTGGGCTCTGCAGCCAGCGGCAATCGGATCGACTCGTTGTCCGCGGCCTGGACACTGCTGGCGCTGGACGCTTACGCGAAAGCGGCGGGGGCCGCGGGAAAACTCGGCATCGCGGAGATTGGAAAGGACGGGCGCGAGCGCGCCTTGACTGTAACGGCCGGCGCGATGCCCAACGCAGAGGTGTCCATCAATGCCGCCAAGGTGCAGTTCAGCAAGGAGGGCGCGCTGGCAGGCTATTACTCCGTGAATGAGTCGGGCTTCGATCGCAATTCGCCCGCGGCGCCGATCAATCCGGCAGTCAACCAGCCGGCAGTCAACCAGCCGGCAGTCAACCAGCCGGCAGTGAACCAGGGCATCGAAATCGTCCACGAATTTCTGGACTTGAGCGGCAATCCGGTCACGAAGGTGAGAGTAGGCGAGGAGTTCCTGGTTCGCTTGCGGTTGCGCGCGACCAGGCGCGACCGGGTTCCCCAGATCGCGGTGGTGGACTTGCTGCCGGGAGGAACGGAGGCGGTTCTGGAGTTGCGTCCGCCCGCTGACAGCAGTACTCCGGGCGCCGATCCCGCCGCTTCGAGGCAAGGGGCAGGCCGGTACTCGGGGTTGCCCATCGGACTGCCCGATAAATCCAACTGGGTGCCGCAGCACGTGGATGTGCGTGACGATCGCGTGGTGCTCTATGGCGACATCGGCAAGGATGCCGGCACGTTTGTCTACCGCGCGAGAGCGACTAATGAGGGAGTGTTCCAGTCGCCGCCCGCTTTTGCCGAAGGCTTGTACTCGCCCCAAACGACAGGCATCGGCCTCTCCGGCAAGCTGGAAATTGTGAAGCCATGAAAACAACAATAGCGACGATAGCGGCGCCGGCGGTGGTCGCACGTCTCCTTCTGTTGTTGCGGGTGTGGCCTCACGCGCCGCTGGCGGAGCGTGTGCCGCTCTCCACCGCGGTGTGGTCCGCCGACCACGAACTGCTTCGCGTCACGCTGGCATCCGACGATCAATACCGGCTGTGGACGGCGATCTCCGAGATGTCACCGGTTCTTGTGGAGGCGTTCCTGCTGAAAGAGGACCGCTGGTTCTACTGGCATCCCGGCGTCAACCCGGCGGCGCTGTTTCGCGCGGGCTTTCGAACCTATCGTAGCTCGGGACGGCGAGCGGGACGGCAGGGCGGTTCCACGATATCCATGCAGTTGGCGCGGATGCTTTACGGTCTGAAGACCAGAACCGCAGCGGGGAAGGCGCGGCAGATCGCGGCAGCAGTCTGGCTCGAGGCCCGATACTCAAAGCGCGAATTACTGGAAGCGTACTTGAACGTTGCGCCATTCGGGGGCAATGTTCAGGGTGTCGGCGCCGCCAGCCGGATCTTTTTCGGCAAACCACCGGGTCGTGTGAGTCTGGGGGAGGCGGTAACGCTGGCCGTGATTCCTCAGAGCCCCGCGGCGCGCACAGGAAACGGGCTGCAGCAAGAGAAGCTGCTGAAGGCTCGCGGACAACTAGCGGCATTGTGGCTGGCGCACCATCGCGCCGGCGAGACGGAACGGCGCCAGTTGCAGTCGCCGATCGGAGCCAGGCCCGAGTTCGCCATGCCGTACCTCGCGCCGCACTTTGTGGATGGGCTGCTCGCCGCACGTACCGGCCGGTCTCCACGCGTGGATACCACGCTCGACGCCGGTCTGCAGAGGACGGTGGAGCGCCAGATCGAGCGGTATATCGACGAATACGGCGACCGCGGAATCCGCAACGCGGCAGCCCTGCTGCTGGACTCACGCGAGATGTCAGTCAAGGCATGGGTAGGGTCGGCCGACTACTGGAACCAGGCGATCGATGGCCAGGTGGACGGCGTTCTGGCGAAGCGTTCTCCGGGCTCCGCGCTCAAGCCTTTCATTTACGCGATTGCGCTCGATCAAGGCGTGTTGCATCCGCGGACCATACTGCGCGATTCGCCAACCTCGTTCGGCCCGTTCACGCCGGAAAACTTCGACGGCCGTTTCTTCGGGCCGATCACAGCCGAGGAAGCGCTGATCCGCAGCCGTAACGTGCCCGCCGTGTGGGTTTCGATGCAACTCAGGCAACCGAATCTCTACGGATTCCTGCAGAGCGCGGGTGTAAGCCGCCTGAAGCCCGAATCGTACTACGGACTGGCGCTGGCGCTGGGCGGCGGCGAAGTCACCATGGAGGAACTCGCCGGACTCTATGGAATGCTGGCGAACCAGGGGATGGTGCGTCCAGTGCGCGCGGCGACATACCAACAGCCGCGCAAAGCGGACGAAGGGGCGCGGATGCTCAGCCCGGAGGCCGCGTTCATTACACTCGACATGCTGCGCCGCAATCCGCGGCCCGATGAAGATGGAGCGCCGGCCGTTCGCAGCCGTTGGCCGGTGGCGTGGAAGACCGGCACGTCATGGGGATTTCGCGATGCGTGGTCGGCGGGTGTTGTGGGGCCCTATGTGCTGGTAGTCTGGATCGGCGAGTTCTCCGGAAAGGGAAATCCGAGCTTCGTCGGCATCGACGCTGCGGCGCCGTTGTTCTTCCGAATCACCGATGCCTTGAATTTCGCACGCGTGAAGGAAGCGGCGCCGGACCTGAAACCGCCGCCTGGCGTCAGCAGGGTCGCGGTCTGCGCCGAAAGCGGAGACTTGCCCAACGCGTGGTGCCCGCACACGGTTGAGACCTGGTACATTCCGGGCAAATCACCGATCCGGGTCAGCCAGTTGCATCGCGCCGTCGCGATTGATATAGCGACCGGACGTCCGGCCTGCCCGCCTTATTCCCCCAACACGACCCGCTTCGAAGTATTCGAGTTTTGGAGCTCCGACATGCTGAAACTGTTTCGCGAAGCGGGAATGCCGCGGCGCGTACCGCCGCCGCTGCCGGCTTGCGCGGCGGAAGATAGCTCGGAAACTCCGCGCGTCGCATCCCCGCTGCTCGGGGTCACCTATACTTTACGGCGTTCCCAGCCCGATGGCGTCATTGCGCTAGAGGCAAGCGCCGCGGCGGATGTGCAGAACGTGTTCTGGTTTGACGGCGGCGCCCTGATCGGAAAGGTCTCCGTTGGCGAAGGGGCGCTTGCCTGGCGCCCAACGGTAGATGGAGCGCATCTGATTCGCGTGATCGACGACCATGGGCGAGCGGCGGAGCGCGATGTTCAGGTGCAGTTTGCGCCGTGAGCAGATTCAGCTTCCTGTTGGCCGCGTTTCGATTCGGAGGACGAACGGATACCTCAACCTGCAACCAGGTATCATGCGGAGCCGGAAACCTGTGCTATTTCTTGGCGCCGACCGCGGTGCTGGGGGAATCGGTCTTCGCAGCCGCCGGTGCGGGCGCGGGCTTGCTCTCCGAACTGCTCTTATCGGACTTAGCTTCCGCCTTCGCCTCTGTGTGCCCGGCGTGCGAGGGTTCGACTTTCGGCACGTCCACAGGCACCACGCGCGGGCGAATCTCGGGCGGTTTCACCGGCGCCGGTGGCTGGGTCGTGGCCGGGTTTGCGGTTTGCGCCGGGTTACTCGGCGGTTTCGCTTCATTCCGGGCTTCCCGGGTGACTGGGGGCCGCGGTTCCACAGTTGGAATTTCAGCAGGTTTGACGCGCGGCCGGCCGGATGGCGGCTGCACTGGAGGGCCTCCGGCAGGAGGCGTGACGGGGCCCGAGGCCGGCCCCGGCGGCAGCGCAGTCCCCGATTGCCGGTTTGGGATGGGGTAGCGCCGCGCATAATCCGGATTACCAGGAGGCGTAACCACGATGATGCCCGAATAGCCTCCGGGATACCCACCACCTGGATATCCACCACCCGGATATCCACCACCCGGATATCCAATGTTAGGCGGGCCCTGCTGCGGGTCGGGCGGCGGAACCGACGCCGATGGATCGTAGGCCCCAGGGTCAGTCACCGGCGGTGGTGGTTCGGGCGACGGTGGTGCCAGCGTGTCCTCGAAGTTCACACCTGGAATACTCGGCGTCACGCGCGTGCTTCCCACCCGCAGCCTGGGCCGCAGCGCTTCCAACCGGGCCGCCGGGAAGGCCGGCGAGGGCAGCGCCGTGGTGAAGCCCCCGGCCGAGAGCGGATTCTGCGGGCGCGCCACCAGCCCGGCGGGGTCAATCAACCGCGCATCCTGTTGGAAGGCCGCAAAGGTGGTGGCGGTGTCGGTAAAGAGTTGAGGCGCGGCCCCAGCCAACCAGTCTTCGTTTGGAGCCAGCGCACCCCACCCGGCGAAGGTGGCGCCGCGCAGCCAGTACACGTCGCCGGGTTTAAACACTGTTTTGACGCCAGGCACCCATACCCAGCCATCGGCGTTGCTCCGCCACCAGCGGCCATAGTGATAAGGCAGCCAACCCCACGAATCGTTGCTCACCCAGGTGTAGCCCAGGCTGGCGTACCAGAGCCAGCGGCCTTTCTGGAAGGGCGCCCAGCCTTCGGCCGCCGCGGGCTTCCAGACCATACCTAAATCGGCGGTTTGCAGCCACTGGCCGGCAGCGTCCAAATCCTTCACGCCGTAGCGTTGGGCCACACGGGCGGCTGACGCCGGCGCCGCCAGCGCAATGTCCCGGTCTTCGCTCCAACGGTCCAGCGGTATGGCCACGATGCTGCGCTCCAGGAAGAATCGCGAGGCGTTGGCAGGCTCCACCCTTATGGATTGGCCCTCGTGCAGGTCCATTTCCGCCGCCGGTGAAGAGAACCGCACCGTGCCTTCGATTACGGAGATGCGGCTCCAGGTGTCCAGTGCTTCCAGGCGAATGCGGGCGCCGCGGATGAACGTGATCTGCGCCCCGGGCACCGCCATGGTCAGTGCGTCCTTTCCCGCCGGCTCCCCGGTAAACCAAGCGAGGCCGCGGTCCAGCGAGAGCAGCGTAACGCGCTGGCCGGTGGAAAGGCGCGAGTAGTCGGAGATTTCCGCCTGGGAGTCCGGGCCCATGCGCCACGCGCTGCCTTCATCCAGCTCAATTTCGAGCTTCGAAGCGGCGGCCGTGCGCAACCAGGTGGATTCGGTGAGCGGCAGGTTGCGCTCGGCGGCGACCCACGGGTCGGCCGCCTGGAGCTGAACATCCACCTTGCCGTCAAAATCGCCCAAGCGGGCATAACGGGCCTGCCCTGCGATCAGGACGGCCGGAATCAGGTACAGCGAAAAACGCTTCATTGGGAACCCCGTAACAGCAAATGTGAGCAGCTTCCCAATTCTGCCCATCTGAGCCATTGGCGGGAAGGGGCCCCGTAAGTACCCCAACCTGCGCCTTATCACAATTCAGCTTACATGTGACGTTACGAGTTTAGCAGGAGTTGCAGGTAAAATCGGGCTATGACGGACCCGGTCCTGCTCGCCCACATCAGCCAGCTTCCGCACGCCCGGGCCAATTTCAAGCAACTGGTTCGCGAAATGGGCGCCAAAGGCGCCGAGCGGGACCAGTTGGAAGCCGCGCTGGCGCGCCTGACCGCGCGTGGCGACCTGCTGGAGTTGCGCTCCGGCCAATTTGCGGTAACGGCCCTGAGCCGCGAATTCGCCGTGGGGCGTCTGAATATGCACCGCGATGGCTACGGATTTCTAATCTCCGAGCGGCCCCTGGAGCGGGTAAGCGGCGACATTTTCATTCCGCCCGAATCGGCGGCGAAGGCTATGCATGGCGACCGCGTGGTGGTGCGGATCGTGCGCATTGAGGCCGGCGGCCGCGCCGATGGCGAAATCGTCAAAGTGCTGCGGCGGGCGCACCCCACGGTGGTTGGTGAATTTCAGATTGGCCGGCGCGGGCAGTATGTGGTTCCGCACGACGATCGCATCCAGCAGTGGATCGATATTCCCGAGGGCATGGAATTCCCCCCGGCCGCGGCGCCGGTGGACCGCATCGGCGTGACCGCGCCCAAAGTGGAATCCGTCGCCGAACTGAGCGGCATGGTGGTGAACGTGGAACTGCTGGAGTATCCGGAGCGCGGATCGAATCCGGTGGGCCGCGTGATCGAAATCCTGGGCCATCCGGACGATTTCGGCGTGGACGTGGAGATTGTGATTCGCAAGCATCACCTGCCGCACCAGTTTCCACCCGAGGTGGTGGAACAGGCTCAGGCCATCCCGGGAGTTAGCGCGGGCGAAATGGCGGCCGAAGAACTGCGGGGCCGCCGCGATTTTCGCGGCATGGACATTGTGACCATCGATGGCGAGACGGCGCGCGATTTCGACGATGCCGTGTGGGTGGACCGGCTGGCCAACGGCAACTACGCGCTGCATGTCCACATCGCCGACGTGAGCCACTACGTGCGGCCGGGGACGCCGATCGATTCCGAAGCCCGGCTGCGCGGCACCAGCGTCTATTTTCCCGACCGCGCCGTGCCCATGCTGCCGTTTGAGCTTTCCACCAACATCTGCTCGCTGGTCCCGCAGGCCGATCGGCTGGTGCTTTCGGCGCTGCTGGAGATCGACCATCAAGGCGCGGTAGTGGCGCAGGATTTCACCGCGGGCGCGATCCGCAGCGTGGAGCGCATGACGTACACCAACGTGCACAAGCTGCTGGAAGGCGACACCGCCCTACGCGAACGCTACCAGCCGCTGGTGGCCCGCTTCGAGATGATGCAGGAACTGGCGCTGATTTTGAACCGCAAGCGCGTGCGGCGCGGGTCGATCGATTTCGACCTGCCCGAGCCGCTGATCGAATTCGACCAATGGGGCGCCATGACCGGCGTGACGCGGGCGCCGCGCAACATCGCGCATAAGCTGATTGAGGAGTTTATGCTGGCGGCCAATGAGGCCGTGGCGGCGCACCTGGAAGCGCACACCGAGGTTTCCATCTACCGCATTCACGAGCAGCCCGACCCGAGACGTGTGATGGAGTTCGAAGAGGTGGCCGCGCATTTCGGTTACTCGCTGGGAATCGGCGCCATCGCGGTGAAGAAGTTCGGCTTCACGGACAAACGCCGCGATGGTTCCAAGAAGCGCAGCGAGGTGGTGCTGCCGCGAGGGGACCTGAATATCTCGTCGCGCCACTACCAGAAGCTGGTGGCCAAGATCGAAGGCAAGGCGGAGGAGCGCATTCTGAGCTACCTGATGCTGCGCTCGCTGCGGCAGGCGCGCTACAGCACGGAGAACGTGGGCCACTTCGCGCTGGCGGCCGACACCTACACCCATTTCACTTCGCCCATCCGGCGGTATCCGGATTTGCTCGTGCACCGTCTGCTGCGCGGGGTGTTGACCGGGCGCGACGCGGGCCTCTCCGGCGAGTTGCCGCGCATGGCCGACGAGTGCTCCCAATCCGAGCGCCGCGCCGCCGATGCCGAGCGCGAACTGGTGGAGTGGAAGAAGGTGAAGTTCATGGCGGAGCGCGTGGGCCAGGATTTCGACGCCCTCATCATCAGCACCACCAAATTCGGCATGTTCGTGGAACTGGCCGATCTGTTCATCGAAGGCCTGGTGCCCATCGACACGCTGCCCGGAGACGAATACGCATTTCAGGAAAACGTCCGCAAGATCGTGGGCAAGCGCACGCGCCGGGAGTTTTCAATAGGCGATAGCGTGCGCGTGGTGCTGGACCGCGTGGACGCCAACGAGCGCAAGCTGCAGTTTTCGATCCTGGAAGAGGAGCCGAAGCGGCGGAAGCGGCCGCGGTGAGCCCCGGATCTCCCGTAGGTGCTATTACCTGAAAGCCACCACCTGTACGAATTACAAGCCCGGGCTTCCTGAGGCTCCTTAGTCTGGAGAACCACAGTCTCGAGAAAGACGCAGTGCGGCCGCCTGAGGCTGCGGGTTTGAGGCTGACCTCCTATCGGGGGAATCCGGTAGCGTCACATCGCAGGTATTTGTACCCTGGCGGTCTTTGTATCCTCGCGCACCTCGCAATCCGGGGATTCATCGGCATTTCGTTCAACTGTGATGGTCTAGTCGCATTAGGGATATATAATAGAATTGAAAATAGAAATCCAGGAGACGCGCGAAATGAGGTCACGGATTCTGTTTATATCAGGGCGCTTTGACGACGCCCGGCGCCTCTCGCGAATGCTGCATGCTATCCCGGTGGCCGTGGAGTACGCCGGGAGCCTGCAACAGGCACGCATTCTGCTTCAACAGAACCAATACGACGCGATTCTTACGGAAGCCGAACTACCCGATGGCAAGTGGCTCGACGTTCTGAATCTGGCCCGTGAAGTCCCGCACCGCACGGAAGTGATCGTGACCGAGGCGCATGCCGATGCCCGGTTCTGGGCCGAGGCGCTCAATTTGGGAGCCTACGATCTTCTGGCGCAACCGTTCTATGAGCCCGAGGTGCGCCGCATCTTGCGTAACGCGTGTGCGCGCCGTTCAAACCTGACCGCTACGATGTCTGCCGTATAATGCCGGCTGTTTGATGTCGGCTGTTTGATGTCCGCCATATAATGGTTTCTCCCTTGGAGAAATCATGTCGGTCGCCACTCACGCATTCGTAAAAGAAAACCAGCCACGGCTCCTCGAAGAGCTCAAGAATTTCGTTCGCATTCCCAGCATCAGCACCCTGCCCGAGCATCGTGACGATATTGCTCGCGCGGCGGCGTTCGTATCGGATAGCTTGCACGCCGTGGGGATGGAGAACGTGGCCCTCATTCACACGGACAAGCACCCGCTGGTCTACGCCGATTGGCTGCATGCCCCCGGCAAGCCTACCGTGCTGTGCTACGGCCACTACGACGTGCAGCCGGCCGATCCGCTGGAGTTGTGGACTTCCCCGCCCTTCGAACCCACGGAGCGCAACGGCAACCTCTACGGCCGCGGCACGGCCGATGACAAGGGCCAGATGTACATGCACATCAAAGCCATCGAGGCCCTGCGCGCGGTCAATGGCACGCTGCCGCTAAACATCAAGTTTCTGGTGGAAGGCGAGGAAGAGGTGGGCGGCGCTTCCATCGCCAGGTACGTCGCCGAAAACCCAGAGAAGCTGCGCGCCGATGTGGCATTGGTCTCCGACACCGCCATGTACGCGGATGGCATGCCCACTCTGTGCATTGGTCTGCGCGGCCTGATCTACATGGAGGTGGAGGCCGTCGGGCCAATGCGCGACCTGCACTCCGGCCTCTACGGCGGGGCCGCGCCGAACGCCGTGTACGGGCTGATCGAGCTGCTCGCCAAGGCCAAGGACGCCGATGGCGTGATTCAGATCCCGGGGATTTACAGCGCGGTGGAAGAGCCGGCAGCCGCCGAATTGCAGAGCTGGAACAGCCTGCCGTTTCACGAGCGGGAGTTTCTGGCGAAAGAAGTCGGCTCCACCCAACTCACCGGCGAGCCCGATCGTGGGGTGCTGGAACGGGTATGGTCGCGGCCCACGCTGGAAGTCCACGGCATTGCGGGCGGCTTCACCGCGGCGGGCGCCAAGACCGTGATTCCCGCGCGGGCGGTGGCGAAGGTGAGCATCCGGCTGGTGCCGCGGCAGAGTCCGGACCAGGTGGTGGCGGCATTTCGCCAGTGGGTGCGGGACCACACGCCGAAAGGCATTCAGATCGAGGTGCGGCTGCTGAACGCTTCACCGGGCCTGGTGGTGAATCCGGACCATCCCGCGATTCAGGTGGCGGCGCGAGCCTTCGGCGAGGTTTTCGGCCAGCCGACCGTGTTCATTCGGTCCGGCGGATCCATTCCGATCGTCGGAGACTTTGCTACCCATCTGAACATTCCGACGATTCTGATGGGGTTCGGTCTACCCGACGATGGCTTGCATTCGCCGAACGAGAAGTACAAGATCGACAACTACTACCTGGGCATCATGACGATTGCTCACTTCTTCGAACAGTACGGAGCTTAGCCGAAGGGTTAGCCGCAGGGTTAGGCGAGGGGCCAGCCGGGTCTATGCCGTGCTTCCGGAACATGCGCCGGAACGTCACCGCCACGCCGGGAGTGAGTATGATGAACACCACCAGCAAAGTGAGCGCCGTAGCGCTAGTGCCGGCAATCATGTATTCGAAACGTGTGAAGGGTTTTGGCAGCAGCCAGAGCAGAGCGGCCACCAGACCGGCGAAGAGCGAAATCAACAGCCCCGCCACGGCAGCCGGGTGCTTGAGTTCAAAGGTCACGGATTCTATTTTAGTTGGGTTGGGCCCGGTACGGTTGGTAAACTCATAAATAAGTGTGCCATCCGGTTCCATAACTTTCGGATCCATAACTTTCGCCTCCATAACCAGGGTTTCCATAACCAGGGTTAACGTGGCGGCCGCGCTTTTGATTATGGCCGCGTGCCATAGCAGTCCCCCGCGCTCGCCGTCCATCGGCGAAGCCTACGTGGGACCGGCCACCCTGAACATTCGCAGCGACATTCCCTTGCAATCCAAAACGGTGGCCACCGTGAAGCATGGGGACCGGCTGGAGATTCTGGGCAGCCGGCGCCGCTTTCTGCGCGTGCGGACCCCGGCTGGCGCCGTAGGCTGGACCGACGAACGCCAGTTGCTGGCCGCCGCCGATATGGTGAGCCTGAAAGAGCTGGCCGCGCGGGCTGCCAAATTGCCCGCGCAGGGCGTGGCGACGGCGTATGGCGATCTGAACGTCCACACGCAGCCCGCGCGCCAGTCGCCCAGCTTTCTGCAGATCAAAGAGAAAGACAAAATGGAGGTTCTGATCCACGTGGCCACCCCGCGGGCCGACGCGCCCCGGAAACCCCTGATCGCACCGCCGCCGAAAAAGAAAGCCAAAGCCACGGAAAAGAAGCTGGCCAGGAAGGAAAAGTATCCGCTGCCGCCCCTGCCTAAGCCGCCCACGCCGCCTGCCGGCTGGCTGGATCTTTCGCGGCCGGAACCGCCCGACGAAGCGCCGCCCGCTGAGGAGCCGGAACCCAAACCCGCCGCACCGGCCGACGAGTGGAGCCTGATCCGCGCGGCCACCGGCCAATCGGGCTGGGTGCTCACCAGGCGCCTGGTGATGATGATTCCGGACGAGGTGGCGCAGTATGCCGAAGGACACCGGATTGTTTCGTATTTTCCGCTGGGCGAGATTCACGATGGCGATCTGACCAAGAACATCTGGCTGTGGACCACCACCAGGGACAGTTCGCAGGCTTGGGATTTCGACAGCTTCCGGGTATTCATCTGGAGCCTCCGGCATCACCGCTACGAAACCGCCCACATTGAGCGCAACCTGAAAGGCTATGCGCCGGTGATCCTGAAGGAGGTGGATTATTCCACCAAGAGCACGGTCGACAGGTACCCCGGGTTTTCGATTTGCATGGAGAAGAAGGATGGGCAGCGGTACCGGCGGGAATATGCGCTGCTGAGCAACGTGATCCGGTTCGCGGGCGAGTATCCCTGCGAGCCTCCGGCGGCGCTCTTCGTGTTGAATGCGCCCACGCCCGGAGCCTCCAGCAGCCTGCTACCCTCGGGCAACGCCGCGCCCGCCCCGCCGCCGAAAGAGAGCATCGTGGAGAGCCTGAAGCGCAGATGGCGGGCAATCACGGGAAAAAAGCCGGGGAAATAGAGGTCGTATTGCAATGAGCGGGCGCGTTCGTCCAGAGGTGCCTCGGCTCGCGCGGTCCGTAGCCGTGGCGGCGTAGACCGCAGGCGCAGGCCTATTCTCCTGTTAATTGCCAATACTGATCGCTCCGGGCACTGAGTTCGCTGTCCCGATCGTAATCACCAGCGGGTAATCTCCCGGCGGCAACCCCGGTACCAGGACATTCGCCTGCGCCAATCCTACGAATCCCGGCGCCAATCCGCAAAATGCTACTGTCGCCGGCACACCTCCTATGGTAGCGGTTACCTCGCCCAGGGCGCGCGAAAGTGGATCGAGCGGCGCCGCGACACCGGTCGGGACCGGATGATCCAGCGCCCCCTGTCCCGTGAGATACACCACGATGTACGTTCCGGGCTTCGCCGGCGTGCCCGCCGCGTTAATCGAATAGTCCTGATTCTGTGCCACGGCGCGGCCCGGCGAAAGCTGGAACAATGCCGGCGATACGTCCGTAATGCTCACCGTCGACCTGGTGTCTCCCACGTTGTCCACGTGCAGCGCGAGCACCGCGTTGCCCGGCGCCAGTTCGTACGGAACCTGCCCGTTGATCTGTGCCGGGCTGGCGTAGGAAAGCGGAGCGCGGATGCCACCGATGGTCACCGAAGCTCCGCTCAACGCCGGCAGAAATGCGCCGCTGGCGATCGTATTCGCCAACCGGCTGCCGATGATGCTGAACAGCGATCCCGGCGCCAGCGGCCCCGCCGCGAAGGAAGCCGCATTGACAATCCCGCCCGCGGTAACGGTCGGAACCACCCGCTGGATCACCAGGGAGCCGCGGGCCACCAGCGTGTCGCCGTCTGTCATCGTGATTCGCAGCGTTCCGTTGTAGGTCCCGTCGGGCAGATTGTCCGCCGCGGCCCTATTTACAGATACTTGCACGGATGCGCCCGCAATCACGGCCGTGAGCCATGGGGAGCCCCCATCGGGATCGGCGGCCCCCACGGCAGCCGTGGTGTTCAGTACCTGGAGCGCTTGCGGCGCATTCGCGGCCCTGCCATCGTAAGTGAAGGCCACAGTCGCCTGCGAAAGGCGCATCGGCAGCAGTTTTGTCACAAACGCATTCTCGGCACTTCGAAGGGTGTTTTGAAACGCGTTGAACGTCGGAAAATCTGCTGACCCGGTAGACCCCACGAGGATCGCCGCGCCGTTAAGGTCCACCGCCAACCCATATCCGGCGTCGTTGCCGGAGCCCCCGACCATGGCCGACATAGAGATGTTGGTGCCGTCATTATCCAGCTTGACGACGAACGCATCATAGCCCCCGTGCGACGCCTTGGAGAGGAACGGCAGCCCAGGCGGCATTGAGCCGGCAAGATAAACCGCGCCTTCGGCATCCACTCGCATGGCGCTAAGATCAAGCAGACTCGACGAGAACGGCGCCATGACCGTGGAATACGCCGCCGGCCGGCCGCGCGGCCCCATCTTCGTCACAAACATTTTCTTGAGAGTGCTCGATCCGAAAAGGAGGCTGACCGTATACGGAAAGTCCGGCGCGCTGGTGGTTCCGCCCACGTAAATGTTGCCCGCGGTATCCACGGCGATGCCATACGCGAACGTCGGACCGCTACCGCCGGCCGGCGGCATCGAAAAAACAAATCCCGTCCCGCTCGGATTCAACTCTGCAACCACGTCTGTGCCGGCGATATACGCATTGCCTTGGGCATCCACCGCGATTGCATTAAGCGCGCCGTCACTGGCAAACGTCGAATAGACCATTTGTCCGCCGGTGCTCAGTTTGGTAACGAAGCCGGCGCCGCTTTGGTTACTTGGAATTATCTGCTCCAGGACGCCGGGGGTTGTCGGAAAATCAGGGGAGAGGGTCGTCCCGGCGATGTATGCCGTTCCGTTCGCATCCACCGCGAGGGCGTTCGGGACATCGATCATACTTCCCCCGAGATACGTCGAATACGTCAACCCATTTCCGGAGGCGCTGAACTTGGCGACGAATCCGTTTTCACCAAATCCGAAGGTGCTGCGGTATTTCGCTTGAGCGGGGTTCACCAGGGGAAGATTGGTCGATGTTGTGACGCCGGTGATGGTGATGTTTCCCAGCGGATCCAGCGCGATAGCTTTGGCCAGCTCATTCCCTGTTCCGCCGTATAAGGTGCTGAAGACCAGGTTTCCGTTGGGATCGAACTTCGACACAAAAGCGTCGCCGAAGAGCCCAAAACCCGAGTTCTGCCCGCCCCCGAAGACCGGTTGCGTCGCCGGTTTTAACGGAAAATCGGCGCCGGTGGTCATCCCGGTTACGTAGATATTGCCCAGCGCATCGGTGGCGACCGCCTGGGCATGGTCGCCAACTGGGATAAGTCCTCCCGTCTTGCTGCTCCCCAGATAAGTGGAAAAAACGATCACCGGATCGATCACCAGCGGCCGCGTCCGGTCGTAGTCGCCGATCTCAAATTCCATCGCGCCATCCGCCGCCGGATGGAACCGCGCCGTCACGGCTCGCTTTCCCTGATAAGCGTAGGGCGGCAACTGCTGGATGGCGCCATCGAATCGGAGCCGGATCCGGGTCGGATCGGAACCCGGGCTGACAATCAGATCGTACTCGAGTTCGCCCCGTGGGCTCTGGTAGAAAACCAAATCGGTGCCCGGCGCCACATTGCGGTATCGCACACGGCCGTAGCGCCGAACATCGGTGCGCCAGTATGCCGGGTCATTTCCCATGAAGTAGTTGAAGGTACCCGGCAGGAGTTCTTCCGGCTGGGGCCGTCCCGCAGCCAGCCACGAAATTCTCCCGCCGCCACGCAGCACCGCGTCACTCCTGCGCAACTGGAGCGAATAATCGGCCCCTGAGCAGACGAAGCTCCCGGATGCCGTGGCCTCAAATCCCCGCCCTTCAAGGTTCATCTCCAGCACAAGGACGAAACAGGTGGCGCAAAGTAACAACCGTAACGGATACGAGGACATCACCTATCTTACTCCCAATCGGCGTGGGGCGCATCGGCTCGGGGTTTTCGGGATCTCGTTGGATCAACCATGAAAACCCACTCCCTAACGGTCGAGCGACAAGTCGCGGCTCTGTCAGGAGGATACGTACTTGCAGGGAGTTACAGAGCCGCGCGCGTAAGCAAGCGGCGATTTCCCGAAAACGTGTAAGCACCGTCGGCTCGGTAGACACCGGTGTGCGTGATATTGGCAACGGCGTTGTTTTAGTTAACGTGAGATCGCCCGCTGGTTGCCGGTATCAGCGCGCGCCGCCGGGCTGATCGGAAGTCACGACGCCAGCCGGAATGAGCTGCACCTTCTTTTCCATTACCGATTCAATGCCAGGCCGGGAATACAGGATCGGGAAATACCTGCCGCGCGCCCATAGTTCGTAGAGATCGCGGTAGTGAGGACTGTTGACATCGCCCGACTGGCCGGGATTATTCGGGTGTGGCTCTCATCCTGGACAAATCGCCAAGAATATGCTAAAACAGACTGCCAAGAGCTTGACCTGATGGCAGGAGGTGTGATGCCCAAGATGGTG
>Ga0210402_10000380_pt1 | contig 49902 bp, 46 predicted proteins | sample IncBWC7MmetaG_FD_161055 | JGI IMG/M metagenome (GOLD analysis project Ga0210402, IMG submission 161055) | Forest soil microbial communities from Barre Woods Harvard Forest LTER site, Petersham, Massachusetts, United States - Inc-BW-C-7-M | ecosystem: Environmental > Terrestrial > Soil >... | reverse complement strand
GGCGCGGGTCCTGAGAAAGGCGTTGACGGCCCCAGGGAGAGTTCAGTTCCACCGTACGTGCAACGCTTCGTGGCCACGAAGAAAACCGTCGAAGGAATCGCGGTGGGCGAGACCTCCTGATTGGAACGTAGCACAGCGGTCAAGGGGTTTCGGGGGCGAATGTCTGTAACCGATTGAATTCAGGGCGAAGAAAAAGTCGATTTTGCCGTGACCGCGATTTTGGCGTTTCCGAGCGGCGGCGGGAGCGGGGCGATACGGCCGGCGGTGGTAGCACGGAAGGTGTGGGGTGGCAACCACACCTCTCGTCCGATTCTCAAGCCGTAAACAATACCATGGAACGCTTCGACATCGGCCGCGGTCAATCCGGCCAATCGTCGCGGCTTTAACGCGCATCCTGGCGAGCCCCGGCTGTTACGCTGTCGCGGGCCGGCGGGTGCGCATTGATTCTTTCCAGACGCTTGGAGACGCTGCCGAAACGGGAATTAAAGGGCGCAAGCAGATACACGCGCAACATGTACCACCAGAAACTCCGCTCATTCAGCGAGGGATCGATCAGGTGCTCGATTTCTTTCTGAGCCGCCGGTGTTTGGCTCCAGTGAATTCCGGGCGCCTCGTGGTGAATCGTATGATAGCCATTGTTGAACAGCGCCAGATTGATCAAACCCACGAAATTGCGGGCATGGTTGTACGCCGATTCTTCATCGGTATGGACGTGCTGAACGTAGTTGAAAATCAACACGCTGAACAGCGAAACCTGATGCGGGATCACGATGAACAGAACGGCTTTCTTCCAATTCAAAACGAAGATCGCCACGGCGTAGTACAGTCCTAAAACAAGATACTGCGAAGCGGCAAGATAGAACCTTGGCCGGTTGCTGCGCCACAGGGTTTTTAGATATTTGGCAATCGGCTTTTGCTGAAAATAACTGCTGATGGACGGGTAACTGAGCAGCGTAAAAATATTGTTCTTCTCGCTGATCCGGTAGGTGAGAGTGTAATCGCCTTTCTTGTTATTCAGATGATGATGATTCTTATTGTGGGTGGGAATCCAGCCGAAAGCCGGAAAGCCGTAAAACAGCGTCAGCCAGTAGTCGGTCAAGATGTTAAGAAATCGCGATCTCCAGATGGGCACATGGTTGTGGTTATGCGCGATAATAGCCACTGAAACTGCCATAAACAGAGACCATAGATAAAGAATCGGCTGGATGGCCGCGAGATTCCACTGCACGATAAGCAATGCGGTGGTGATGGCCATGTATGACAGAGTACGGCGGTCGGCTTGGTAGGCAAGACGCAAAATCAGTTAAATGTAGCACCTTCCACGGACAATAACAACCTAGGGCAATTACCAGGGGCAATAGCGCTCTTTTGGAATCGGATTTGGCTCCAACCCACTCGCCCTAAACGCTTTCCGAGTCTCTTGAGCAGCGGGCAGTTTACCCCGCGGCGCTTGACCGTTTCGAACCTTCAGCCTTGGAGCGGCCAATGTCCCAGATCCAGCGGGCACCGCCCCATTCACGCTCCCATACTTCCCAATGTCCCTCCCATCCCAACCCGGCCGCCATTCCGGACCCGGTGCCGGTATCGCCGCGGAGGATCGATATCGGGACACCTTCGCATTTGGCGGCGAGGGCGTTTTTGAGCGCCGCTTCCGCCCGGAACCAATCCTCTTGATCCGATCCAACGGGACATCCGTTGTCTCTCCAAAATCGATACGCAACTGTGGCGATTTCGCTGTCAGTTGGGCTAACGGTTGCGGCGGCCCTAAAGGATTCACCTGCCGTGCTCCTTTCAGGCGCCATGATAGCGGCGTGCTTGACCTGGTTTTCGACGACTCTTTGGAGAGCAGTCCCGTCTGAGCCCATTCTCGTTTGCTGCATCCCCGCCTCCTATCTTTTCTATCAATCCGGGTTAGTTCACGACCGCGAAATAGTGGACGTGCCCGACCCAACTAAAGAGCCCGAGAGATAATAACGCACAGAGATAATAAAACGTTGAGCAATGTAATAATTATGTAGCGCTTCTTTGATATATGCAAGCGGACCGATGTATCCAAGAGAACCGGACTAAGAATTTGAATGTGCCGGTTAGCACAACTACTCGACGGCTCAGCACGGGTTGCCGCTTCGCAATCGTCTTACCCGGCGCCTCCGCGCGCATTTACAATGACGTGGGCATCTCTTTCCCGGACCTTGCAGAGCGTGCGCATAACAGCAGGCGCGTCACCGCCAACGACGGCGCCGCCATTCTCACCATTACCGATGGAAGCACCAAGAACCGCGCGGATGTGTTGGTTTCCGGGATCGGGATGAGCGACGATGCGAGCCGAGGCGGCTTATCGCGGCTCTAGCCACACCGGTGTGCGCGGGCGGGCCATGGATTCAACTGGATTTCGCGGCGCCCTCATTTGCCCGCCGCGCACGGTGGCTCGCACTCGTTCACAAGGTCTCGGGCGCCAAAATAGCGGCCCGCGTTCCGGAAGCGAAAGAATGACGCACAGGTCAGAGGCCTATGCTATCGGGGCCTATGTTACCAGGGCCTATGCTAACAGGGCCTTCACCACCTCGGCCTTTTCGACGCCCGTAAGCTTCATATCCAAGCCCTGATATTTGTACGTGAACTTCTCGTGGTCGATGCCGAACTGGTGCAGAATAGTGGCCTGGAAATCACGCACGTGAACCGGGTCGCGCGTGATGTTGTAACTGAATTCGTCGGTCTCGCCGTGAACTACACCGCCTTGGATGCCGGCGCCGGCCATCCACAAACTGAAGCAGCGGGGATGATGGTCGCGGCCATAATCGGTGGGGGTGAGTTTCCCCTGCGAGTAGATGGTGCGGCCGAATTCACCGGCTACGATCACCAGCGTGTCGTCCAGCATGCCGCGCTGTTTCAGGTCCTGCACCAGGGCGAAGCAAGGCTGGTCGATTTCCTTGCACTGGCTGGCCAGCACCTCGGGCAGGTTGCCGTGCACGTCCCACCCGCGGTGGTAGACCTGAATGAAGCGCACGCCGCGCTCGGCCAGGCGGCGCGCCATCAGACAGCTTTGCGCGAAGGAACCGGGCTTGCGCGAGTCGGGACCATACGATTCCCAGGTGGCGGCCGGTTCCTTGCTGGTATCGGTGAGTTCGGGCACGGACGTCTGCATGCGGAAAGCCATTTCGTACTGGGCGATGCGGGTCTTGGTCTCGGGGTCGCCCAGCTTGCGGTAGGTGAGTTCGTTCATGGCGCTCAAGCCATCCAGCATGGTGCGGCGAACGGTGGGCGCCACGCCATCGGGATTGTTGATGAACAAGACCGGGTCGGCGGCGGCGCGCAGGCTGACGCCGGAATACTGGCCGGAGAGGAAACCGGCACTCCACAGCCGCGCGGAGATGGCTTGCACGTTGGCCTTGGGATTGTAGTGCTTGGCCTGCAGGACGACAAAGGCCGGCAAGTCATCGTTCATGCTGCCCAGCCCGTAACTGAGCCATGAGCCGATGCAGGGGCGGCCGGCAATCATGAACCCGGTCTGGAAAAACGTGATGGCCGGTTCATGGTTGATGGCCTCGGTGTGCATGCTGCGGATGATGGCGATCTGGTCCACCATGCGGGCGGTGTACGGCAGCAACTCCGAAACCCAGGCTCCCGATTTGCCGTACTGCGCGAACTTGAATATGGAAGGCGCGATGGGGAAGCGGGTCTGGCCGCTGGTCATGGTGGTGAGGCGCTGGCCCTGGCGGATGGATTCGGGCAGATCCTTGTCGTACCAGTCCTTCATCGCCGGCTTGTAGTCGTAGGTTTCCATTTGCGGCGGCGCACCCATGAGGTGGAGGTAGATGCAGCGTTTGGCCCTCGGCGGAAAGTGCGGAAGCCCTGACAGGCCGCCGGTCTGGGCGGCGTTGGCATCATGCCCGCCTAACAGCGATGCCAGCGCCAGGCCGCCGATACCTTGAGCGCCGCGGGCGAAGAATCGGCGGCGGGTTTCCTGCATGGCCATTTCGCGGGCAAGGCCATCGACGGGATGGCTGCCGGGCGCCAGGTGACGGTGCGAAACCTGGTCCAGTTCATGGGCGGCGCGCGAGTAATGGCCCTCGTCGTCAGGCCGCAGTGTTTGGCCCGGCCCGCTCATTGGTTCAGTACGGCTCATTTATTTAGAACCTCATCGAGATTAAGCAACTGGTTGGCGAGCATGGTGAGGGCTGCGAGTTCGGCGGGCGGCAGTGCCGGGTCGGGCTTCTCCTCACCCACGTTCAGGAGTTTGCGGGCGTCGGCTGGGTGGGCGTCGTAATAGCGGCGGAAATCCTGGAAGGCCTTGCCGGCGATCTGCCGCTCAGGCAGCGCCAGGGGACGTGCCAGCACACGGGTGGCGATGAAGTCGAGCCGCTGGTCGAAGCCGGCCAGCGCTTCCATGCTGTGCTCGGCCAGTCCGCGGGCGGCTGCCATGAACTGCACGTCGTTCATGGTCACCAGCGCCTGCAGCGGTGTGTCGGTGCGCTCGCGGCGCACGGTGCAGCCTTCGCGGGTGGGCGCGTTGAAGATGTCCATGCTGGCCGGCGGCGCGCTGCGCTTCCAGAAGGTATAAAGAGACCGGCGGTGGAGGCCGTCGCCCGAGTCGCGTTTGTAGAAGCGCGTGTTGGAGGCCTCCATCGCCACGGCTTCCCAAACGCCTTCGGGCTGGTACGGCCGGGCGCTGGGGCCGCCGATCTGCGGGGCCAGCAGATCGCTGGCTGCGAGCGCATAGTCGCGCACCATTTCGCCCTCCATCCGGTACCGGGGCCCGCGGCTGAGCAGGCGGTTATCGGGATCCTTGGCGACCTTTTCCGGCGTTGCCAGCGCGGCCTGGCGGTAAGTGGCCGACAGCAGGATCTGCTTGTAGAAACGCTTCATGTCCCACTGGTGGTCGCGGAAATCCAGGGCCAGCCAGTCCAGCAACTCCGGATGGCTGGGCGCTTCGCCCTGGCTGCCGAAGTCGTCCACGGTCTTGACGATTCCGGTTCCGAAGATTTCCTGCCACATGCGGTTGACCGCGACGCGCGCCGTGAGCGGGTGGTCTTTGGTAAAGAGCCACCTGGCAAAACCTAACCGGTTCCTCGGCAGATCCGATGTCATTGGCGGCAGCACCGCGGGCGTGGTCGCATCCACGCGCTGGCGCTTCTGGTCGTAAGCGCCGCGGTACAGGACATAGGCAAACGGCGTGCTGTCCGGCTTTTCGTGCATCACCTGGGCGGTGGCGGCGCGGCCCTCCAGGGGTTTGACTTCGGTGTTCAGCGCCTGCAGTTCGGCTGCCAGCTTGCGGAACGGCTGGTACTGCCGCACCAGGAAATACGTGAGCAGGAAGGCTTCGTCATCCGCTTCGGCGTCGCCAGCTTTAACCGCGGGCCATTGGCTCAAGAGCGCGGCTTCGCTTTCCGTGACCACGCGATCGAAGATGCGGAAATCGGAGACCGCGGCATTTTCTATCGCGGCCTTTTCCATCGCGCCCTTTTCTACCGGCCGGCCCAGCACTACGGGACTTTCGGCGTTGATGCTGCCGGGCAGTTCCAGAACCCCGTTGCCGCGTCCCTGCAGGGGAATCGCCTTGCCGTTCACGAACAGGCTGAGGCTGGTATGGTGGCGCTCGCCATCGTAACTGACTACCACATGATTTGTGACACCCGGCTGGAGTTGCTGCAACTGGCCGGCGCGGATCTCGATGCCCTTGCCATCGTCGCCAATCAGGCGGAAGCCGGGCCGGCGGCCGCTCACGTCCAGCACCCAGCCGCGGCCTTTTTCCTTCTGATTCTGCTGCGCGGCGATGATGTAGGTTTTGTCGCCGGCAACGGAGCCGGGACCGGGGCCGTTAGGGAGCGGCAGCGGAAGCCGAAAACGCACGCTGATGGAGAACGGCTTCTCGGCTTCGAGCTTGGGAAGGGCGGACTTGATTTCGCTCTGGTCGCCCAACGGCTGATCGGTTGCGATCGTCTCCCGCTGCTCCCTCCAGCGGCGGAAGTCCGCGGCGGCAGCCGTTCGAAGGTTCTCCATCTCGGCGCGAATCGCCGCCCGCCGCGACGCAATTCGCTCCCAATCGGCGCGGTCTTCCTGGCGGGGCACGGTAATGATGGGCGGTGCATCGTGGACATTGCCATCCATCACGGCCTGGGTGGTGTTGCGAAAAAAAGCCCCCAGCGCGTAGAAATCCTTCTGCGAGATGGGGTCGAATTTGTGATCGTGGCAGGTGGCGCAACCGATGGTCATGCCCAGCCAGACGGCGCCGGTGGTGTCGGCGCGGTCCTTGGCGTAGATTTCGGCGTACTCGTCTTCAATGACGCCGGCTTCGTTGGTGGTAACGGCGCAGCGGTGGAAACCGGTGGCGATGAGCTGATCCATGGTCGGGTTGGGGAGCAGGTCGCCGGCCAGTTGCTCAATGCTGAACTGGTCGAAGCCCAGGTTACGGTTGAAGGCCTGGATCACCCAATCGCGATAGGGCCACATCTCGCGGTAGTTGTCGACGTGGATGCCATTGGTATCGGCGTAGCGCGCCGCATCCAGCCAATAACGGGCGCGATGCTCGCCATAGTGGGGAGAGGCCAGGTAGCGGTCCACCATGCGCTCATAGGCGCCGGGCGCGGCGTCCTTAAGAAAGATTTCGATTTCGGCGGGCTTGGGCGGCAGGCCGGTCAGATCCAAGGCCACGCGGCGAATCAACGTGCGCGCATCGGCAGCGGGGGCTGGTTCGAGCGATTGCGACTCCAGGCGGGCGAGAACGAAGCGGTCGATCGGGTTCTTCGGCCACGTTGCGTTGCGCACCGTTTTGGACGCCTGGGGGACGCGCGGTGCGGCGGGCGGGCGGAAGGCCCAGTGTTCCTGCCAGGGGGCGCCCTGTTCGATCCAGCGTTTCAGCAGCGCGATCTGCTGCGGCGTGAGATCCTTGTGCGCCCGCTCGGGAGGCATGCGGCGGGCCGCGGTGAGGGCTGAAATGCGCTGATAGAGCAGGCTGGCCTCGGGCTGCCGGGGTACCACCGGCGCGCCGTGCGGGCGAACTTCGAAGACGGTGTCCTTGAGGTCCAGCCGGAGACCCGCCATCCGCGTGCTGGAATCCGGGCCGTGGCATTGAAAACACGAGTCGGAGAGAATCGGGCGAATTTGGCGCTGGAAGTCGATGGCGGCCGCGGCGCCGGGCGGCGCCTGCGCGGCCAGCTTAACTCTGACAATGGCTAGCGACATGGCTAAGCCGGTGGTGACGGCGATAAGTTTCCGCATCCTGATAACTGTTTCTATGATTATGGGCAGAATTGGACACCCGAAGCAACGGGCGTGCGCTTCACCGTTTCGGGGATAGTGGTCAACCTGGCCAACCTGCGGCGGTTTGTTAATCCGTCGCCAACGCGATACAATACCGTTACATACCCCCCCTTATGACACGACTCGACACCGAGACCCTGCAAGCCGCCCTGGTCGGCTGCCAGCATCAGATCGACGACATCCATGCGCGGATGGCCGAGATTCGAGCCGCTCTGGGCGTGAAGACGCCAAGGAAAGCCGGCGCCGCTTCAGCCGATAAGCCGAAGCGTAAGATCAGTGCCGCTGGACGCGCCCGGATTGCGGCGGCCCAGCGGAAGCGTTGGGCGGAGTCCCGGCCGCAGGGTAAGGCGGCGTCCAAGCCAGCCAAGGCCAAGCGGCGGCTCTCGGCGGCAGGCCGGGCGGCCATCATCGCGGCCACCAAGAAGCGCTGGGCCGCACTCCGTGCTGAAAAGGCCAGCCAGTCGGGGTCGTAGGCCGTAGCCAGGCAATCCGGCATAAACCCCCGGAAATTCCGGGCCACCGTGGCCCAATTCACCGCTACTCCGCGCCACGCAGCACCAGGGCCGCGGCTCCGGCCCCCGCTACCAGCGTCACCACGACGATGAACGGCGCGACGCTGGCTGCTCCCAGGCGGGCGCCGACAACCACGGCAGCCGCGAAGCACAGCACGCCGGCCGCGCGTTCCGCCACCCGCAGGGGCTTGGTGACGCGGTACCGGTCTGCCATGCGCTGCCGCAACTGGGCGCGCCACCAGATGGCGGCCGAATGGGGGACCGGGGCCGCCGAAGGTACCGCAGTTTCCGCACCTTGCGCGGCTTCCGAATCTTCCGCAGCCAGGCGCTCCATCCAGCGTTCGAAATTCCCATCAGTCATGACTGTCCTCGAATCCGTGATCCTTGAGGATCGCTTCCATTTTACGCCTGGCGCGGAACAACAGCACCTTCACGCTTTTCTCTTTCAACTGGAGAACGGCCGCAATTTCACAGTGGTCTGCGCCTTCCACATAAGCCAGCCAGAGCAATGCGCGTTCCCGCGGAGCGATCAGTTGGAACAGGCGTCCCATGTCCGAAGCCAGTTCCACGCTTTGGGCCGCGGCTTCCTGGCGGCGTGGCCATAGGCTCCACCACTTCCGGTGGCGGCGCTGGGAGCGCCACTGGTCGATGACCAGGTTGGTAGCGGTGCGGTAGAGGTAGGCTTTCCGATTCTCTTCCGCCATCGGCGGCGCTACCAGGAGCCGGATGTAGCTCTCCTGCAAAATATCGTCGGCCATGGCGGCGCTGCCTGCCATGCGGCAGATGTAGGCACGCAGCGCCCGCGCCGTCAGGGCATAGAAGGCCTCGAACTGTTGATGGCTGAGCGCATGCGCTCCGCTATCCCCGGCATATTCCATGGCCGTTGCAGTAGTCACGGTTACTTCTCCGCAATTTTGGAGTTGCTGGAAAGCAACCCCCACCATCGCGACAGCAGGTAGGTGATGATGGCGGAAACCAGAAACCCAAATCCCACCAGGATGAGGACGATGCCGATCCCCGAAATGGCGGGCCCCGACTCTTTGAACCCGCCGCTCAACGGGAAGAAGCCCGCCCCCAGGAAGATCGCGATGATGCCTTTCTGGATGGAGCCCAGCACGGATTGCAGCGGGTTGCCTGCGCCGGACGAAAGTTCCGCCATGAATTTCTGGCCGCCGCCGGTTTGCAGAAAGGCCGCAAGGTCTTGGGCCGAGGCGAATTTCTCGAGCAGCGCCTTGCGAACGGAAGTCTGCTGGGCGTTGCGGGCCGCGCCAAAACCGAGATACAGCAAGATCCCGCACAGGCTGAACATCCCGGCCACCATCATTATTTCCACCGGATTCATGTCTCGCACGTTGTTTGTCTCCTGCCCTTACAACGCTTGAGAGGGCGGCCAGGTTAACCAAAAGGGCCGTGCCGCCGCGGCCGGAGGAGACGTCAATGTGGCGCTTGCTCATGAGGCTTCCGCCCCCTAGACCCCCGCCAGCACATCCGCCGGCGCCGGCATGCCGCGCCGCGAAAAGCGGATCTTCCCGTCCGGCCCCACCAGGTACACCGTGCGCTTCACAATCAGCCCGTTGCAGTGGTAGAGCGTAGCCACCTTCTGCCCGCTGTCCACTAGCAGCGGAAACGGAAAATGAAACTTCTGCCGGAACTTCACGTGGCTTCCCGTGCTGCCCGGGTTTACCCCGAACACCTCAGCCCCGCGCGCCAGGGCTTCGCTCCAATCGTCTCGAAACTGGCAGAGCTGTTTGGTGCAACCGGGCGTATCGTCACCCGGATAGAAGACCAGCACCACGCTCCGGCCGCGCAGCTTGGAAAGCGTCACCTTCTTGCCGGCGTCATCCTCCAGCGTGAAATCGGGCGCCACCGCGCCCACGGGAAGCGGATCGGAAAAAAGCCAGGAAAACATTATTGCACCCTTATGTTGACTTCATTGCTGTGCGCCTGATTCACCGAGATCTCGATCGGCACCTGGCCCGGCGTCAACCCCGGCGGCACTTGCGCGTTGACCTGGTACAGACCAACGTACCCCGGCGCCAAGCCCGCGAACGTGCCGCGCACCGGCGTGGCGCCGAAGAAAACCGTCGGCGTGAGCTCAACCACCTGCAGCCCGTCCACGCTGGAAGTCTTACCCAGACCCGTACAGTATATCTCCACGAAGTCGCCCGCCTGTACCGGCGTAGTCACCGCGCTCACCGCCGTCCCGGCGTGCAGCACCGCACCGTTGAAGATCCCGGGCTGCACCACATTCACGTTTACATTCGCCGCCGTCTGGGCCGCCGAAGGCGTCACCACGGTCAGCGCCGCCGCGCCTGGCGCCGTATCCTGAGGCACGTAGAAATTGATCTGCGTGTCGCTGACGTAGAGCAATGGCAGCGGTGTCTGGTTGAGCAGCACGCTGACACCGCCCAGACTGACAGGCCAAGGATATGCGGGCGCAGCCAGCGTCCGGCCGCCCGCCAGGTTCACGCCCGTAACGGTTTGGAGCGCGCCCGGCGCCATCCCACCGGCGAACGACGCCCCATTTACCACCGCCGCCGCTACCGGCACTGCACTGCCCGCACTCAACGTCAGCCCCACCGCGGGCGCGCCATCCAGCGTCAGCTTCAACTGGTTCCGCCCGGCCCCGCCAACGGTCCAACGGAACGCCGCCTGCCCCTGCGCATCCGTCACCGCGGCTGCCGGCTGCACGCTGCCGCCCCCCGAATCCGCAGCCGAAATCCGCGCACCCGGATACGGCAGGTTGTTGACATCGGTCACGCGCACCACAATCGGATCGGGCAGCGGCCCGGCCCCATTCGCAATCTGGCGGTCTCCCGCGACGCCCACCAGTTTCACCAGCCCGGCATCGGCCACCTGCACGCGCGCATAAGCGGTTTCGTAGTTCATGCCGGCCGGCGGCGAAGCCTGCACTTCCTCCACGCCGGTCTTCAAGCCCGTGAAAGTGAACGCAGCGGTCGTGGTTCCGGCCGCGATCTTCACCAAAGCCGGCAGTTGCGCGCTCCCCTTAGGCGCCGCGAGTTGCACCATCATATCCGCCGCCGGCGCCGTCTGCAGCGTCAGCGTGGCCGTTGCGCTTCCCCCACTCAACACGCCGGCGGCGGGAAACAGGGAAAGCTTGAGGCTGCGCTTCAACGTAGTGTCCGCCGAAGCATTGCCCGAAGAAGCCGCGGCGTAGAAGCCCTCGAACTGCTGCCGGTACGTGTCCACCTGCGTCACATCCGTCGCCGGAACCTGCGTCCCCTGCCCCACCAACAGGATGAACGCGAAGCGAAACCGGCGCTGCGCCACCGTGGAATCCGGCGTGCGCCGGCCCTCCACCGCGATGATGTCGCCGATCCCGATCTTCACCGGCGTCCCGTCGAAGGTAATGTTCTTCAACTGATGCAGCAGCGGCGAGTAATTGGGCGACGGATTCGTCACGGCGAACAAGGTGTCCGGCACGTCGCCCGGCGGCCGGAACCCCATCAGGTATTGGTCCAGCGGCGCATAGCCCTGCGTCTCATCGGTAGTCAGGAACCGCGGCGAAACGTTCGCCCCGCGGTCCGCGATCCGCTCCCCTTCCAGCAGCGAGGCTTCGGAATTGAACAGGAAGCTCCAATGCACGCCGCCGTACCCGAGCATAATCTGCGATGCCGCATTGCCCGGATCCGGCACGCTCGCAAACGCCAGAAACAGGTGGCCCGCCTCGTGTGCAAGCACCGTGAGCGGCGTGTCTCCCTGCGCGGCGCGGAGCGGCACCAGCGTGTTGGGGTCCAGCGGATACTGCGTCAACTGGCCCATGTTCATCATCGACTGCAGCCGCGAGCCTGACCCATACTGCAGGCCCGTATCCGTGGGCGCAGAGCCATATCCCACCGCCTGCGACCGCATGGTGCTCTCGTACGCCACGGCTCCTGCCAGCGACACGATGTTCATGTTGTTATAGACCACCAGGTAGTCGTAGGCATCTTCGTGCGTCTGGTAGAATTTCTGCGCCAGCGTCACGATGTCGATCGCCAGCGTGTTGCCGAAGCGTTCCGCCACCGCGGCCGTGTAGTCGGCGCTGGGGTCGCCGCGGAAATCCACCAGCGTGGTGGGCCCCTGCAGGTTCCCCGGTGCGATTCCCACTACGGCACTGGCCGGGGTGACTCCGGAATAGGAAAACGCAATGCGGCCATCGGGATAAAGCGTCACCTGGAACGTCTGCCTGGGCCCGATGCCGGTGGCTTCCCACTCCGGTACTCCCACCCAACTGATGGCCACGTGGGTGGCATCCGCCAGCACGCGCACGCCGCCGGCGGTCTGTGAAGGGTCCAGGTCGTCGAACAGCGGCGAGATCCTCGGCAGCCCCGAAGTCATGCGGCCCAGCGAACGCGCCGTGCTGGCGTTGTCTCCCGCGGTGAACGTCAGGTTGCCGTCCGAATTTACGAAGACCTGCTGGTAGGTAGCGCCGAAAAAGGGAAAGGCGAACGGCAGCACGACCAGGCGCGAATCGTCATCGCCCAACGCCGCCAGCGGCGACCCCTGCGCCGCGGCGCCGGAATCGTAGCCTTCGGCAGCCACGGCGTAGCGGTAGTGAGCCGCCCCGGCAGCCGACGGAGTGAAGGTCACCGTGTTGCTGTCCAGGTTGAACTGATTGAGCCGTTCCACCACGCCATCGGCATCTTCAATGATGGCGATGTTGCCGAGGTCGCGATTCCCCGAAGCCGCCGCCGCCGAAGCAGTGGTCGCCGAATCCACCATCGGCCGCGGACCGGGCGCGTGCGTTCGCAGGGCCTGCCGGTGCAGAAACAAGGCCTCATTGGAGTTCTCTCTGGTGGTTCCGCAACCGGCCAGATCGTGACGCGCCCAAACCGGCGCCGCCACGGAAAACACGATGAGCCAAAGAGTGCCGAAGCGCCGCATACCCGAGGGTAATTTCATTGTCCCACGGCGCATGCAAGGATAACTGCGATGATCTTTAAGCCGCCAGCGATTCTTACCAGCGAGTTCCGTGGCTCCGGCAGTACGGCAGTATGGCCACGAGACTTAACTACCGCGCGCCTGGATTTCGACCGTCTTGCCGTACAATTGGCCATAGTCTGCTTGGCGACTATCGGTCTAGCATGGTCCCTGCGGAAGGGGCCAACAAGAGGGCATCGGCCTATACCGCGGCGTCAGAGGAGACCTCTCGGTTGACCTGCCGCTTCTCAGCAATGCGCGTTTTACGGCAACGTGGCGTATCCTGAGGGTAGAGGTTTCCAAATGGACGTCAAAGACGAGATTGTTGCGCGGGTCGACAAACTGCCCCCCGAAATCCAGGAACAGGTACTGCGGTTCGTCGCGTCTTTGGCGGCTCCGGCACAGAAAGGCGAGAGCGGAGCGGGACTACGCTACTTCTCAGGCTCTCTTGACCCCGTTTCGGCTCGGGAAATGGTTCGAACAATCGAGGACGAATGCGAGCGAGTAGATGCCGGCGAGTGGTAGATTTTTGCTCGACACCAACATCGTCATCGCTCTGCTGTCCGGTGAGGAGGCGGTTCTGTCCAAACTGGACCGGGCGCCTGAAGTGTTCATTCCAGCGATCGTGCTCGGCGAGTTGTTCTTCGGAGCCGCGAAATCAGGCAGGTCTCTGGAGAACATAGCGAAAGTGGAGCGATTCGCCGCGGACCGATCCATTCTGCCGAGCGATCTCCCAGTTGCTCGTGAATACGGACGGTTGAGGCAGCACCTTCGGGCGAAGGGGAGGCCTATATCTGAGAACGACATCTGGATTGCCGCCACAGAGAAATACCATGAATTGGTTCTGGCTACCCGCGACCAGCACTTCCGCGAAGTTGACGAATCCAGGAACGCGATCGACGCCAAGGTATCGACGTAACATTCGGTTCTTCGAGCCAATATCAGTCCTTCGAGCCATAATACGATGTCGTCAATGGACTGGCTTGACGTTGAATTCCCGGACTCGACGAAGTCATGCCAATGCCAGACTCCACGGACGAACTCGCAAAGAAATACGCCCGTCAAGGGCATCCGTCCGCCGAAGAGTTGATCGCCGCGCAGGGGCTGACGTTTCCTCGCGACCCGCGGGACCTGCTTGGTAACTTCTGGCCGGAAGAAGAGTCCATCGACGATTTTCTGGCCGCCATGCGGGAATGGCGTGGGCACGCGAAGACAGATCCGGCGGCATGAAGCCCATCGTGCTCGACACGGATGTCGTCTCGTTTCTCTTCAAAGGCGATAGCCGGGCGCAGTTGTATCTTCCGCATCTCCAGAACTGCCTCTGGCTCATCTCGTTCATGACGGAGGCGGAATTAGAGCAGTGGGCGCTGCTGGCAAACTGGGGCGCTAAGCGCGTGGAATGGCTGCGGCTCTTCCTGGGTCGATGTGTGATCGTGCCTTCCTCGCATGAGCTCGTCCTGAGGTGGGCAGAGGCAATGGTGGGAGCGCGGAGACACGGTAGGCGAATCGAAACTGGCGATGACGTGGATCGCGGCCACAGCGCTGCTTTACAACGCCCCGCTCCTGACTCACAATAAGGCCGATTATCTCGGTGTGCCCGGCTTGCGATTTGGATGATCCAGGCTGACGCTCAAAACCGCCGCGACGCCCGAAGCTGCCCGGAACCGTGCGAAATCGCACTCAAACACCGCACTAGACATCTATTCTTGCCATCTGGTACACTACGTGCTGTCCCCTTTTGAAATGCTCAGTGGGAGGTTCGTTTGCCTTTTTGGGACGGACCGCTTGCACCAATGAGGAAACATGGCACGCAAAGCAGGTAAGCAGTATCAATCCGCAAAGAAGCAGGTTGAGGCCAAAGAATACCCTTTGGCAGAAGCCATCCCGCTTCTTAAGAAAATCAAGTTCGCCAAATTCGATGAAACCGTGGAAGTCCACATGAAACTGGGTGTGGACCCCAAACATGCCGACCAAATGGTGCGCGGCACGGTGGTCATGCCGAATGGCTTGGGCAAGTCGAAAAAAGTGTTGGTGATCGCCAGCGGCGACAAGCAACGCGAAGCTTTGGAGGCTGGCGCCGATCTGGTGGGCGGCGAGGACATGGTGAACAAGATTCAGTCCGAAAGCTGGACCGATTTCGACGCCGTGATCGCCACACCCGATATGATGCGTTCCGTCGGCAAGCTCGGCAAGGTGCTAGGCCCGCGCGGGCTCATGCCCAACCCGAAGACCGGCACGGTCACCGTGGATGTCGCCAAGGCCATCCGGGAAATCAAAGCTGGTAAAGTGGAATTCCGCGTCGACAAGACCGGCATCATCCACGCTCCCGTCGGCAAAATCAGCTTCGCCGCCGATAAACTGGTGGAAAACGCCGCCAGCCTGATTTCGGCCGTGATCAAGGCCAAGCCGGCCGTGGCCAAGGGCAAGTATGTACGGAGCACCACCCTCTGCTCCACCATGGGACCGGGCGTATCCGTCGATACGACGCCGTTCAGTGTCAAAGCGGCGGCCCTTTAGAGCCGCAGAGCGGTTTCCGGAAGGTGTTTTTCCAGTAGGTGTTTGCAGTATGGTGTTTTGGAGTTGGCAGTAAGGTGTTTCCATGAAAAAGAAGGAAGACAAAAAGAAAGATGTCGCTTCTCTGCGCCAGGATCTGGCGAATCTGAAGAATCTGTTTGTCACCGGCTATGAAAAGCTGCGCGTCAGTCAGGATTTCGAACTGCGCAAAGTGGTTCGGGGGGCTGGCGCCAAGTACCGCGTAGTGAAGAACAACGTGGCCGAAATCGCGGCCGAGGGAACGGCTGCCGCGCAGGTTCTGAAGGACCTGCGGGGCATGACCTCGGTTGCCTACACGTATAACGATCCGGTGGCGCTGGCCAAGGCGCTCACGGCGTACGCCAAGGTCAACCCGACCTTTACGTTTAAGGCAGGTTTGGTGGAAGGCCGCGCTATCGACGTCAAGTCGATCGTCGACCTGGCGTCCATGCCTTCCAAGGAAGTGATCTTTGCCAAGTTGCTGTATGTGATCAACGGTCCGGCAACTCAGCTTGTGACGGCCCTCAACGCCGTCGGCCGCAATCTGGCGGTAGTGATGGATCAGGGCGTAAAAGAGAACAAGTTCCAATAAGCTTTAAGCGGTCAGCGATCGGCGGTCAGTTTAACCCAGCGCAAGCGCCGGGGTTCTGGTTTAGCTGAAAGCTGATGGCTGAAAGCTGATTGCTCATTTAACATAGGAGTTTGAAATGGCGGACATTAGCGCAATTGCGGAATCGATTCAAGGCTTGACGCTGCTTGAAGCGTCTCAGCTAGTGAAGATGCTCGAAGAGAAGTTGGGCGTTTCGGCGGCGGCGGCGGCTCCGGCCGCGGCGGCTGGCGGCGCGGCGGCGGCAGCCCCGGTCGTGGAAGAGAAAACCGAATTCACCGTGGTCCTGACCGGCGCGGGCCCCAACAAGATCAACGTGATCAAGGCGGTTCGGGAAGTCACCAGCCTGGGCTTGAAGGAAGCCAAGGATTTGGTGGACGGCGCTCCCAAGGCCGTCAAAGAAGGCATCAGCAAGGACGAAGCCGCGACCATCGCCAAGAAATTCACCGACGCGGGCGCGACCGTAGAAGTGAAATAAGCCAATCGGCTGTCAGCATTCGGCCGTCGGCATTCCCTGTCAGTCTGGCGCTGAGGGCCGACGGGTGAATGCTGATGGCTTTTTCCATTTGACGTAGGGCGAAAGCCCTGATAGAGTGGGTAGTTGGGCCTCCGATTCAGCGGATTCGATCCCAATTGGTGACTGTTATTTCCGAATCCTGGAACTTCAATTGCAGTTTGGGTGTGACTGCGGAGAGGGTTTCTTTGCCTTTTCGCGCGCCCGAACACAGAGTAGGGGATTCGTGCGCCCGTACTTCCATTCGCCCCATCTTCATCGCGCACATACCAGTTCGTTTCCTGCCCAAGTATCATCTTTTAGCGTCCTTGGAGGCATTGCAGTCGTTTGATGCATTTTCTCCCGGGGCGCTTTTGGCTTTGTGCTGTTAAGCGCAGTTTTCTTGGCTTTGGCCGTTCGGCCGTCAGGAGTATAAGAAATGGATATTCAGAATAACGGCGCTGCCCCCGAGCGAGTTGATTTCTCCAAGATCAAGACTTCCATCCCGATCCCCAACCTGATCGAAGTTCAGCGGAATTCTTACGAGCGGTTCCTGCAGATGGACCTCCTGCCCAATGAGCGCGAGGATGTGGGACTGCAGACGGTGTTCAATTCAGTCTTCCCGATTTCGGATTTTCGCGGTGTCAGCGACCTGGAGTTTGTGGACTATTCGATCGGCAACTGGGAATGCAAGTGCGGCAATTTGAAAGGTCTGCACCATTTGCGTTCCACCTGCCGGAACTGCGGTGCCACCATCCGTACGGACCCGTTCCACGCCGGCGACATTCTGTGCCACCATTGCGGAACTTTCAACAAGAATGTGGTCACGTTCTGCAACAAGTGCGGCGACCCTGTGGGGCTGCAATTGAAGTACGACATGCAGGAGTGCCAGGAGCGGGGCATGACCTACGCCGCCCCGCTCAAGGTTACCATCCGGCTCACGGTGTATTCCAAAGATCCCGAGACGCAGAAAAAGAGCGTCCGCGACATCAAGGAACAGGAAGTCTTCTTCGGCGAAATCCCGCTGATGACCGACAACGGAACTTTCATCATCAACGGCACCGAACGCGTCATCGTTTCCCAGTTGCACCGTTCGCCCGGCGTCTTTTTCGAACGCGTTCAGGCGCAGGGCTACTTCCTCGGCAAGATCATCCCCTACCGCGGAAGCTGGGTGGAATTCGAGTACGACAACAAGAACCTGCTCTACGTCCGCATCGACCGCAAGCGGAAATTCTACGGCTCGGTCTTTCTGCGCGCTCTCGGTTACAAGACCGACGAGCAGATTTTGCGCGCCTTTTACCGCATCAGCAAGATCGCTGTCAAAGACAAGAAGCTGCTGTGGAATGTGGATGAAGGCCTGACTGGCCTGAAGCTTTCCTACGCCATCACCGCCAAAACCGGTGAAACCGTGGTGGGGCAAGGCAAGAAGATCACGGCTTCGCTCTACAAGGAAATCCAGAAGTACAAGATCCAGCAAGTGGAAGTCGCCGCCAACGATCTGGAAGGGGCTTACGTGGTCGGCGACGTGGTCGACATGTCGACCGGCGAAGTCCTCATAGACGCCAACAGCGAGTTGACCACCACGGCGCTTGCCAAGCTGCTGGAAAGCGGCATTGAGGAATTCGAAGTCTTCTTCCCGGAGCGCGACGATTGCGGCACCGTGATCGCGGCCACCATCCGCAAGGATGCCGTCAAGACGCAGGGCGACGCCCTGATCGAAATCTACCGCAAGCTGCGGCCCGGCGACCCGCCCACGCTCGACACCGCCACCCAACTCTTTCAGGGCATGTTCTTCGACCCGCGCAAATACGATTTCTCGCGCGTGGGCCGCATGAAGTTCAACATCAAATTGTACGAGAAGTCCGACGCCACGGGCCTGGACAAGCGCACGCTGGATCAGGAAGACTTCCGCTCCACCATCCGGTACCTGTTGAGACTGCGCAAGGGCATTGGCGCGGTGGACGATATCGATCACCTGGGCAACCGCCGCGTGCGCGCCGTGGGCGAACTGCTGGAAAACCAGTTCCGCATCGGTCTGGTGCGCATGGAACGCGCCATCAAGGAAAAGATGTCGGTGTACCAGGAAATGTCCACGGCTATGCCGCACGACCTGGTGAATGCCAAGCCGGTGATGGCCGCGATCCGCGAATTCTTCGGCTCCAGCCAGCTTTCACAGTTCATGGACCAGACCAACCCGCTCTCCGAGATCACGCACAAGCGGCGTCTCTCGGCCCTGGGACCAGGCGGCTTGAGCCGCGAGCGCGCCGGATTCGAAGTGCGCGACGTGCACCCGACGCACTACGGCCGTATCTGCCCCATCGAGACGCCGGAAGGCCCGAACATCGGTCTGATTTCGTCGCTCTCCTGCTTCGCCCGCATCAACGAGTACGGCTTCATCGAAAGCCCGTACCGCAAAGTCATCAAGGGCGTGGTGATCGACGAAGTGAAGATCCTCAACCCGGGCGACACGGATTACAAGGTTGGCGACATTCTGAAGAGTTCGGAAATCGAGGAAGTCAACCGCAAACTCAGCTCCAAGAAGCAGCCGGCCGAATACGAAGCCCACTGCGAGTACCTTTCCGCCTGGGAAGAGGACAAGTGGACTATCGCCCAGGCCAACGTGGAACTGGATGAGAAGGGCCGCATTGTTCCCGATCTTTCGAACGCGCGCCAGGCCGGCAATTTCGTGCTCAAGCCGAGGGATGAAATCGAATATATCGACGTCAGCCCGAAGCAACTGGTATCCGTAGCCGCCAGCCTGATCCCGTTCCTGGAAAACGACGACGCCAACCGCGCATTGATGGGATCGAACATGCAACGCCAGGCCGTGCCCCTGCTGCGCGCCGACGCTCCTTATGTGGGCACCGGCATGGAGCGCGTGACGGCCAGAGATTCTGGCGCCGTGGTGCTGTCCAAGCGGCCCGGTATCGTGGACTCGGTGGATTCCGAGCGCATCATCGTGCGCGTGGAAGGCGCTTCCCAGGAAGGCCAGCTTTCGCGCGAGGTAGGCGCGGACATCTACCAGCTCACCAAATTCAAGCGCTCCAACCAGAACACCTGCATCAACCAGAAGCCCATCGTGCGGGTGGGCCAGCGCCTGCCCAAGGGCGCGGTTTTGGCCGACGGACCATGCACCGATTTGGGCGAACTGGCGCTGGGGCGCAACGTGCTGGTGGCATTCATGCCGTGGCGCGGCTATAACTTCGAAGATGCCATCCTGGTCAGCGAAAAGCTGGTCAAGGAGGACTACTACACCTCGATCCACATCGAGGAATTTGAAATCGAAGCCCGCGACACCAAGCTGGGCCCCGAGGAAATCACCCGGGATATTCCCAACATCGCGGACTCCTTCCTGCGAAACCTGGACGAGAGCGGCATCATCCGCATCGGCGCCACGGTCAAACCGGGCGACATTCTGGTGGGCAAGGTAACGCCGAAGGGCGAAACCCAGCTCACGCCGGAAGAAAAACTCTTGCGGGCGATTTTCGGCGAAAAAGCCGGCGATGTGAAGGACGCTTCGCTCTACTGCCCGCCCGGCATCGAGGGCACCATCGTCGATTGCAAGATCTTCTCGCGCAAGGGCCAGGAGAAGGACGAGCGGTCGAAATCCATCGAGGAGACACAGATCGCACGTTTGCAGCGCAACCTGGAAGACGAGAAGCGAATTCTGCACGATGAGCGCTCCAAGCGTCTCGGCACCCTGCTGGACGGCAAGAAACTGCTGGCCGACCTGCACGACGAAAAGACCAACAAGCGCCTGCTCTCGAAAGATACCGAACTGACGCGCGAGCTCATCGAGAAGATGAAGTCGCGCGACCTGAAGCGCATGCGCCTCAACAACAAAGATCCGCGGCTCAACGAGCAAATCGACGAAATCGAAGAGATGACGTCGCGCCAGATCGCGGTGCTCGAAAAGATCACCGACGAAAAGGTCGCCAAGCTGCGCAAGGGCGATGAACTGCCTCCGGGCGTCATCAAGCTGGTCAAGGTGTACATCGCCATGAAGCGCAAGCTGTCGGTGGGCGACAAGATGGCCGGCCGGCACGGGAACAAGGGCGTGATCGCGCGCATCCTTCCGGACGAGGACATGCCGTACCTCCCGGACGGGACGCCGGTGGAAATCGTGCTCAACCCGCTCGGCGTGCCTTCCCGTATGAACGTCGGCCAGATTCTGGAGACGCACCTGGGATGGGCCGCCAAGGCGCTGGGCGTGCAGTATGCGACCCCCGTCTTCGATGGCGCCACCGAAATTGAAATCAAGAAGGCGCTGACCGAAGCCAATCTGCCCACTTCCGGCAAAACCATACTTTATGACGGGATGACGGGAACGCAGTTCGAACAGCCGGTAACGGTGGGCTACATTTACATGCTCAAGCTGTCGCACCTGGTGGACGACAAGATCCACGCGCGGTCCATCGGCCCGTACTCGCTGATCACCCAGCAGCCTCTGGGCGGCAAGGCCCAGTTCGGCGGCCAGCGTTTCGGCGAAATGGAAGTCTGGGCGCTGGAAGCCTACGGCGCCGCGTATATTCTGCAGGAACTGCTGACCGCGAAATCGGACGATGTCTATGGCCGCGCCAAGATCTACGAGGCCATCGTGAAGGGTGAAGCCGCCATTGAACCCGGTGTGCCCGAATCCTTCAACGTGTTGATCCGGGAGTTGCAGAGCCTGTGTCTGGATGTCGAGTTGATGAAGAAGCCGCGGGAAGTGCCGGATACGGCGCTGGCGGCGGACTAAGTAGCTATCAGCGGTCAGCTTTCAGCCAAAGCCGGGGTGAGTCGATCGCCCAGACCGGGGTTAGCTGATCGCTGAAAGCTGATAGCTGACAGCTTATTGGCAACTGGAGGCAATTATGAGATCATCTCCGTACGATAGAGCGAATTTGATCGCGGATTTCGATTCCATCCGCATTTCTCTGGCGTCCCCGGAAAAAATCCGGAGTTGGTCGCACGGTGAAGTCACCAAGCCCGAGACCATCAACTACCGGACCTTCAAGCCGGAGCGCGACGGGCTGTTCTGCGCCCGTATTTTCGGCCCTACGCAGGATTGGGAGTGCTTGTGCGGCAAGTACAAGCGCATGAAACACCGCGGCGTGATCTGCGACAAGTGCGGCGTGGAAGTTACGCTGGCGCGGGTCCGCCGGGAGCGTCTGGGCCACATCGAACTGGCCAGCCCCTGCTCGCACGTCTGGTTCTTCAAGGGCCTGCCCAGCCGCATTGGCCACCTGCTCGACATCACGCTGCGCGAACTGGAGCGCGTGCTCTACTTCGAAGCCTACGTGGTGGTGGACCCCGGTGACGGCACCGGCCTGCACCAGGGCGAGGTCATGACCGACGAAAAGAAGCGGGCGCTCGACCAGGAGCATCCCGGCAAATTCATTGCCATGATGGGCGCCGAAGGCATCAAGGAACTGCTCAAGAAAGTGGACGTCGAATTCCTCAGCGAAGACATTCGCGAGAAGATGAAGACCGAAGCCTCGCAGCAGAAGAAGCTCAAGTTCGCCAAGCGCCTGCGGGTGGTGGAAAGCTTCCGCAAGTCGGGCAACAAACCGGAGTGGATGATTCTGGACGTGATCCCGGTAATCCCGCCGGAGTTGCGTCCCCTGGTGCCGCTCGATGGCGGCCGCTTCGCCACTTCCGATCTCAACGACCTGTACCGCCGCGTGATCAACCGCAACAACCGGTTGAAGAAGCTGATCGAACTGCACGCGCCGGATGTCATTGTGCGCAACGAAAAGCGCATGCTGCAGGAAGCCGTGGACGCGCTCTTCGATAACGGCCGCCGCGGGCGCGTGCTGCGCGGCGCCAACAACCGGCCGCTGAAGTCGCTGTCGGACACCCTCAAGGGCAAGCAGGGCCGCTTCCGCCAGAACCTGCTCGGCAAGCGCGTGGACTATTCCGGCCGTTCCGTGATCGTGGTCGGTCCGGAGCTCAAGTTGAACCAGTGCGGTCTTCCCAAGAAGATGGCGCTGGAATTGTTCAAGCCGTTCATTTATCACCGCCTGGAGCAGCGTGGCCATTGCACCACCATCAAGCAGGCCAAGGAACTGGTGGAACAGCAGGACCCGGTGGTGTGGGACATCCTGGAGGAGGTCATCAAGGACCATCCCATCATGCTGAACCGCGCCCCCACCCTCCACCGCCTGGGTATTCAGGCCTTCGAGCCGGTGCTGGTGGAAGGCAAGGCGATCAAGATTCACCCGCTGGTCTGCACGGCGTTCAACGCCGATTTCGACGGCGACCAGATGGCGGTGCACATTCCGCTGTCGCCGGAGGCGCAGATTGAAGCCTCCACGCTGATGCTGTCGTCGAACAACATTCTTTCGCCGGCGCACGGCGCTCCCATCACGATTCCCACGCAGGACATGGTGCTGGGCTGCTACTACCTGACCAAAGCGCGACCTGGCGCCAAGGGCGAGGGCCGCACCTTCGCTTCCACCGACGACGTGCTGATTGCGCTCGAAATGGGCGAGGTGGAAACGCTCACCCCGATCAAGCTGCGCTACACCGGCAAGGTGATCGACCTGGTCCACGCCTTCGACAACCAGAACATCATTCATACCGAGCCGATCGAGTTCGTGAAGCAGTACATGGAAACCACTGTCGGCCGCGTGATTCTCAACGACAACCTGCCGCGGGACATGCCCTTCATCAACGGCCTGCTGAAGAAGAAGGGGCTGGCCCAGTTGGTGCAGTATTGCTACCTCAAGTTCGGTTTGCACGTGACCGTCCACATGCTGGATGAAGTGAAGGCGCTGGGATTCCTGTACGCCACGCGCGCCGGTATTTCCATCGGCATCGACGACATGGTGGTGCCGAGCGAGAAGGCCGGCCTGGTGGCCGAGGCCGAGAAGGAAGTGGTGAACGTCGAAAGCCAGTATCAGGACGGCGCCATTACCCACGGCGAGCGCTACAACAAGATCATCGAAATCTGGTCCAAAGTTACGGAAAAGGTTTCCGATGAGATGTTCAAATCGATGGAAGACGACGACCGCACGGGCCGCTACCTCAACCCGATTTACATCATGGCCGACTCAGGCGCGCGCGGTTCCAAACAGCAGATCCGCCAACTTTCCGGTATGCGCGGCCTGATGGCCAAGCCGTCGGGCGAGATCATTGAAACGCCCATCACGGCCAACTTTCGCGAAGGCCTGGACGTGCTGCAGTACTTCATCTCCACGCACGGCGCGCGCAAAGGCCTGGCCGACACCGCGTTGAAGACGGCGGATTCGGGATACCTGACGCGGCGCCTGGTGGACGTGGCGCAGGACGTGATCATCAGCGAAGACGATTGCGGCACCACCGAAGGCATCTACGTGGAGCCGATCATCGAATCGGGCGAGACCATCGAAGCCTTGCGCGACCGCATTGTGGGCCGCGTGGCGCTGGAAGATCAGCGCGACTACGAAGGCAACGTGATCGTGGGCATCAACCAGGAGATCACCGAAGAACTGGCGGCGGCGATTCAGGCGGCCGGTATCGAGCGCGTCAAGATCCGCTCGGTGCTGACCTGCGAATCCAAGCGCGGCGTATGCGTGATGTGCTATGGCCGCAACCTGGCCACTGGCCGGATGGTGGAGCGCGGCGAAGCCGTCGGCGTGATCGCGGCGCAGTCCATCGGCGAACCCGGCACGCAGTTGACCATGCGTACCTTCCATATCGGCGGTACTGCCAGCCGTATCAACGAGCAATCCAAGCAGGACGCCAAGAGCGGCGGTTTTGCCCAGTACATCGGCATCCAGACCGTGCGCAGCAAGACGGGCGAACTGATCGCCATGAACCGCAGCGGCAAAATCGCCGTGGTGGACGACAAGGGCCGCGAAAAGGAACGCTACGAGGTGAATTACGGCGCGCGCGTGCTGCTGGAAGACGGCGCTCCGGTGAAGAGCAACCAGATCCTGCTGGAATGGGATCCGTACACTTTCTCCATCCTTACCGAGGTTTCGGGCACCGTCCATTTCAAGGACCTGATCGACGGTCTGACGATGCTGGAGCAGGTGGACGAAGTGACCGGCATGTCGCAACTGGTGGTCACTGATTCGCCCGACGAAAAGCGGCAGCCGCAGATCATCATGCGGCCGGAAGGCGCCGCCGGCTCGCGTTCGGAGGCCAAGAAGTACCTGATGCCTACGCGTGCCCACATGATGGTTCACGACGGGGAGGAAGTTCACGCCGGCGACGTGCTGGCCAAGATCCCGCGCGAGACCACCAAGACCAAGGACATTACCGGCGGTCTGCCGCGCGTGGTGGAACTGTTCGAAGCGCGCAAGCCGCGTGAGCCGGCCACCATGTCGGAGATCAACGGCACCGTGAAATACGGCGAGGTCAGCAAGGGCATGCGCAAGATCTTCGTCGAAGGCGAAGACGGCGAGAAGCGCGAATACCCCCTGCCCCGCGGCGTCCACATCAAGGTTCAGGAGGGCGAAAAGGTGAAAGCCGGCGAGCCTCTGATGGACGGACCGCTCGATCCGCACGACATCCTGGCCGTGCTCGGCGAAAAAGCACTGCAGAAGTACCTGGTCAACGAGATTCAGGAAGTCTACCGTCTGCAGGGCGTGAACATCAACGACAAGCACCTGGAAACCATCTCGCGCCAGATGATGCGCTGGGTGGAAGTGGACGACATCGGCGACACGGAATTCCTCCCCAACGAAATCGTGGACAAGTTCAAGTTCCGCGCCGAAAACCTGAAAGTGCTCGAAGCCGGGGGGCATCCGGCCCAAGGCAAGGCGAAGCTGATGGGCATCACCAAGGCTTCGCTCTCCACCGATTCGTTCATTTCGGCGGCCAGCTTCCAGGAGACCACCCGCGTGCTCACCGAAGCCGCCATCAACGGCAAAGTGGACTACCTGCGCGGCCTGAAGGAGAACGTCATCATGGGCCGCCTGGTCCCGGCCGGCACCGGCATGGAGTTTTACCGCCAGGTGAAAATCGCCGGCGAGGACGTGGTGGAAGAGCCGGTGCAAGAGCCGGCGCTCGACACCATCCCCGGTTACGACGACGAGACCCGCCTGCAGTACGCCGGCGGCCTGCCGGAAGACACCGGCGAAGAATCGCTGGCCGAGTAACCCGAAGCAGTTCCAACCGCCGGTGGACCTTTCTGGTTCGCCGGCGGTTTCTATTTTGAGAGGTCGAACGTGAACGAAATCATCTTCATCGTGAGCGAGCCGCCCGAGGGGGGCTTCGCTGCGGAGGCGCTCGGCCAGGCGGTCTTCACCGTTGCGGATAGTCTGGAAGAACTAAATGAAATGGTTCGCGATGCCGTGATCTGCCACTTCGAAGAGGAGTCCCGTCCCAAGATCATTCGCCTCCACTTTGTTCGTGAAGAAGTTATTGCCGTATGAAGCTGCCGCGTGACCTGTCGGGTTGCGGACCTGGCCAAAGCCCTGGCCGGGTTGGGATACGCAGTCACACGCCAAACGGGGAGTCATCTGCGACCGACCACGTTGACAACGTCTGACAACCGGGGAGCACGGAGAACACCACGTCAGCGTCCCCGCGCATAGCGCCTTTCCGCTCAGAGCGCTCCGTTCAGTCTTAAGATAAGTCGGAAAGCACTGCGGATTGAGCCTGGAGGCAGTTGCCACGCCTGTTCGGTTGATTTCGGCGGCGGTTTGCTTGGCGGCGGTTCGAAAGGACCAGATGAGAGCGCAGTAGACTATTGGTGAGGAGATGGCGTCTGCTCACGCGGACGGTTGGCTTTATGGCGACTGGATCACTTGTCAGCATTCAGGAATACCTTTCGACCACCTACCGGCCGGACTGCGACTACGTGGACGGCGTGGTATTGGAACGCAACTTGGGAGAATACGATCATTCCAGGCTTCAATCGGAAGTCTTGTTTTATTTCCTCGTTCGCCGCAAACAGTGGGGTCTTCGCGCGGTCGTCGAACAGCGCGTGCAAGTTTCGCCCAGCCGGTTCCGCGTCCCCGACGTGTGCGTCGTGGTAGGTGAGCCTTCCGGGCAGATTTTCCGAACCCCGCCGTTCGTCTGTATCGAGATCCTTTCTAAAGACGACCGCCTTTCCGAAATGCGCGAGCGGGTGGACGACTACCTCAAGTTCGGCGTCCCCTACGTCTGGATCATGGACCCCACGCGCCGGAAGGCCTGGCGCTGCACACTCCAAGGGATGAACGAAGTCTCCGAACTCCGCACCGAACAGCCCGAGACCATCGTACCGCTGGGTGAGCTTTTCGAAGCTGGTGAGCTCGTTGAATAGGCGATGCCGTCTGATTGCCGGCGTGCACTTCCACATCCAACGCCGCTGCAGACACACTCCGCCGCGGTGATGCGGCTCGGCGGTGGCGCCCGGAATCGGCGCGACACTCCGCCAACTCGGATACGCTGTGGCACTCACCCCTATCCCATTCCGGACCCGAGGAGGCGTGCCTAGCGTGATTTTCAGTGAGCCGTCGTCGTGACCGGACTTCCCCGAAAATGCTTGAGCCCTCCTCAACCTCCTCAACTCCGCCGATAACGGCACCGGCGTGAATCTCTGCTAGAATTCATGAATCCGATGGAAAGGTTTCCATCTTACCTGACAACCCAGGGGATCCCCGTCTGCTCATTGGGTACACAACCGTCGCTGTCCCGCGATGTCGAGGACAAGGAGCATGTATGCACAAGACGAGCGCTTTCCTGCTGCTGCTAAGCATTACCGCGGCAATTGCCCAAGTCAACACCAGTACCATGGATGGCCTGGTAACCGACCCCCAAGGCGCACTTATTGGCCAGGCTGAGGTTGCCGTTACCAATACCCTCACCGGCCAGGTCTTCCGCGCGGTTACCGACGATAAGGGACACTGGGCGGTGCCGGCCCTGCCCACCGCCACTTACCGCGTGACCGCCGGCGCGCCCGGATTCAAGAAATCCACCAAAGAGGAAGTCAAAATGGACGCCGGCATTCCGGCCACCGTCAACCTGGGTCTCGAGGTGGGCGCGGTCTCGGAAACCGTCGAGGTGATGGGCAGCGCGGAAATCGTGATCAGCGCCACCGCCACAGTCTCCTCCGATCTCACCGGACGCCAGGTGAGCGATCTGCCGATTCCGAGCCGCAATGCGACCGATCTGATCGTCACCCTGCCCGGAACGCAGACGCCGGCGGGGCCACGCAACACCACCTTCGATGGCCTTCCCCAAGCCACCGTGAACATGACGCTGGATGGCGTCAATATTCAGGACAACCTGCTCAAGAATGGCTCGGGCGGCGCGTTCTACCCGGTGGTTTATCCCAGAACCGACGCTGTCGAAGAAGTATCGGTCACCACCGCCGCATCGGGCGCTGAAAGCTTGGGCGAAGGCGCCATCCAGGTCAAATTCGTCACCAAGTCCGGCACCAACCAATGGCGCGGGGGCGCTTTCCTCCAGGAGCGCAACACGTACTTCGATGCCAACACTTACTTCAACAATATCGACGGCCTGCCGCGCGACCGCATCATCCTCCACCAGATGGGAGCGCACATCGGCGGTCCAATCCTGAAGAACAAGCTGTTCATCTTCTTTAACTATGAGATTTTCCGCTTTCCGCAGTCGTGGAACGAGGCGCAGGATAAAGGTGCGCAACTCACCGTGCTGACGGACAGCGCGCGCAACGGAGTCTTCACCTACAACTCCGGCGGGCAACTCCGCACGGTCAATCTGTACACTCTGGCGGCCCAATCCGGCTTCCCTTCCACGCCCGACCCGATCATCGCCAACACGCTATCGCAGATCAGTCAGTCCCTCCCCGGTGGGACTCAAACCTCGCGGGCGACGGCCAATGACTACAACCGGAACAACTTCAATTTCCTGACGCCGGGCGAGCACAAAATCGATTTCCCGACGGGGAAACTGGATTGGGTGATTAACTCCAAGCACCACTGGGAAGCCACCGGGGGAGTCAATCCCTACCGTCTCTTCCCGGATGGAATCAACGCCGTGATCCCCGTCTTCCCGGGCAGCGGCACGGTGCTCGGGTCGAAGGTGAACGCCGGACAGCGCGAAGCCTTCTGGACCGGGTCGACGGCTTTGCGGTCCGCATGGTCTTCGCATTGGACCAGCGAACTTCGCTTCGGCATGTCAAGTGGCAACGTCCTGTTCTTCAACGACGTCACGCCCGACCTTTTCTCGCCGTGGAGAGGCTACGCGCCCAATATGGCGGGCTACGTCACGGTTCCCTACAATGCCAACAGCTTTTCACGGCGCAACAACCCGGTCAAGCAGTTAACCGGGGGCGCCATCTGGTCGCACGGAAGCCACCTGGTGAATTTGGGGGGAAGCTTCTCCCAAATCAACGAATGGACGGCGAGTTGGAGCACGCAAGTGATCCCCCGCGTCTCTTTCGGCATCCAGAGCACGGATCCGGCGCTGGCAATGTTCAGCGCCGCCAATTTTCCCGGCAGCTCGTCGTCCGATCAGGCCAATGCGCAGAACCTTTATGCGCTGCTGACGGCCGCGTGTCTTCCATCACGCGTTCGGTGGTGTTGGGCGAGCAGAGTAAGACGTACGGCCCGAACCCCATCGTCGGCCGGCTCCGCGAGCGCGAGTTCGGCATGTATGTGCAAGACACCTGGAAGGTGCGTCCAGGGCTGACCCTGAGCTATGGATTCCGCTTGGAGAACCAGTATCCGTTCCACTTCTTTAACAACACGTACACCCGTCCCGGCTTCGCTGGTCTGTATGGGATCTCGGGGCCGAACGGCTTGTTCCAGCCGGGTGCATCGGGCGGATCGGTACCGTCGCTCACGCTAGCCACCGGCGACACCACGGGCTATTCGCCAACGCATTTCCCATCGCCCACCGCCGGTGTCGCGTGGCAGTTGCCGAGAACGTCCGGGCCGCTGAGCTGGCTGTTGGGCGGGGATGGGCATTCGGTGTTGCGCGGCGGCTTCGCGATCGCCTCGGTCCGCGAGCAATTCAACACCATTTGGAGCGGCAATCAGGGGGTCAGTATCAACACCAGCGTCGACCCGATCTCCCAGAACACGGCTGCCTTCGGCCCGGCGGGCAGCGTGCTCTTCAGTAACCCCACACTGCCGGTCGCCAGCGTGGCATCCACGCCCAGCTATCCACTGCCGCTGACGCCCGGAAACTCGATCAGCGACTACGATCCCAATCTGAAGAGCCGCTATGTGGAGTCCTGGCAGGTCGGCCTGCAGCGCCCCCTCAGGGAGGACACCGTGCTGGAAGTTCGCTACGTGGGCAACCGTTCCGCGCGCACCTGGACCGCCCTCAATTTGAACGAGATCAACCCGCTGGGTGGAGGTTTCCTCGACCAGTTCGTGGCTGCGCAAAACAATCTGGCCATCGCCAACGGCGTGCCGGTCGCGCAGCTCACATCGATCAATTTGAAGAGCACCAACTTCTTCAACACAGGTCTTGCTGGACAAGCCAACATTCCGCTGATCACCACCGCGCTGGCGGGCGCCGCCAATTCCACGCTCGCCAATTACCTGGCACAGGGGCAGGCAGGGGCCTTCGCCAACAGCATCGCCGGCAACGTGAGCCAGATGGCACGGCTGACCGCCGGCGGATACCCAGCCAACCTCTTCCAAGTAAACCCCGCTACCGGCGGCTCGAATGCGAATCTCACCACGAATCAGGGGGGCACCACCTACAACTCGCTGCAGACCGAAGTGAGGCGCAGGTTCTCCAAGGGCCTCCTGGTGGGCGCGAGCTACACCTGGTCGCACTCGCTGACCACCGGGCAGGTGCTCACTCTGCGTAATCTGGAGGGCATCACCGTCCCTTCGGCCTTCGATCAGCGCCACGGCGTCAAGCTGAACTGGGTCTACGAACTGCCATGGGGACCGGGTCACCAGTTCCTCGCCTCGGTGGGCAACCCCATTCTGCGAAAGGCAGTGGAAGGCTGGCAGATCTCCGGCATTGGGCGTCTCCAGTCGGGCACGCCTTCCCAACTGAATAGCGGCCGTGCAACCTACAACGGCAGCGACAGCGGCGTGGTGTTGCACAATCTCACCACCAGCCAACTGCAGGGCATGATGAGCATTCAGAAGCAGGGCAACGGCATCGTCCTGGACTTGCCGCAGTCGCTCATCAACAACACACTGGCCGCGTTCCAACTGATTCCGCAGGCGGTGGATTCAAACGCGCCCTATATAGGGCCGGCGCTTACGCCAGGACAGTTCGGCAATCAAGTGTTCCTTTACGGCCCATGGCTGCAAAAGTGGGACATCAGTCTGGCCAAGCGCACCCGGATCACTGAGCGGCAGTCGATCGAGTTTCGCGCCCAGGCGCTGAACGTCTTCAACCACGCGAACTTCTTCCTGGTGCCGAACAGCTCCGGCAACATCACCATCAATAGCCTCTTCGGCCAGACCCGGAACGCGTACAACGACATCAACTCGACCAACGACCCCGGCTCGCGTCTGTTGGAGTTCCAGTTGCGCTATTCATTCTAAGCGACAGCGGAATGGCGGGGAGTCGCCAGCCTCACCCGTCGGGAATCTGGCGGCAGAGCTTGTCGCCATGAGACCGACCGTGGTTGGCGGTTCTGGTTCATCGTCACTGGTCCGCGAAGGGCGCCAGGTTATCAACCAATCTGCTCGGCAACGCGCTCAAGTCACCGCCAACGGCGAAATCGAAATGCGGGCCGACATGGCTCACCTCAACCCTACGGGCCGTTAGCGTCAAGACAGTTTGTTGACGGTCATTTTCGGTCAGTACTACACAGTTCAGTACTACATATTTTACTCGCAGCTCGAAAGGGATTGGATTTCGATGAGTTACTATGAGTGGTCGTTCCGCGCGGGGCCCCTTCCACATCGTAATGCTGAAGAACCTGGACTCAGCCCAAAGGGCAACCCTTGGGTACATTGCGCCGTTTATTGCCTTCGTCGGCATTCTGGCGGTAGAGCGCGTGATCCCGCTTCCGCCGCAATGGTTGTATGGCGTCCGATTCTTCGTGGTCCTCGCCCTGATCGTGAGCTTTTCTCGGCCCTATCTGTCGTTCCGCCCCAGTTACCCTTGGGCCAGCCTGGCCATCGGCGTGGCTGTATTCTGCATTTGGGTCGCGCCCGACCTGTTCTTCGGCTATCGCCATCACTGGTTGTTCGAAAACCCGATTACGGGGGCGGCCGTCAGCACCCTTCCGCCGTGGCTCAAAGGGAACGTCAGCTTCATCGTGTTGCGTACGGTTTCATCCACTCTCCTGGTGCCCGTGCTCGAAGAGCTGTTTTGGCGCGGATGGATGATGCGGTGGCTGATTGATACACACTTCCTGCGGGTGCCCCTGGGCAAGTACGCGCCCCGGGCGTTCTGGATAGCCGCGGCGCTATTCGCTTCCGAACACGGCCCTTATTGGGAGGTGGGCCTCGCGGCCGGCATCATTTACAACTGGTGGATCGTCCGCACCAGGAACCTTGCTGATTGTATTCTGGCTCACGCCGTCACTAACGGGGTCCTTTCAGTTTACGTTTTGCTGACCGGCCAATGGCAATACTGGCTATAACCGGATTTGGGCAGCGCACGTCTCACTCAATGACAGGTCTTGCAGAAGCTTTCCTTCTCCCTGTCTCCGGCTCCGGACAGCGGTTCGTCGGGCCCCGCGGTCCGGAGCCTCATCCCTTACCCCCTCGCGTTAGAATGAACTTTCGACGATCCAACTGACCTTTCGCTGATTCAACTGACCTTTCCATGATTCAACTGGCCTTTCCATGATTCAACTGACAGGGGCGCAGAAACGCTACGGCCCCAGAATCCTTTTCGAAAACGTCGACTGGCTGGTTACGCCCAACGAGCGCGCTGGAATCGTGGGCGCCAACGGCACCGGGAAGTCGTCGCTGCTCAAAGTGCTGGCGGGGATCGAGGGCCTGGACCTGGGCTCCCTCACCACTCAAAAAGGCGTCAGCATCGGTTACCTTCCCCAGGAGGGTCTTTCGCTCTCCGGCCGCTCGGTGTTTGCCGAGTGCATGACGGTCTTCGCCGATCTGCGCGCCCTGGAACAGGAACAGGAGGCGCTGACCCGGCGGATGGCCGAACTGAATCCCGAGGGCGCCGAGTACGCCCAGGTAGCCGACCGTTTTCACCAGGCTGAAGGCGAGTTCCGCGCGCGCGATGGTTTTGCTATCGAAGCCCAGGCGGGCGCGGTGCTGTCGGGCCTGGGCTTTTCGAGGCACGATTGGACACGCCGCACCGAGGAGTTCTCCGGCGGCTGGCAGATGCGCATCGCCCTCGCCAAGCTATTGCTGGAAAAACCCAACCTTCTGCTGCTGGACGAGCCCACCAACCACCTCGATCTGGAAGCCCGCAACTGGCTGGAAGAATACCTTTCGGCCTACCCTTACGCTTTCGTTCTGGTCTCCCACGACCGCTACTTCCTGGATGTCACCGTCCGCAAAATCATTGAGCTCTGGAACAAGGGGCTGCACCAATACACCGGCGGATACTCCAAGTTCGAAACGCTGAAGACCGAACGCCGGGCGCAATTGCAGGCGGCTCACGCCAACCAGCAGGAAAAGATTCAGCAACTCGAAACTTTCATTAACCGGTTCCGCTCCCAGGCCACCAAGGCCAAGCAGGTGCAGAGCCGGATCAAGGAACTGGAGAAGATTGAGCGCATCGAGATTCCCGCTGATGAGAAAACCATCCACTTCAGCTTTCCTCAACCCAAACCCAGCGGCCGCGTGGTGGCCGAGTTCCAGAAAGTGGCCAAGAGCTATGGCGACCACCTGGTGTTCTCGGAAGCCGATTTCCTTATCGAGCGCGGCGACCGGGTGGCTTTAGTGGGGGTAAACGGCGCCGGCAAGTCCACGTTGATCAAGATCCTGGCCGGGACCGAGCCGGTCACCGCCGGGGAGTACAAGCTAGGTCACAACGCCCAACCCGACTACTTCGCGCAGGATCAGTACAAGGAACTCGACCAGAACGCGCGCATGATTGACGATCTCGGCATCGTCGCGCCGCGGGCTACCAATACCGAGCTGCGCAGCATCCTGGGATGTTTTCTGTTCTCCGAAGACGATGTTTTCAAACCCATTGGCGTGCTTTCCGGGGGTGAGCGTAACCGCTACGCGCTGGCCCGCATGCTGATGGTACCGTCGAACTTCATGCTGCTGGACGAGCCCACCAATCACCTCGATATGCGGGCTAAGGACGTGCTGCTGACTTCGCTTCAGCAATACAACGGCACGGTGGTCTTCGTCTCCCACGACCGCTACTTCCTGGACAAACTGGCCACCCGCGTGTTTGAGGTAGAGGGGGGCAAGATCCACGTTTATCCCGGGAATTATGAAGACTACGCGTGGCGGAAGTCGGGAGGCGGCGCCGGAGTACCAAATGGGTCTGGCGGCCAATCCGATCCGACGGCGGCAGCCACGGCTCCGCGCGATCAGGGGTCCACGCTCACCGCAGCACCCGCGCCCCCCGCCGACGGTTTGGAGAAACCGGGCGACCGGCGTCTGAACCCCATCAAACTACGCCAGATGAAGGACCGGCGGCGCTCCATCGAGGACGAGGTTACCAGGCTTGAGGTGGAAATCGCGGACTACGAACTGGCGCTCAGCGCCTTCGTGAGCGTGGAGGAAACCATGCGGGTGAACGACCTTCTAATTGCCCGGCGTGCCGACCTGGAGGCACTCCTGACCGAGTGGGAAGAAGTGGCGCAGTTGATTGAGACGAATTCGTAGCAGCGGAGCAGTAGCTACACGCAGCCATTCCTGCCTGTGCTACTTATTCCTGGCTGTGTCGGTTTTAAACGGGTTTTATTCCTGAACCGGCATCTGCTGTTCGATCTCGCGCCAGGCGCTGATTTTCAAACGGCGGCAGACCCAGCACAGCGGTTCGTTACCCAAGGTTGTCGTTTCACCGCCGCAGACCAAACACTTAGCCACCTTGGTAGGGCGGTCGGAGGTGAGATGGTCGGACTTGGTGAGGCGGTCGGACGAAATAGACCGCTTCGCCTCTTCCAGCAGGGAAGCCGGAACCACGGGTTCGGGTTTGGTGGAGATCTTCCGTTTCATGGGTACCCAGTACTACATCCACTATGGCAGAAACCGAGCCCATATACAACCCGTGGGCACAATTCTTACAGAATCCTCATGCTGCCCGCTCTAGGCCGCTTCCGGGATTTGAATTACGGCGGCGACATCGAGAGAGGAACCGCAGCGGCCGCACTTCTGGCCGGCGGCGACGCGGGGAAACTTCCCTTTGAGGTCGAGTTCCGCCGGAACCGTGTGCGTGCAAATCGGGCAGTGAGCCAGCCCCTTAGTATGGTTTGCAATCAGTGTTTTCATTTTCGTCCTCCTTACAACTGATGGGACGCAAACTCGTGGGCCGAGGTTGTAAAAAATATCGTAAAAATTCTTAAATTCCCCACTGGGACCGGTTGGGCCAGTGGACCGTCAAGAGGCGCACCGTGCGGGTGCTACGCTGGAAGCTATGACTCAGCAGCCCCCTCCCCAGATTCAGTTGGTCAACACCGCCGAGTATCGCGAAAACTACGCCAACAGCGTTCAGGTCCGGGTGAATCTCTGGGACTTCTTTCTTCTGTTTGGGCGAATCAACCAGACTGCTCCGGATAACGTGTCCATACACAACTTCCAGGGCATCTACGTCAGCCCGCAGCAGGCCAAGGCGTTACTCAACGTCCTGAAGCAGAACGTCTCGCAGTACGAGACGGCCTTTGGCGAGATCAAGCTGGAGCCGCAGCCGGAGGTTGGCGCCATCAATTAGGGAGTGGCCGCGACCCTCCCGGGTCGCGAACCCGAGGGGTCGCGTCTACACAGCGCGCATGGGAATCGAAAACTCCCCACGGCCGCTGCGGCACAGGTATTCCACCAGCAGAATCATCTTGTGCTCCAGGTCTTCGGAACGGACTCGTGCCTGGGTGGCCCTGGCCTGCTGAAATCGGGCGATGCTTCTGGCCAATTCGGCGCGCGAGCGCCAGTACTCATCCGAGGAATCCAGGATGCAGGCGCCAAGGTATTCGGCGATGAATTGCAGTTCGTCAGACGAGAGACCCGCCAGGAACCGCCGGGCCTTGCTTCTAAACTCACCATCAACACACGAAACCAGAGCCACTACCAGAGTGCTTCGCACGGCAGATCTCCTGTCGGTGAGGAACCTTACTAACTCTTGGATCTGAGCGGTATTATGTCGAAAACCGAGACCGGGTGCAAGGGGGGTGAGGGTTTTTCGATCCAGGCCTGAGGAGTTCGGCCCTCCACGTCCGTAGCAGGAACGTGCCGAGGCGGCCAGGCTGCTATCCCCCGCCCCTCGCTATCCAAATGATCGCTGCTCCGCGGGCCGAACCGGTGACACCGGCAGTGCGGCTCACGCCGGCAAATTCCTTCGACAGAACCGATACCTGGCTTTCGACAGATCAAACAGCTACCTGTCTGTAGACAAACCATAAACCGTGACCACGTTGGAGTTACTGGGCACGTACACCTTGCCGTTGGCGACCGTGGGTGAGACGAATTTGGTGACCGGCGGCATCTGGTCGCGGCTGGGATTCATGTCGCTGTTCCACAACTCGTTCGCCAGGTTGGACGCGTCGTAGGCATGCAGGGTGCCAGGCGTCCCGGCATTGTAATCGCCGGTGCTCTCCCACAGGATCCCGGAACGCTCCCGGCTGCCGTTTGCCGAAATGGTCATTCCAATGCGTCCGTATGGGACGGAGTTGACGGCGGTGGAGAGAGCGACGGGGTTGGCGCTGTTGCCGGTGATCTGAAAGCACTTCACCGGCTCCCGCTCGCCCTGTGTGTAGACCAGCGCGCTCCGGCCGCGGCTCCAGACGGCGAGATTGAAGATAGATCCCACGGATGCCGGGATGATGCTGGCGCCGTCCGGCTGGCTCATGGCGTCACCGTTAACTACGTATAGGTTGCCTCCCTTATCGGCGCCGATGACGGTATGCGTGCCGGTGATCAAGGCCGGGCCGGCGGATAGGTCGAAGTCATTGTCGGACATCGGCTTCCAATTGGAAGGGGTAAAGGAATCCAAGGTGGCGGATCCCTGGGCGGACACCTTCACCATGCTCTCGCCGAAGTTCTGCATGCCGTCGAAGTCGCCATTGCCTGTAATGGCGTACAAATTACCTTCCCGATCGGCGGCCGGACCGCGACCCGATTGCCAGAAGGCGCCGCCGTTTCCATTCGGCGTACTCATGTAAATAGCCAGTTGGTGGCTCAAATCCGAGGCATCGTAGCGTAGCATCCAGCCGTGGTATGGCGCCTGGTCGCCATGGGAACCGAAGCTGACGTACACCGAACCGTTGGCCAGGAGCAAACCGGGGCGCTGGATGTGCTGGAGTGAATCGAAGGGGACGGTTCCATCCGTCAGCGCTCCGCCACCGGTCCCGGGCACTGACGCGGTCAGGGCAACCGGACCATTGAGCCGCTCGGCGCCAGTGGCCAGATCGAGCGCGTGCAGATAAAAGACCGGCACGCCGCCCTCCAAGACGTCCGCCACCACGTACAGGACGCCGCGCTGCAGGTCTATGACGCCGGTGCTCAGGATTCCGACCTCAAAGGCGATATCGCCATATTGGCCGAACAGCAGCGGGGCGGGAACCGACGCCCCCAGGTTGACCTGCCACAGCAGGGAGACAGGCGACATGGCGTCCGCGTCGAAGGCATAGACACTGTTGTGCATGGTAGACACGAACACGGCGTTGTGCGTTCCGCCGGAGACGGCGAGGCCGCTTACAACCAGCGGCTGCGCATATACCTGTCCATCTACCGAAAAGGTTCCCAGCTTGCCAAAGGCCGATGTGTTCACAGTTGCCGGAGAAAGCCGGGTCTCCTGTAAGTTTGAGTTGGTCCGGTCGTTGTTTCCGTTAGCGGTAAGTATATTAACCTGAGCGTGGCCCGCCAGGGAGCAGAGTAACATGACCGATATTGACGCCACTGATGATTGCAGATTAGCCTCCGGCGATCCGTAGTTCTCGCATCGCTTTCTACATACTATTCCCTCAAACTAATCGGCTTTTCCTGGGATTTCCCTACATTAAGCCAGATAAAAACCTCAGGGCAAATACCCTAAAACCGGGAATACCATCAGAAACCGCCAGATAATCTCCAGAGGACCCGACCCGTCCCGGCGGAAGCTCCGGGAAGCGGGTCAGCTAATAAGATGGAGATTAGGGCGTTCTGGACAATGTCCCGGGTTTGGTTCCAGATTTGACTTACAAACAGGCCAAAGTACGTTAGCCTGCTATGGGGTGCAGGTTGAGCGGGGGCCGCTCACATCCCGTTCAATTCGTGTGGGCCTTAGTTTAGGTCGCTTCTCTAAAGCGCCTAAGAACCCACACAGCGGTGACCTGTCCATGACAATCGAAGACTTCGTAGTTGGCGCAAAGGCGGATCTGGGGGATTTCGTGCGCGAAACCGGCTTGGTTCTTTACAGTTTCTCAAAGACCTTAAGACCGGGTGAAGCGTACCTGCTGGGCGTCAATCCTGGGGGCCGCGGTTTCGTTGATCAACACCACTTTGGGCGCAGCGGTCCCGCGTCAGACTCCGACGACCGCGAAGGTCTAGCTTCGGAGAGCCTCTCTTCGGAGCCGCTTCCGAAACTCCCGTTCCCATCGCGTGGCCCTACCGCGCCCTTGGAACCGGCCACCGGCATCCGGCATCCGGCCGCCAGGAGAGGCTGATTGCCAATCCGCCGCAGGTTAGTTAACAACCTGCCCCACAGCCTACCCAACCACCGCCGTGGGCGTGTACAATTCAAGGAATTGCGTCATGCCTACCGCACTGATCAAGTCTCCCAGCATCAATCCCCGCTACGCCTGCTTTAAACTCTCGATCCGCACTTCGCGGATCCACCGGCGCGGGGTCTACGCCGGGGAGCGCATCCCGGCCGGCCGCAAAGTGATCGAGTATACCGGTGAAAAAATCAGCCGCCGCGAAACCAAGCGCCGCGGCGCGGGCAACATCACCTACCTGTTCACGCTCGACGACTACTGGACTCTCGACGGCGCCTTCGGGGGTTCCGGCGCCGAAATCATCAATCACAGTTGCGAGCCCAACCTGCGCACCTGGAACTTCAGGGGGCACATCCTCTACATGAGCCGCCGTGCCATCCAGCCTGGTGAAGAGTTGACTGTGGACTATCGTTTCTCGAAGGACGTCGAGACCGTCCGGTGCCGCTGCGGCGCCAAAACCTGCCGCGGGACCATCAACCTGAAGTAGGCAACATGAAGTAAGCAACATGAAAATGAAAGGCGGCCGCCGGCCAGGACTGGCTGCCACACATGGTATATTTCTAAGGTTTATGTCTGCCGCCAAGAATCCGCTTTCCAAGCTGGACCATCGGGAACTGCTTTGGCTGGCCGGCATTCTCAAGGACGCCTGCAGGGAGCGTCTGGAAAAGAATCAGGTGAGCCAGGCTTTCGAAGATCGCCTCTACCAGCGCGGGCCCGTCGAAGGCCGTCCGGACCCCCGCCCGTTTCTCAAAATCTGGGAGCCCCGTTACCGCAAGTTCCTCACGGTCGCCTCGGAATTGCAGGCGTTGCTGGAAGCGGAGGATGCCCGGACCACCGCCCAATCGCTGCGCGCTCAGGTCGAATTGCTGCGCGGTCAGGGCGAACCGCCGCGCCCTCAGGCCGAATCGTTGCGCCCTCGGTTTGCTCCCAAGGCTGCTATTGGCCGCCATGGTTCCGGTTCCGCACTTTATGATCGAAGAAATGGCATGATTGAAGAAAATGCCGCGAATCCTCGACGGAAAACGCGTTCGCGATGACATCAAGAACGAGCTGAAACCGCGCATCGCCGCGCTCGCCCGGAAGGGGCGGCCGCCTGGCTTGGCGGTGGTTCTGGTAGGGCACGATCCGGCGTCCGAAATCTACGTCCGCAACAAAATCAAAGCCTGCCACGATCTCGGCATTTATTCGGAATCCATTATGCCTCCCGATTCCATTTCCACCGGCGCGCTGCTGGAGGTGGTGGAACAGTTGAACGGCCGCGCCGATATCGATGGCATCCTGGTGCAACTCCCGCTTCCGCCCCAGGTGGATAGCAAGCGAATCCTGCTGGCGGTTTCACCGGCCAAGGATGTCGATGGCTTCCACCCGTGCAATATCGGCCGCCTGGTGGCCGGCCTGGCGGGTCCGCGCGCCTGCACGCCTGCCGGCATCGTCGAAATGCTCAAACGGGCGGAGATCGCGATTTCCGGCCAGCGCGCCGTGGTGGTCGGGCGCAGCGATATCGTCGGCAAGCCGGTCGCCCTGTTGCTGCTGCATGAGCACGCCACCGTCACCATTTGCCACTCCAGAACGGCGGACCTGGCGGGGGTCTGCCGGGAGGCCGACATTCTGGTGGCTGCCATCGGACGTGCCGCCATGATCACCGGCGAATTCATCAAACCCGGCGCCACTGTGATCGACGTGGGCACCAATCGCATCGATAGCCGCGACGAAGTAGCCCGGCTTTTCTGCAACTCCCCGGAGAGATTGGCCGCCTTCGACAAGCACGGAAGTACGCTGGTGGGCGATGTGCACCCGCTCGACGTGGCCGCGAAGGCCGGCGCCTACACCCCCGTTCCGGGAGGCGTGGGGCCTCTGACTATCGCCATGCTGATGGCCAACACCGTGGCTTCAGCCGAGAGCCGGGCAGGCCTGTGATGCCGGGCTTAAACGTTTTCGGGAGGGTGGGCACGAAACCCGTGTGGGGCAGATTGTTAATCTGCGGCGGATTTTTAATCCGCCTGCGCGATGCGAAGCGAGCCAGCCGGCGTTTAGCGGCCTTGCCCCCACAGGGCGACAGGCGGATTGCCAATCCGCCGGACCAAGAGGGTGCCCCTAACAAGCCGCCCCACATAACCGCTGCATACCCCGTTTCCTCAAAACGCTTTAAGGATACGCGCTGAGGGCGTATGCTGAGAGTAGGGCTTACGGGCGGCCTTGCCAGTGGAAAGTCGTACGTTGGGGAGATGCTGGCCGGTTTGGGATGCCTGTTGGTCCAGGCCGACGAACTCGGCCATGAAGTGCTTGCCTGTGGCGGGGAGGCTTACGAACCGGTGGTGAAGGAATTCGGTAGCGGGATTCTGGCGGAGAATGGGTCGATTGACCGGCGGGCGCTGGCCGCCTGTGTCTTCGGCTCGCCCGAACGGCTGGCCAGGCTGAACGCGCTGGTGCACCCCCCCGTGTTTCGGCGCCAGGAAGAGCTGATCACCCGCTTTGCCGAAGGCGCACCCGATGGCATCGCGATTGTGGAGGCCGCTATTCTGATCGAAACCGGCAGCTACCAACGGTTCCACCGCTTGATCCTGGTCGCCTGCACTCCAGAGCAGCAGGTGGAGCGGGCCATGCGCCGCGAAGGCGCCGTAGAAGCCGACGTGCGCGCGCGCATCAGCCGCCAGATGCCGCTCGACGCCAAACGAAAATTCGCCGATTTCGTCATAGATACATCCGGGTCCAAAGAAGATACCACACGGCAAACCCGGGCCGTCTACGAATCACTACGGAGAATCCAACCATGAAGTTGCTGCGACCATTCCTGTGGGCCGCCGTTCTGGCAGGCGCGTTTCTGTACGTCACTTCCGTGGCGAATTGGGATATGGGGAGAGCCCTGCAGCCCGTCCGCAATTTGACCCACTCGTGGAGCGAGCCTGCCACCGCCGCCACCGCTACGGGTTACTCGTCGGACGAACAGAACAATATCGATGTTTACAAAGCTTCCCGCGAGGCCACCGTGTACATTACTTCCACCGTTTACCGGGAGGATTTCTTCTTCCGCGTGTATCCGGCGGAGGGCACCGGCTCCGGCTTCATCATCAATCCCGAAGGCGAGATCCTGACCAACAATCACGTGGTCAGCGGCAATGCGCAATTGACGGTCACGCTGGCCGACAAGAAGGTGTACAAAGCCAAGGTGCTGGGCGTCGATGCGCGCAACGATCTGGCGCTGATCAGGATCGATGCCGGCAAGAAGCTTCCGGCCCTGCACCTGGGCGATTCCGACCACCTGGTGGTGGGACAGAAGGTGCTGGCCATCGGCAACCCGTTCCAGTTTCAGGGCACCCTCACCACCGGCATCGTCAGTTCCCTGGACCGCACCATCCAGACCGAGGATAGTCCCCGCCTGGAAGGCATGATTCAGACTGACGCCGCCATCAATCCCGGCAACAGCGGCGGCCCGCTGCTGGATTCCCACGGCAGCGTCATCGGCATCAACACCGCCATCCTCGGGCAGCAGGGAAGCATCGGAATCGGATTCGCCATGCCCATCGCGCGCGCCAAGGCGATGCTGGAGGAATTCCAGGCGCACGGCAAGATCTCTCGCCCCACGCTGGGCATCCAAACGGTATACGTGGCCGGCGATCTGGCCGAGATGCTGAAGCTTCCCACCCATGGCGGATTGTTGATCCAGAGTGTGGAACGGAACTCAGCCGCTGCGGAGGCCGGCTTGCGTGGCCCCAACCGTCTGGCAGTAGTGGGCAACTATGAGTTTGGAATCGGCGGCGACCTGATCACGGCGGCGGATGGGCAGACCATCGAGAGCAACGATACGATGCCGCGGCTGCTATCCAAGAAACGTGGCGGCGACATGCTCGAACTGACCATCTACCGTGGGGGCCACGCTCAAAAGGTGAAGGTGAAGCTCGGCGAAGCCCCGCAGCAGTTGTGAGGCAATCGGCAACTGGAAGAAGCATCTCACGCCAAGCCGGTAGGGTAGGAGAGAGGACGACACCTGGCGGTACGACCCACCTGTCACAGTTAGCGCCGTCCCTGTAAGCGTCTCGGTTAAGCTTGTTCAGTTAAGCGGGACGGCCCGCCAAAATTCTGCCACTCGCCACAATCCTGCCGTTCCCTTTCGCTCCTTCCCCTACATTTCAAGCTGCTTACGGTTTGGACCCTCATCTGCAATGGCTTCACTGCAATGCTAAATCGGGTCGCCGGACAACTGGAACATTACATGGACTTGCTGAGCGCGCGGCAGAAGCTGGTGGCCGGCAATATCGCCAACACCGATACGCCGGGCTACCACACACAGGATATCGATTTCCAGGCGGAGTTCCAGAACGCCGCTGGCGCGCCGCGTACCATCCAGGTAGACGGACTGCAGGTCAAGAATGACGGCAACAACGTGAGCCTCGATCGCGAATCGCGCCTCCTGGCCGAAAACGCCCTGCGCTTCCAGATGGCGTCTCAACTGCTCAAAACGCAGATACAGATGGTCCGGTCGGCCATACAGGAGAAAAGCGCATGAGCCTGTTCTCGGTTCTTTCCATAGGGGCTTCCGGCATGCAGGCGCAGCGCGTGCGCGCCGAGTTGCTGGTAGAAAACCTCGCCAACGCGGAAACTACACGGACTCCCGAAGGGGGCCCCTACAGGCGCAAGGACGCGGTTTTTGAGAGCACCACGGTCTCGTCGCCCTTCTCGTCCATTTTCGAGTCCCAGGTGAACGCATCCGGCGGCGTGGCGGTGAGCCAGATCGTCACCGACAACAGCGAGCCGGAACGCCGCTATATGCCCGGCCATCCGGACGCCGACAAGGATGGCTACGTGGCCTTTCCAAAGATGAATCCGGCGGAGGACATGGTAGACCTGATGGGCGCTTCGCGCGGCTACCAGGCCAACGTAGCCGCCATCTCGGCGGTCAAGGACATGATCCAGCGCTCCATCGGGCTGCTGAGCTAAGCCAATGAATACAGGTAGCCCATGACTGCACCCATTCTCCCCGTTTCCAGTATTTCGCTGCCGGACCCGCTCCGCCCAGCCGGTGCATCGGGCGCAGCGGAAGGACGCGGCACGTTTCGGGACGTGCTCTCCTCAGCCATCCAGACCGTGGAAGGCGCGGGTAACAATGCATCGGCATCGGTGGAGCGCTTTCTCTCCGGAGAAGGCGAGGAACTCCACACCACCGTGATCGCCACCCAGAAGGCGGAGCTCTCCTTCGAGCTGTTCATGCAGACCCGCAACAAGGTAGTCAGCGCCTATCAGGAAATTATGCGAATGCAGATGTAGATCCTCAGGTTTTTGGCCCAACCTGCCGATTGTACTCTCGGCCCCCAAAACGGGCCAGGACGCAGTCATTTTAAGGGTAAGCCGCGGTCATGAAGAAGATTCTCGCCAACCTCACAATTCGGCAGCGCATCACCATCGTCGCGGTGGCCCTGTTGGTGGGTGGCGGCCTGTATGCACTGGTTCAACACCAGCACGAGTCTGACTTCCGGCCGCTGTTCACCGGACTGGCCGCCGAAGACGCCGCTGGAATCGTGCAGAAGCTCAAGGAAACCGGCGTCGATTACCGCCTGCCCGAAGCCGGCGGTTCGGTCCTTGTGCCCTCATCCCGCCTGGCCGAACTCCGTCTCACCATGTCTGCCCTGGGGCTGCCAAAATCAGGCAGGGTCGGCTTCGAACTCTTCGATAAGGTGAACCTGGGCGCCACCGAATTCACCGAACACATCAACTACCGGCGCGCCCTGGAAGGCGAATTGGAACGGACCGTCATGGCGCTTACCGAAGTGGAGCAGGCGCGGGTTCATCTGACTTTCCCCAAGGATTCGGTTTTCCTCGAGTCGCAGCAGCCGGCCAAGGCCAGCGTAGTGGTCAAGCTCAGGCCCGGTGCGCATCTGGCGCCCCAGAACGTCATGGCCATCAACCATCTGGTGGCCAGCGCCGTGGAGGGGCTCTCGCCTGACGGGGTCTCGGTACTGGACATGAACGGCAACCTGCTGGGCCGCCCCAAACCCCAGGGAACGCTGGACGGGCCGGACGCCTCCGAAGCCGTGCTTGACTACCGGCACAAGGTGGAGACCGACCTTCTGGCCAAAATCAACGCCACTCTGGAACCCCTCCTGGGCGCCGAGAAGTTCAAGGCGGGTGTTTCGGTGGAATGCGATTTTTCGGGTGGGGAGCAGAGCGAAGAGATCTTCGATCCGGCCCGTTCCGTGATGGTCAGTTCGCAGCGAACCGAAGACAGCACTGGCACTGCCAGCGCCAACGGAGTTCCCGGCACGGCCTCCACTCTGCCGCGTCCCACTTCGCGGCCGGGCGGCAGCACCGGCAAGCTTTCGCGCATGCCGGAGAACATTACGTACCAGTCATCCCGCACGGTCAAGAAGACCCGGATGCCCGCCGGAGTCGTGCGCAAAATGTCGCTGGCGGTGTTGGTGGATCAGGAGGTCAAGTGGGAAAAGGACAAAAACGGCTTTCAACGCCTGCTGATACCCCCGCCGCCCGAGAAACTGAAAATTATCCATGACCTGGTGGCTGGCGTAACTGGATTTACTGCCGAGCGCGGCGACCAACTCGTAATCGAGACCCTGCCCTTTGAGACCACCTTGCTCCTGGAACCTCCTCCGTCGCCCGTCGCAACCCCGCCGGCAGGCAGTGGGCCCCGGCAATTTGGATTGCCGTTTCCCCTGGATCGAAAAATGTTGATGATTGGCGGTGGGGCGCTCGCCGGCTTGCTGGTTCTGGTGGTCGCCGCCGTGGCCATGCGGCGCCGGAAAAAATCCAAAGCTCGCAGCGTGACCGGACCCGTGGAATTGCCGGCGCCTGGCCAGAATGGCGCAGTGGTGGCGCAGGCCGGCGCCAATCTGAATAGCCAGATCGAGTCGCAACTGGCGGAACGCGATGCCCTCCAGAAAACCATGGACAACCAGACGCTGGCGTCCCTGAAACTCGCCCCGGTGATTACCAAGAAAGCCGAGGTGTTTGCCAAACACCTGCGCGAGAAAATTGCTTCCGAGCCCGAATCCGCGGCCAGGGTATTGCGCAGTTGGATTCGGGAGGAAGAGCAGTGATGCCAACCCACAAGGCCCCCCGATGATCCTCAACACCGCCAAGGATGAATCTCTTCCCAACCTGCAAAAAGCGGCCATGCTCCTGATCGTGCTGGGCGAACAGGCCAGCGCCGAGCTGTTGCAGCAACTCTCCGAAGAAGACGTTCAGAAAGTCAGCAAGGAGGTAGCCAAGCTCACGGCCATTTCGGCGGAACAGGCTGAATCCGTACTGGAAGAGTTTCATAGCATGACCGTGGCCGGCGACTATGTGGCGCGCGGCGGTATGGACTACGCGCGCAAAATGCTGAACGCGGCCTTTGATCCGGAGGTGGCTAGAAGGATGATGGACCGCCTCACCAAGGCCATGGGCGCGGACGCGGCGTCTTTTGATTCCATCCAGAAAGCCGATCCCCAGCAGCTTGCGAAGTTCATCCACAACGAGCACCCGCAGACTATCGCGCTGGTGCTGGCGCACTTGAACTACACCCAGGCGGCTGCCCTTTTGACCTCGCTGCCCGCAGCCATGCGGGCCGACGTATCGCAGCGCATGGCCAGCCTGGACCAGATCTCTCCCGATATTATTCTCAAGATCGCCGGGGTGCTCGGGCAGAAGCTCAAGACTCTGGGCGAGTTCAGCCGGGAGTCCTATGGCGGTGTGCGCGCCGTGGCGGAAATGCTCAACCGGCTGGATTCCGGATCGAGCCGTGGAATTCTGGAGCACATCGAACTGCAGGATACCAACCTGGCCGAAACCATCCGTCATCTCATGTTCGTCTTCGAGGACCTGCTGCTGATCGATCAGCTAGGCTTGAAGGAGGTTCTGGCCAAGGTGGACCGCAAGAGCCTGACGGTGGCCCTGAAAGGCACCAGTGAGCAACTGCGCAACCACATGTTGGCTTGCATGTCGCAACGTGGCGCGGACATGCTGCGCGAAGACATGGAATCCCTCGGGCCCGTGAAGATCAAGGAAGTCGATGCCGCTCAGCAAACGGTGATTGCGCTGGTTCGCCAACTGGAATCCCAGGGCGTGTTGAGTCTGAAGGGCGCGGTTGGGGAACAGTATGTCGTCTAAAGTTTTCGCGCCCGATGACGCGCGGGTGGCGGCGCCGCTGGTGTGGCGGCAAGTCAACTCCCTCCAGGAGACCGTCAAAGCTGCCGCCGCCGTCGCCGCCGAACCGGGGCCGGACTGCCGTTTGCAAATTGCACAAATCCAGAGCGAATGCGAACAGAAAACCCGCGAGGGCCACGCCGCCGGCCTGCGCGAGGGAGAAGCGGCCGGCCGCAGCCGCGCGGCGGCCGAACTCCAACCTGTGGTCGAAAGGCTGGCGCGCGCCATGGACGAACTGGCCAACCTGCGCGGCCGCTTGCGCAGCGAGGCCGAAGGCGACCTGATCAAGCTGTCGCTTGCCATTGCCCGGCGCGTGCTGCGGCGTGAGTTGGCCATTGATCCGGAGGCCCTGCATGGGCTGGTGCTGGCGGCTTTGGAAAAACTTCAGGCCCAGGAGATTTGCCGCGTGAAAGTCCATCCTTCGCACGCCGCTGCCGTCACCGCCTGCTTGCAAAAGGTTGTAACAGGCGCCACCGTGGAGGTTGTCCCGGACTACTCGCGGGAGCCCGGTGCCATCATCTTCGAGACGTCGCGGGGCAATCTCGACGTCTCGGTCGAATCACAACTCCAGGAGATTGAACGCGGGCTGGCCGACCGCCTGCGGAAACACTCATGAGCGAACGCATTCTGCTAGCGCCGTACATGGCCGAACTGGACCGGATTCCGTCCTTCCGCTGGACCGGACAGGTCACGGAGGTGGTCGGCCTGTTGATCGAATCGCGCGGACCCAAGGTCGCCATCGGAGACTTCTGCGAAGTGGCGGCCGGCAATGGCCGGAATATCCGCACCCAGGTGATCGGGTTTCGCGACGGCAAGGTGCTGGCCATGCCGCTGGAAGAGATCGACGGCTTGGAACTGGGCGATACGGTATCGGCGCGCAGCGATGACGCCCGCGTCGAAGTAGGCCCTGGGCTGCTGGGCCGCGTAATTGATGGTTTTGCCAAGCCCATCGATGGCGGCCCGCCGCTCGAAGTGCACGACACCTATTCGCTTCACGGCACCCCCACCAATCCGCTCGAACGGGAGCACATCACGCAGCCCCTGGTCACCGGAATCCGCGCCATCGATGGCCTGCTGCCCTGCGGCAAAGGCCAGCGCATCGGGATTTTCGGCGGCAGCGGCGTGGGAAAGAGCACTCTGCTCGGCTCCATGTCCCGGAACAACTCGGCCGACGTCACCGTGATCGGCATGATCGGCGAGCGCAACCGCGAGGTGCGCGGCTTCATCGAAAACGAACTCGGCCCGGAAGGGCGCAAACGCTCCGTGGTGGTTTGCGCCACCTCGGAGAAGCCCGCGCCCCTGCGCGTCCGCGCCTGCTTCGTGGCGCTGGCCGTGGCCGAGTACTTCCGCGACCAGGGAGCCAACGTCCTTCTGGTCATGGATTCGGTCACCCGCCTGGCCATGGCGCAGCGCGAAATCGGCCTGGCCGCCGGCGAACCGCCCAGCCAGAAGGGCTACACGCCTTCGGTCTTCAATCTGCTACCCAAGGTGCTGGAACGGGCCGGCAACTTCAAGCGCGGCTCCATCACCGGTTTTTTTACCGTCCTGGTGGAAGGCGACGATTTCAACGAACCCATCTGCGACGCCGTGCGCGGCATCCTGGATGGCCACTTCATACTGTCGCGGCAGCTTGGCGCCCAGGGCCATTACCCGGCGATCGACATTCTGCAGTCGGTCAGCCGCTTGACCTCGGCCATCGCCACCCCCGGTCAGAAGGTGGCCCTTCGCAAGTTGCGCGGCGCCCTTTCGGCCTATCAGGACTCCGAAGATCTGATCCAGTTGGGTGCTTACGTGGCCGGCGCCAATCCAATTCTCGATGCCAGCATACGCCTGCGGCCGGAGCTGATGGAGTTTCTCCGCCAGGACCACATGGAAACCTCTAGTATCCAGGAAACCTTGTCCCGGCTGGAGCGCCTGGCCGCACAACTTGACGCCGCTCCGGCGCGCATGGCTCCGGCGCTGATGGCTCCGGTGCCCGTGAGTCAGAAGCGATGACTTCCTTCCGTTTCCGTTTGCAAAAAGTGCTCGACTTGCGGCACACGCAACTCGAAGTGGAGGAAACCCGCTTCAAGCAACAGCTTGCCGCCCAGGCCGCCCTGGATACCGAGCGCGCCGGTTGGGAAGCCGCGGGCATCAAGGCCGAGATTCAGGTCCGGGACTTCAACCAGCTCGCCGGCTGCGACCTCACGGCTCTGGGCAACTTCCGCCTCAACGTGAAACAGCAGGAAAGGCAAATCGATGCCCGCCGCCTGGAGGGCCAGAAGGGCCTCGAAGCCCAGCAGAGCACCATGCTGGAAGCTCGCCGCCGCTGCCGGCTTCTGGAGCGCCTGAAGGACCGCCGCCTGGCCGAATGGACATCCGCGCGCGATCACGAACTGGAACAACTGGCGTCGGAATCGTTCATGGCCAAGTGGGGAAGGTAGAGGTAGAGCTTTCAGCAGTCAGCTATCAGCTATCAGCTTTTTGGGGCGGCCTGCGGCCGCGTAAGCTTTAGCTGAAAGCTGAAAGCTGAAAGCTGATCGCTGATCGCTCAAAGCTATCTCTGAAAGCTGCTCTAATAGAACTGATGACCCCTTCAACCCTCACCGAAGTCGCTCTGCCGCCCGTCCCACTGACGGTGGAAGGCGCCAGCGTTCTGCATCAGATGATGCGGTTTCGCCGGCCTGCCTGGCGCGCCCTTTCCCCCGCAACCCGCGCTGAGGTGCTGGCCGAGGCCGCCGCGGCCCTGGAAGCCATGGAGAAACCGTCCGACGGCAGCCAGAGCGCCGTCTTTTCGCTGATCGGCCACAAGGGCGACCTCCTGTTCATGCACCTCCGCCACAGTTTCGAGGAACTCAACCAGGCCGAATTGCAGTTGGCCCGCTTGCAGCTCAGCGATTTCCTGGAACCCACCACTTCCTACCTCTCCGTCATCGAACTCGGCCTCTACGAATCCACCTCGAAAGTCTACACCGACCTCGCCTCCCGGGGCGTGCAGCCGCATTCGGAGGAGTGGATCAAGGAAATCCAGGCCGTCCTGGAGCGACAGCGCAAGGCCATGGCCTCGCGCCTCTGGCCCGAGGTTCCTGCCGCCAAATACATCTGCTTCTACCCCATGGACCGCCGCCGCGGCGAATCCAAGAACTGGTACCAGGAAACCATGGCCGATCGCAAACGCATGATGGAGGAACACGGCCTCATCGGCCGCCGCTATGCGGGCGAAGTGCGCCAGATCATCACCGGCTCCATCGGTTTCGACGATTGGGAGTGGGGCGTGGATCTCTTTGCCGAAGACCCATTGGTCTTCAAGAAGCTGATCTACGAAATGCGTTTCGACGAAGTCAGCGCCATTTACGCCCTGTTCGGCACGTTCTACGTGGGCGTGCGGGTTCCCGCCGCCGGCTTGAGCGATCTGCTTACGGCGTAGTCTGCCCGTGAGCGGCGGTCGTCCGGAGGTGCCGGTGGAAACCCAAATCCGAGCCGGTCAGCATCTTGGTGGCGAAAATGATCTGGCCCGTGTGCATGGAGAAATGCTCCACTACGTGATAGATGGCTTCGAGCACCGTCACGTCGTACTTTTGCACCATGATCCGCTCGGTGAGCCGTTCGGCCGGCACCCCGTTCACCACGGCTACCGCCTCTTCCACAGTCCGGCGCAGGCGCTCGGCCAGATCGATCACCGAAGCCCCGCCCTTGGCTGAAAACTCGGCATCGCGGTCCCGGAGGTCGGGGTGGCCGCCAACGCCCGACACAATCCACTGCCGCACGTTACCGCACAGGTGCAGCACCAGGTTGCCGACGGCGTTCTCGGTTTCGCCGC
>Ga0210402_10000379_pt1 | contig 49946 bp, 39 predicted proteins | sample IncBWC7MmetaG_FD_161055 | JGI IMG/M metagenome (GOLD analysis project Ga0210402, IMG submission 161055) | Forest soil microbial communities from Barre Woods Harvard Forest LTER site, Petersham, Massachusetts, United States - Inc-BW-C-7-M | ecosystem: Environmental > Terrestrial > Soil >... | reverse complement strand
TCACACGGTCGACGATCGATTACTGCTCTTTCGAGAAGCGACCGCGCCGGGGTCAGACCTGCGCCATGCCTCCATCGACGGCGAGATCCACACCGGTGATGTAAGAACTTTCATCGGAAGCAAGGAACACGACTGCTGCCGCGATTTCCTCGGGCATGCCTCTGCGACCCATTGGGATCTGCGTGGTGAACTGTGCGGCCGCTTGCTCGGCCTGTTCAGCGGTAAGGCCCGTCGTCGTCGCTAAGGCCGGGGTATCGATTGCTCCGGGGCTCATGCAATTCACGCGGATCTTGCGGTCTTTCAATTCCAGAGTCCAGCCGCGCGCGAAGTTGCGCACAGCCGCCTTACTCGCGGCGTAGGCGCTAAACCCTGGGAGCCCCAACACGTTCGAGACTGAAGAGGTCAGGATGATCGAGCCGCCATCTTTGAAGAGGGGAAGGGCCTTCTGCACCGTAAAGAACAGCCCCTTCACGTTCACGTCGAAGGTCTGGTCAAAATGGGCCTCAGTAGCTACCGCGAGCGGTGCGATTGTCCCCGCGCCCGCGTTCGCGAAGAGAACGTCGATGTGACCATGTTTCTCTTTCACCGCGACATAGAGCCGGTCCAGATCTTCCAAGCGCGATACGTCGCCCGCGACCGTCGTGACATTTCTCCCGATAAAGGCTGCGGCCTCCTTGAGCTCTTTCTCTCGTCGGCCAGTGATTACGACGTGCGCGCCTTCTTCAACGAAGCGCTTGGCGGTGGCCAAGCCAATCCCGCTGCTTCCGCCTGTGATAACCGCAATTTTCCCCGCCAATTTTTGTCCATCGTTATTGCTCATATGTTTCCTCCTTTTTGTTTGTCGTTGTTTTTTTGTTGAATTTACGGCCAAAGCTTACATAATCATCGATTACTGCTCCTTCTTAAACAAATCCTGGAAGATGAGCTGACCCCACGTTTGGCCGCGTGCGTGCACTAGCGCGCCACCCTCGTTGAACTTTCCCAGCTTGACGGGTGCGAACCCAAGTTTTTTGGCCAAATCCGCCACGGGAGCGATTGCGTCCTCGTCGTCGCTCGACAGAAAGACGACCCGGTGGCCGCCCTCGACGATCGGGTCGGTAGCCAGTGTGGCCGCAACCAGGTGATTAAAACCCTTCACCAACTTGGCGCCGGTGAACGACTTCGCAACGAAGGCGGAGGACAGGAGACCGTCCAGCGCTTCAGGGGGAACTCCGAACGCGTTCGTCGCGTCGATGACTGTCTTGCCTTCCCAGCTCGACAGGGCCTTCGCAATCCCGCGATGTTCCCCGAACGGAACCGCCAAGATGATTGTGTCGGCCTCAAGTGCATCCCGCAGCGACTTGGCGACGACCGTGAGTCCAATCGCCCCAGCCTGCGGCGCCAACGCCTCGGGCGGCCGGCGGCTCGCGACGGTCACATCGATGTTCTTACGGGCGAAGGCGTGAGCGAGGGCTTGGCCTATCTTACCGAATCCTACAATTGCGTAGCTCATATATTCTCCTTTGGTTTACCGAACCCTACGGCGCTCCGAATAATGGAATGGAGCGCTGTAGGGCGAGCGCGTCAGATTTGCGCTAGGCCGCCGTCGACGGCGAGCTCGCTGGCGGTCATGAAGCTGCTGTCCTGCGACGCGAGAAAGGCAGCAGCCGCCCCGATCTCCGCCGGATCGGCCATGCGCTGGAGCGGAGTCATCGAGGCGTAGACTCTCTGGCCCTCCTCGCCTAGCGCTGCCTTCGCGAGTTCGGTCGCCGTCGGCCCGGGCGACAGCACGTTTACCCGGATGCCGGTGCCCTTCAGTTCCTCCGCCCAGGTCCGCGCGAGGTTGCGCACTGCCGCCTTGCTCGCGCTGTAGACGCTCATTGTCGGGGCGCCTGTGGTGCCGGCGCTCGAGCCAGTCAGGATGATCGAACCGCCCTCGCCCATCAGCGGCAGCGCCTTCTGGACCGTGAAGATCGTACCCTTCACATTGGTGTCGAAGGTTTCGTCAATGTGCTCGGCGGTGATCTTGCCGAGCGGAAGCTGGCTTCCCGCCCCGGCATTGGCGAAGACGATGTCGAGGGTTCCGCGCTCGGACTTCACCGCCGCGTAGAGTCGGTCGAGGTCGGCCAGATCGGAGACCGAGCCCTTCACCGCGCGGGCATTGGGCCCGAGGTCGGCCACAGCGGCGTCGAGCGCTTCCTGCCGGCGGCCGAAGATGAAGACGATGGCGCCCTCCTCGATGAAGCGCTTTGCTGCGGCGCGGCCGATGCCGGTAGCGCCACCGGTGATGACTGCAACTTTTCCTTCAAGCTTTCCCATATTTACTCCCCTCGGTAGATCTATAGCATTCAGTACACTAGAGTAGAGTTCTTTGGCGGTGGACGAGAACTGCTCGGGAGTCCCAATCTTTTGTCTATTCGTCCAAAAATAGGGCTGAACCGAGCTGTGTTGCACCTTGATTGAACTGGCACGCGCGGCTCGAGGAAAAGGAGTTTAGGAGTTGTGACGCTGGAAGGAAGGAGAATGTCCGTCATGGTAAAGGCCTCTTCTACCTGATGCTGCACTTGTCTGACAGGCGAGGCTATGCGTATGGCTTTCAAGAGCAGAGGGAGGCTAAGTTGGACCCGATAACAGACATCTTCAGAACAATGCACGTAACCGCTTTCGGTCAGCACAGGCTCGAAGCCACAGCCCCGTGGGGCTTGATACATGAGAACCAGACCGAAGAAAAAGTCACGCCTGCCGGCAAAAAAACTTCACCCACAGATTTGGCGCACTTCGCCATGCTGTCGCGCGGTAACTGCTGGCTCAGTGTCGAAGGCATTCCGGATCCGATTCCCCTCACCGGTGGCGACTGCTTCTTGCTGTCCCGCGACACTTCGATCGTCATGCGCGATAGCCTGCGAACACGTCCAAAGTCAACCTTCCGCGAAATTGCGGCTGGAGCCAACGGTAATGTCGCTCATCATGGAGGTGGTGGCGCGCCGACGACAATCGTCTGTGGGTCCCTGAGTTTCGATCGCGCCAGCCTGAAGCCGATCACTCTGTTATTGCCAAGCTTCATTCTGATTAAGGCCGAGCACGCACGCACGCTTGCTCTTCACGGCACAATGCAGGCGCTGGCGTCAGAAATGGCAGAACAGGTGCCGGGATCTGAAATAGTCGCGAATCGGCTAGCTGAGGTTCTGTTTATCCAAATGCTCCGGGCGCACATCGCGTCGGGACCGGAACGCAACAAAGGATGGCTTCGTGCGGTTTTCGATCCCAAAATGGGCGCTGCCCTGAGTGCCATTCACGACAGAGTGAATACACCCTGGACGGTCGAATCCCTGGCCGAAGCGGCGGGCATGTCTCGCTCCGCATTCGCAGCACGTTTTAAAGAGCTACTCGGACAAACACCACTGGAATATGTAACCGAGTGGCGGATGCAGAAGGCGATGCAGTTACTACAACAGCGTGACAAAAAGCTCATAGACATCGCTCGGTTGGTCGGTTACGAGTCCGACGCTGCGTTCAGTAAGGCGTTCAAGCGAGTTGTCGGGGCCAACCCTGGTGAATACCTCAAACGTAGTTTTGAAGGCCACGGTGATGCCGGAATATTAGAAGATTTTTGAAGCGGAGGATTCTGACTTTGAGGCGGGGCCTGGGTGCCATGGAAGTGTGTTCTTCCACTGAAATGGGTGCCCCAGGTGCCTCCATTTGGGAACGGGAGACCACGGACGCAAAACCGACCGAAGCAGACCACGATCAGTCCCGTTAAACGCGCCAGGTCGTGAAACCACATGAGCGTGTAGTCGCCATCTCGGACTTCTGCCGCTCGGGGGGCCGGAAACGGCCTTCGGGGAGATCACCCACTCCATCGGCGGAGGGTCGGTCCCAACGGAACAGAAGGCGATTTCCGGGCCCGTGATGGGAGGCTGGGCCGCAGCACCACATTAGTAAACCCTTCGCCGTCAGGGAGGATCTGGTCCACTGAGCCGAGCAGATGTCAGCAACGGGCGTTTCTCGTCAACTTGAGCGCCAGACGCCTCATCGACATTCGGCCAGGTTGGCCGTTTGCCTCACCTTGTTCGCCGCGCATTACCGAAAGAGCTCCGTGCAAGACTCGCCGGTCTTGTCCAGACGGAACTGAGGAATGGACGCGCGATTCCGTGAGATTGGGTAAAAACTGATCCATCTTCGTCCGCGTTCATCGCTTATTTCCAGTCTTGCCTGATAACCAGGATCACCCAGGACGAGATCTCTACTCAGGAGGCTTTGGCCCTCGCGCATTCCAGCGTCGTATGCCGCGCTGTCGGGTTTTACATTCATGACTCTGTTCGCCTTGCTGGATTTCTCGTAGTCGAAACCGATGTCGAAGCCGGCGGCTGCGAAAGTCTCCGTGGCGCAGTTTCCGAGCGCATTTGGCACCAGGCTGATGGTCTCTCCACGCAAGATCGACTTTTCGATTTCCGTACCAGTTTCCGGTACCCCTGCCGCAGCAAGTGCCCGCTCAATACGGTCGTTAGAGAGGACTCGACGGGAAGTGCTCTTCAATTGACGCAGCGCGGAATCCAGCGATTGGGCCCCGTGCGAACGCTCACGAATCCTTAGATTCCAATTCGCACTCAACAAAAATCCTTGCTGATACGGCAGCCGCTCCGCAGCGAGGTTCGTTCTTCGTTGGACTACCATTTCGTCGGCGGACAGATTGCGTTTGGGGGAATCGTAATACTCCCGGCTTACGGCATTGAGTTTAGAGACGAACTGCTCAAAGCCCCAGATGCCTGTGCGAAGAAGGGTCACGGCGGCATAGAAGTCGGTTACGCCTTCCGTAAACCAGTAAAGGCGCTCGTCAAAGTCCGGAGGAGTAAGCCGGTGAGGGTTCCATGCGTGGAACAACTCGTGGGAGAGAAGAAAAGCAAAGTCGCGAATGTCCTCAGTCTCCTCCCCTCCGTAGAAGATCAGGCCGTGAGTGCGATTCTCCCCCTCATGTGGCCCAGAGTCGGGCGTTGGGAGCATCCACACGAAGTGATCCTTGAGTCCTCCATCTCGCCAGATGGCAAAATCGGCCCGGTAGAGTCTGTCCAACAGTTTCGTAACGCTCTCATCCGGAAAATGCCAGCGGCCTCGCGTCACCAGGCGCAAACCCGGCGCCGCCTGCGAAACCGGCTGAATTCGGAAATCACCGCCCACGAACACGGCCTTCCTCAGATCGGCCATCGTGGTTGAGAAACGCTGAACGCGATGCGCCACTCCGTAGCTGTTAACGATGAGCCACGACGGCGGGAATCCGACCCACCGGATCTCGCAGCGTACGGCTCTCGTATCTGGCCAGTTGGGAAGGGGAAAGTTACGGTTCCCGAGAATATAGAAGTACTGCGAACTCATTCTCGGCTCTTGGAATGCACCGGATTTCAAGGGTGTTGTAGCGCCCGCGACCGTTGTGCCGCGACTCGCGCCTTCCCCTTCCGCTTCCATCTCAAATTGCATCTGCGCGGAATCAGGCGTTGGGTGGATGACGTACCGAAGCCGGGGAGCGGCTGCCAACTGAGATCCTAGGAGGACTATGACGGACCAAGTACAGTAACGAAAATCGGCCATCGACTAGAAGTCTATCTCAACGGCTTAGGGAGATGACTTTCGCAGAGGGAAGTCCAATTCTGGGTGAAATTCAAGTTGACGATTTGTCGCCGACTCGGACTTTGGCCCCGCCGCGGCCCCAGCCCGACAGTCTGAGCGATAGGTCCTGCCTTGTCGCGTAGCGTTTACCGACGCATGACGTGCTGGTCCACGCTCCATTTGCCCGAAGCGGCCTTGGGGGAGATTGGCCCAGGGGCCTGACACCTGCCCTCGGCGTTTCCCCCAACGCGACCACTTCGGCGGATAGGGCGTTTCGGAGAGTGGTTAACGCGCCGGCATTCCGATTCTGGTCCAGGCGCCTTCGAATAACAGGGCCAGACCATATATAATGCTTCACCAAATGCGACTCGTCCTATACCTTTTCCCCCTGATGGCGATGGCGACTGCCGGGTTTGCGCAGAGACAACTGGTTCTGATCGACGCGGATGGCGCCGGCCCCGGCGGTACGCACCAAATGTCGATGATGGCGTTGCTCCAATCGCCGCAAGTCGAGGTCCTGGGCATCACGATCGCGAGCGGCGATGACTGGCGTGACGAAGAAGTGCAGCACACGTTGCGCATGCTCGAACTGATGGGGCGCACCAACGTACCGGTAGTGCCAGGGGCAGTTTTCCCTCTGGTACGTACGCAAGAAGAGACCCGTCTTGCAGCGCAGTTGATCGGAAAACCGCTATGGCTGGGAGCATGGGGCCATCAAACGGCCGATTTGGCCGCGCCGTCGGGCGCCGTGGCGCCGCCGATCCCGACCCATGGCCCTTGGGTGATCCCGACGCTGGAGGAAGGAACGCCACGCACGAGGCCGATCGATGAAGACGCCGCACACTTTCTGATTCGTCAGGTCCGCGCCCACCCGCATGAGGTGACTATTTTCGGTGACGGGCCGCTCACGAACATCGCGCTGGCGATCTCAATCGATCCCCATTTTCCGGAGATGACGAAGGGAATTTTTCTCATGGGTGGAAGCTTGAATCCGCAGACCGATGACCAGGAATTCGCGACGAGTCCCCGCCACGAATTTAACTTCTGGTTTGACCCCGAAGCCGCGCACATCGTGCTGCGCGCTCAGTGGCCGCGGATTGATGCGACAACTGTGGACGTCTCGATCAAAACTATGTTCACCCAACAGATGCTCGATCCCATCTCACGATCTCGACAGCCGGCTGGCCAGTATATCGCCAAATATTCGGATCAGCGCTACTATCAGTGGGATGAACTCGCGGCTTGTGCATGGCTCGATCCCAGCATCATCACGAAGGAGCGTCTTGTCTACATGGACGTCGATCTCAGCCATGGCTCGCCGTTCTGGGTAAGCCCCCAATGCCCGCCGTCCGGGGCCTGGACCCAGAAGCGGTACTGCACCATTTTGGACGCGCCGGCATAAGGTACGGGCGTCAGGGTCAGATAGCGCTGATCTCCTGGAACCGTCGGATCGAAGAGAACCTGGAGCCCGTACAGCGGCTCTTCGGTCAATACCGTCCGATAAAGATTATCTGGAACTGGCTCCCGCCGGTCGGTATAGTACAGGCCGGCGCCGGTCACGACCAGCATTCCGGAAGTGTTGGGTTCGATGGCCAGGGATAGGATTGGATCGCTCGAATAGTACGTCTGGCAGGTGTTATAACCTGAGAAGCGGCCGGCGAAGTACATGTCTTTGACCAGCCGGCCGTCGGCGCTCCAATATCGTGGAAACTGCACGTCCCGGAAGGCCGGATCCGGCTAGGGGCGCCATGTTGCTGCCGGTTACCGTAACCACAGTGCCTGCGGGTGCGGATTTCTGGTTCGAGTCTCTGCTGTTTAAACAGCTAACTTAGAATCAATCTATCGAAAATATCGAAAATGGAATCTCCGAGGCCGTCCAGTCTTTCCAAATCGATTCGCTCTCCAGCACGGTCTGAATGGAGGTGGATTCGACATGCAGACTGACGCTCGCTGCCAGTTCGCTGTACCGCATGATGGCCCACAGCATCGGTGGAGAGCGCCACTGCCAAGGTGGAGAATGGCTCTTCATGCTCCCGTCATCAACCCCGGTTCAATGTCGGGCCCGGAGTGTCCGCGCCGTCCCTCGCGCGCCGGGGAGACGTCGTCGCGTTGCCGCCCCGGACAACGCACGACCCTTGCAGCGCGGCGGGCCGACCCCTCACAGTGAAATAAAGGCCGCCACTGCGGTGTTTCCCGCCTGCATCCTGCGTACTTCCCCCACCCGCCAACCCTGGGAAGCCTGGGGACTGGCTCACGCTGGGCGAACCCTAACAAATGGGAAAGGTCGCTCCCCAGCGCGCGACTATACGCCCTAACATTCACTAAACACCGGCCTTCCGGATATCTTGCCCGCAATTCCAGCCCTTCTCCGTTGGTCCCGCCCAATCCGGCAAGAGTGCCGGAGATTCCGGGTTCCGCCGCCATAACTTCTCCCTGCCGGTCTCCCATACTTACCTTCTTTTCCAGCGCGGCTCTCCATTCTACGCTCAGTCAGTAACTCTTAGGAAGGTGTGAATTGAACAAAGCAAGAAACAACCAACTACCTGCTCCCGGCCGCGCTGCCATGGTGGCCGCCATCGCAGTGTTCGCCATAACCGCGCCCGACGGACTTGCGCAGTCCGGGGTGTTTCCTCCGGACCGGCCGCCGCAGCCGGGGCCGCTGAACCAGGTACCAGTACCGCTGCCCGCCAACCTTTCCCAGTTCGTCGTCGACACCAAGACGGCGATCGTGTTAGGCAAAGCGTTCTTCTGGGATCAACAGGCTGGCAGTGACGGACTGGCCTGCGCCAGTTGCCATTTTCATGCCGGCGCCGACAACCGCATCGAGAACCAGATGGACCCCGATCTGCGCAACACCAACCCGGCGCTCCAGAACCAATGGCATCTGACCGCATCCCACCGGAACAGCAGAGTGGGGCCGCCTCCGGGCGGCGGTCCTAACTATACCTTGGCGAAGCTGGACTTTCCTTTCCATCAGTTGGCCGATCCCCTCAACCGGAACTCGACGGTCGTGTTTGACAGCAACGATGTGGTTGGGTCTCAAGGCGTATTCCGCGCGGACTTCAACCACATCAATGTCGCGCGCAATCCCAAGAAGTTGGAAGTGTGCACAGCCGCGCTCAATCCGACGTTCGCCGTCGGCGGTATCAATGTGCGGCAGGTGGAACCCCGCAATACACCCACGGTCATCAACGCAATTTTCAACTTCCGCAACTTCTGGGATGGCCGCGCCAATAATGTTTTCAACGGCCGCAGCCCGTTCGGCCTTCGGGATGTCACCGCGGGTGTCGATCCCCTCAACAGCGTCATGGTGGCCAACAGCCTGGGCAACCTTACGCCCATGCCGATTGCGATACCGGATGCCAGCCTGGCCTCACAGGCAGTGGGTCCGCCCGGCAGCGACCTGGAAATGTCCTGCCGCGGCAGAGTGTTTGAGGAAATCGGGCAGAAGCTTCTGCGCTCGCAGCCCTTGGCCCAGCAGATCGTAGACCCCACTGACAGCGTGCTGGGGCCCTACGCCAATCCGCCCGGTTTTTTTGGTGGGGCGGGAAAAATGGGTTTGACTATCGGCTACGAAGCCCTCATCAAGAAGGCGTTCCCTTCCCAGTTCTGGAGCTCGCCTTATCTCACGTCGGACGGCTACCGTCAGATCGAGAAGAATTTCTCTCTGTTCTGGGGCCTGGCGATCATGCTCTACGAATCGACGCTGGTCTCCGACAACGCCCCGTTCGACCAATACATGAACGGCAACATCAGCGCCATGACTACGCAGCAGGTTACCGGCTTCCAGGTCTTCAACGGCAACGGCGGTTGCATCTTCTGCCACAAGGGGGCGGAGTTCACCGGCGCGGCCAGTTCCTTAAAGGAACTGCAACTTGAAGGCGGCCTGATCGAGCACATGATCATGGGCGATGGGGCCGTATCGCTCTATGACAGCGGCTTTTACAACATCGGCGTGCGGCCGCCTGGCGATGATATTGGAGCCGGCGGGACGGACCCGTGGGGCAACCCGCTCAACTGGGCGCGCCAGGCGAAGAACGCCGTAGCGCCCGGGGCGTCAAGCCCGTACATGCTCGGGATCGGTCCCGATGTCATCAACGTTTTCACCTGTAATTTCCAGGTTGACCCCTGTGTTCCGATCACCAACAATGCCCGCGATTCGGTGGATGGCTCGTTCAAAGTCCCCTCGCTGCGCAATGTGGAGTTGACCGGACCGTACTTCCACAACGGCGGCCAGGCCACGTTGGAGCAGGTTGTGGACTTTTACAATCGCGGCGGCGATGGAGCCGGGACGGATTCTTCCAACACTACCGCTTTCGGCATCAATCCAACCAACCGCGCTCCGGCGATTTTTCCGCTGAATCTCAGCGTCACTGACAAGGCCAATCTGGTGGCGTTCCTGAAGGCGCTGACAGACGACCGCGTGCGTTGGGAGCAGGCGCCGTTCGATCATCCCTCGCTCACCGTGCCGGATGGCCACCCATTCAACGAAATGAGGGTCCTCAAAAATGGTACGTCGATCTACGCAGTGGATGAGCAGATACTGATCCCCGCCGTAGGCGCGGCGGGCCGGGCGGCCAAGAGACTTCCGGCGCTGCAACCGTTCGATGCCGGGCTGCAGTAAGCAGCACCGGTATCTGAGATGAAACTCGAAAACCAAATCTGGAGGCTACTGAAATGAAGACATATACATATACTCGAAATCCAAAACGGGGCGGCCGCACCCAGCGGAAGCCCGTCGCGACTTGCCTGTATGCGCTGGCGGTATTTACGGCCGCCGCGCTGTTACCACTGACGCCGGTGTCCCAAGCCGCAAGGCCCGGCGGCGTACCCGTGTTATTGCCGCCGTTCATCCCCGTCTCCGCGCCGCAGCCGTTCTTGCCGACGGTGTCGCCCTTCGACGTCATCGGCTTTATGCAGAGCGCAACCGTGGACACTCCGGCAGACATCTTTTCCCCCGGCTGGATGGAGGTGAACGGCCTCAAGATCCGGGTGCCTCGGAACACCATATTCCAAATGCCGGCGGCGGCCATGACCTGGCCGGAAGTATTCGCCAATGCGCCGGCCGCTTATAAGGCACTCAATCAGAGCGGCCTGGCGATCTCCGACACCCCGAAGCCCTACGCAACTTATGAAGTACACGTTCAAGGGAATCGGGTGGTCACCGCAGCCAGTGACCAATACATCGCCGGGCTGATCTACATTTCGCAGCAGTCGGTTAACAACGGCCAGGGGTTTATCAACGCGATTGATTACTCCAAGGCCGTGCCCGAGATCTGGGTCAGTCAGAAGCTGGGCGGCCCCGCCGGCGCCCGCCTTCGGCTGAACTCTCCGAATGGACGCTTCGGCTTGCCCGACCCGCTCGCCGACGTTCGCTTCACTTCGGACGAGGATAATCCCACCATTACCGCCCGCACGGGATATCCCATGTGCCTCCCGCGCACCAATCCGGCAACGGGCAACGATTCCTTGTGTCCGCAATGGAACCGGCCCAAGGACCCGTTCACGGGCGCGTATTCGACTAACTACACCATGCTCCCGGCCACAGCCGGCGTGCCCGACGCCAAAGGGATTACCCACCAGGCCGGCTATCCTACGCCTGCCGTGACACCAGACCCCTTTGAGCAGACGCCGATGGAAGTGGGCGACTATATCACTTACGCCGGAACGCTGATCAACGACGCGCCGTGCGTGGCGGGCCAGCCGATCAGTACGTGCCAATATATATCGGCGCACACCGTCAATGACGAGCTCGGAATCTACACCGCGCCCAGCACGTGGCCGGTCTACACCTCCATGGGTGAGTTCCGAATCGGCGTGGGCGGCACTCCCAACCCCATCTTCCCTCAAGAGGCGTTGGAGAAATTGTTCGGGGACTTTTTCACCACCGATAACACGCAGTTGGTGGACATCTACGCCGTCGATGTAAACCCCTGCACCGGCGCGCGCACACACCGCTTCTATGGCACATCCGATCCGTTCGGGCCGCCATTGGGAGGCTTGAAGGGTCGCGCCCGGTTCCGCACCACCATCGGGAACTTCCTGCCGCCCACGCGTGAAATGGCCGTCGCCAGCCGCGCTTTGACCGGGGGGGCGCCCATCGACACGGTTTTGCCCACCGCCAGGCTGATTGCCAACGGCTTGATGGCGGGTACCTTCCAGGCGCCGCAATTTCAGTTTATCTTCCCGGAGAACCTGGTCTTGGGCAGCCCGCAGATTCCGCTGACGTTCCAGGAGTTTCCATTCATCGTGAATGGCTTCGGGCCTTACGTTCCCTTCAATGCGCCCGCGGGCACTCCGCCGGCCGGCGTCATTGGACAACTCAATCCATGGCCCAGCTTTACGGCGCCGCCGGCAGCCTGCACCACCGGGCTGACACTGCTGCAGCCGCCCGTCGCCAACGCCGGGCCGCCGCAAACCGTACCTTCGGGCGCGACCGTTAACCTGGACGCTAGCCTCAGTTCCGATCCAAACATTCCGCCGCTGCCGCTGATCTTCACCTGGCAGCAATCGGCGGGTCCGGCCGTCACCATGCTGAACGCCAACGCCGCCAATCCACAGTTCGTGGCGCCGCTGCTCGCCGCGGGGGCCGCTCCGGTGGTGCTCACCTTCCAGGTGGCTGTATGCAACGGCTACACCTGCGGAGGCCTTGGGTCCGTAAACGTCACCGTGTCCCCCACCGCGGGCGGTCCCAAGGTGACCCTGAGCGCCGCGCCGGGCCAGAACGTCTTACCCGGCACAGCCGTGACCCTGACGGGCACTGCTACCGGTACCGGAGTGTTGACCCACGTGTTCACCCAGATCGCCGGCCCGCCTCAAGTCTTGACCAGGACCGCGACCACCGTTAAGTTCACGCCGGTATTGCCGGCCGGCACCCCGCTTCCCGTAACGCTAACGTTCACCGACAAGGTCACCGACAGCGCGGGACGGTCCGCCACCGCCACCATCAGCATCTTCGTGGGAGCCGATACCATCACGGTCACCAACGTGGTCTACGCCATCAGCAAGTCGCGCCTGCAAGTCGCGGCAACCACTAATGCGCTGCCGAAGGGCGCGGCCACGCTCACGGTAACCCCACTGGATGCCAACGGATTGCCCGCCGGTCCGGATGTCGTATGCACCTATGACCCCACGCTGGACACTTACAACGTGCTGGCGGATATCGTGAATCCGATCCCGCTCGCCGTACAGATCAGGTCCAGCTACTTAGGCACGATTGTCTCTCCGGTAACTAGAATCCGATAGAGCGGCTCACTTTTCTAAGAGTACGGGCGGAAAGGTATCTCCGCCCGTTTTTTTTGAAACTCCGGTACCACGTGACGATGGTCACGACCAAAGGAATGCTCACATGTCAAAGATATCAACGGTAGTAAGCAATCGTAACTCAAGGGAGCAAAAGGCGCCCTTGTTCGTGACGCAGTTCGTGACGCTGGCCGCTCTTGTTTTGGCGGCCCCATGCGCCGCCGCACCCGGCGCTTCCGTCGTGGCGGCTCTAACCTCAACCTCGCCCGGCGGGTTTCTCTATGACGGAGCGCGCATGTGGGTGACGGATGCCGCGTCGGGCTTATGCCGCATAGACGGCAACCGGCTGACCAACTGCGTCAAGCCGGCGGCGGGCTCAATCCTCGGCCAGCCTGCTTACGATGCCGTCAACCATCTGGTGTACGTGCCCGATTCAAGCACCACCAGCAATGGCATCTGGCGATACGCGTTTGGCGCCGGGGTTTTCAACGCAGGCAGCGCATTCAACGTCGCGGCGGGGGCTGGCCTGGGTGTGCAGCAACCGGGCGCCATCGCGCTTGGCAGCGACGGAAACTTGTATGTCAGCATGACCGCCAACGGCAACCTGGTGCGGGTCAACACCCCGGCCACCGCTACCCAGACAGTGGACAGAATGGGAACCACACTGAGCGGGTTGCCGGCGCAAGGCCTTGCCATCGTAGTTACGCAACTGTGGATCGCGGACAGGGATGGCGTGGTGATCGTTCCCGACCCGGTCGGATGCGCGACGAAATGCAACGGTACGTTGAATAAGGCGCTCGGCGTCGCTTCCCCATCGTCCATCGCGTGGGATAGCGTGAACGGCCTGGTCTATGTGGGAACCGGGTCCGGCGTGTTCCGGCACAACCCGAGCTCCGGGCAGACCGATCTCTACTCCGGAACCTATGTCAAGAACGGCATCCCCGGTCTATTTAGCGATGTCACGGCGGTGGGGACCGACAGCGCGGGCAACCTCTATCTGGTCGATGACCCCACCGCCGGGCAGGCCGTGGGCGGCGCCGGCGTTTATTCGGTGCCGGCCGGATCGCTCCCGGACAGCCAGGGGCCAGTGCCGACTCCTCCACCGACGATAGCCCCGACGATTGTGCCGGGGGCCGTCGCCAACCCCGCCGCGGCCTATACGAGCGGCGGCTTGACCACCCCGCGCGGCGCGGTCCTCATGGGGGCTCACCTGTGGGTGGTGGACGCTACGCTGGGCTTCTGCAAGGTGGACCCTACCCTGCTTTCTCCCAGTCTGACCGCCTGTGCGGTGTTGGCGGTGGGCTTCGTGGCCGGCGCGCCCGCGTTCGATAGTGTGACCAACCTGGTTTACCTGCCCGACACCACGCCCGGCGGCGCGGGCATTGTCAGGCTCAAGTTCAATCCGGCTAATGAGACAGTCGGCGCGCCGGTAACGGTAGTGAAAAACAATCTCCTGACCGCCGCCTCTAAGGGAACGGCGCCGACCGCGCTGACGTTCGGACCGGATGGCCAGGTTTATGCCGCTATGGCGGGAAGCCCGATCATCGTGAGGGTGACCACTCCGGCCGCCGCCAATCACACCGTCAGGTCGATTGGCGCCATGTTCGACGTCGGCAGCCTGAACATCGCGTTCTTCAAAGGCGACCTGTATGCGGTCGAAAAAACCGACGTCAGCTTCATTCAAAATGCCACCCTGTGCAAGGGAACCTGCACGTCGTTGTTTCTGGCCGTGGTCCTGAATTTGCCGGCGGCCGTCGCCTCCGACGCTAACTACCTTTACATCGGAGACGGCCCGGGCGCCGTCTGGCGATACGATCCCGTGGCGAACCTTTTTACCATGCTCGCCAATACGGGCCTGTCGGGCGCTGTCCCGACGCCGTTTTCCTCCATCACGGGAATCGCCCCGAACGGTACCCGTGTTTACGTGGTGGATAGCACCAGGATATGGTTGACCGGAGACGGTCCATTGCTTACCGATGTCACACCTTTCAATGGGTCGCCGGGCACAAGTGTACCGGTAGTGATTACCGGGTCCGGCCTGACCGGCGCCACGCTCAACATGCCGGCGGGCATCACGGCCACCGGCGTTACCGTGGTGAGCGACGCCCAGATTAACGCGACCTTTAATGTGGCGGCCGCCGCGGTGCTCGGAACCGTGCCTGTCTTCACCGCTACTACTCCGCTTGGCGCCAGCAATGCACTCTCGTTCTCCATTGTTCCACCGCAGCCGAAATTGACCACCATCGCGCCCGCAGTGGGCATCCAAGGCACCAGCGTACCGGTGACCATCACGGGCGCCAACCTGTTGGCCGCCACGCTGAACATTCCCGCCGGCATTACGGCGACCACCGTGGCGACTACGGCCACCCAGATCACGGCGACGTTCGTGATCGCGCTCAACGCTCCCATAGGGCCGCAGGGAATCACCGCCACCACGCCGGCCGGCACCAGCGGACTGGTGTTCTTTACGGTGAAACCGCCGGCGCCCACGTTGACGTCGGTCGCCCCGGCAATCGGCGTGCAGAGCCTCAGCGCGCTGGTGATCCTGACTGGGACGAACCTGACCGGCGGTACGCTAACGTTGCCCACAGGCGTCACCGCGAGCAGCGTGGTGATCACGCCGACGCAGATTTCTGCCGTGCTCGCCGTGGCGGCGACTGCGCCGCTCGGCCCGTCTACCATCGGCGTAACCACCCCGGGCGGCAGTGCCACCATCCCATTTACCATCAATCCGCTGCCACCGGTCTTGACCTCCATCGTGCCCGCTACGGGTTTTCAGGGCGGCAGTGTTGCGGTGGTCCTCACCGGCACCAAGCTGACTGGGGCGCTGCTGGACGGCAACCTGCAAGTGGGCATCACCGCCACCGGCGTCACGGTCGTCAGCGATACGCAGATTACGGCCACGTTTAACGTTGCCCTCACGGCGATACTCGGACCGCAACCGATTATCGTTACCACCGCCGGAGGGGCGAGCAATTCGGTGAGCTTCACGGTGACTCCGCCGCCGCCGCCGACCGTCACCTCCATAGCCCCTGCGATGGGCGTGGTGGGCACTACGGTACCGGTCACCATCACCGGCGCCAACCTGTCGGGCACAACTCTGAACCTGCCGGCGGGAATCACCGCGACCGCTTTAGTAGCGACTTCGACGCAGGTCACGGCTGGTTTGGTAATTGCGCCGGCCGCCGCACTCGGCGCCAAGACCATTACGCTGACCACGCCTGGCGGCACCACGGCGCCGTTCACGTTCACGGTCAACCCGCCGCTTCCCACGCTTACCAGCATCACTCCGAACGTGGGCGGTCAGGGGAGCAGCGTGGCAGTCACTATCGCCGGCACGAACCTGACCGGGTCTACGCTGAATCTTCCGGCTGGCGTTACTGCCAGCGCCGCGCCCGTGGTAACCGCGACCCAGATCACAGCTACTTTCGTGATTGCGGCTACCACGGCCACCGGCGCGCAGAACATCACCGTCACCACCACCGGCGGTACCAGCTCCGCCTTGGTTTTCACGGTCAATCCGCCGGCTCCTACGCTGGCTTCGGTCGCACCTGCCCTGGGCGTGCAAGGTACCAGCGTGCCGGTGACTATCACAGGCACGAACCTGACCGGGGCTGTGCTGAACCTTCCGGCCGGCGTGACTACCAGCGCCGCGCCTGTGGTGACCGCTACCCAGGTCACAGCTACTTTCGTGATTGCCGCTACCGCGGCCACCGGTGCACAGAACATCACCGTCACCACCGCCGGCGGCGCCAGTTCCGCCATGGTCTTCACGGTCAATCCGCCGCCACCTGCGCTGGCTGGCATCGCTCCCGCGTCGGGCGTGGAAGGCACCAGCGTGCCGGTGACCATCGCCGGTACGAATCTGACGGGGGCTACGCTGAATCTTCCGGCTGGCGTTACTACCAGCGCCGCGCCCGTCGTCACCGCCACCCAGATCGCGGCTACCTTCGTGATTGCGGCTACGGCGGCCACCGGTCCGCAGAACATCACCGTCACCACCGCCGGCGGCACCAGTTCCGCCGTGGTTTTCACGGTCTTCCCGACGCCTACGCTGGGTGGGATCGCTCCCGCCGCGGGTGTGCAAGGCACCGGCGTGCCGGTGACCATCACAGGCACGAACCTGACCGGTGCTGCGCTGAATCTTCCCGTTGGCATTACCACCAGCGCCGCACCCGTGGTGACCGCCACCCAGATCACGGCCACTTTCGTGATTGCGGCTTCGGCGGCCACCGGTCCGCAGATTATCACCGTCACCACCGCCGGCGGCACCAGCTCCGCCGTGGTCTTCACGGTCAATCCGCCCACGCCTGCACTGGCTGCAATCGCTCCCACTTCGGGCGTGCAAGCCACCAACGTTGCGGTAACCCTAACCGGCACCAACCTGACCGGGGCTACGCTGATTCTTCCGCCTGGCATTACCACCAGCGCCGCGCCCGTGGCCACCGCCACCCAGATCACGGCTACTTTCGTGATTGCGGCTACCGCGGCCACCGGTGCGCAGAACATTACCGTCACGACGGCCGGCGGCGGCAGCTCCGCCGTGGTCTTCACGGTCAATCCGCCGCCGCCTGCGCTGGCTGGGGTCGCTCCCGCCGCGGGCGTGCAAGGTACCAGCGTGGCGGTTACCCTCACCGGGACTAACCTGATCGGGGCTGCGCTCAATCTTCCGGCTGGCTTTACCACCAGCGCCGCGCCCGTGGTGACCGCCACCCAGATCACGGCTACTTTCGTGATTGGGGCTACCGCGGCTACCGGCCCGCAGAACATCACCGTCACCACTACCGGCGGCACCAGCGCCGCCATGGTCTTCACGGTCAATCCGCCGACACCTGTGCTGGCTTCGATTGCTCCCGCTTCGGGCGTGCAAGGTACCAGCGTCCCGGTCACTATCACAGGCACCAGCCTGACCGGGGCTACGTTGACTCTTCCGGCTGGCGTTACTACCAGCGCCGCGCCCGTAGTGACCGCCACTCAGATCACGGCTACTTTCGTGATTGCGGCTACCGCGGCCACCGGTCCGAAAAACATCACCGTCACCACCACCGGCGGCACTAGTTCCGCCGTGGGGTTCACCGTTAATCCGCCGGCCCCTACGCTGGCTTCGATCGCTCCCACGTTGGGCGTGCAAGGCACCAGCGTGCCGGTAACTATCACCGGCACCAACCTGACCGGGGCTACGCTGAATCTACCGGCTGGCGTTACTACCAGCGCTGCGCCCGTCGTGACCGCTACCCAGATCACGGCTACTTTCGTGATTGCGGCTAGCGCGGCCACCGGCGCGCAGAACATCACCGTCACCACCGTCGGCGGCACCAGTTCCGCCATGGTCTTCACGGTCAATCCGCCGCCACCTACGCTGGCTGGAATCGCTCCCACCTCGGGCGTGCAAGGTACCAGCGTGCCGGTGACTATCACAGGCACGAACCTGACCGGGGCTGCACTGAATCTTCCGGCCGGCATTACCACCAGCGCCGCGCCGGTTGCCACCGCCACCCAGATCACGGCTACCTTCGTGATTGCGGCTACCGCTGCCGCCGGTCCGCAGAACATCACCGTCACCACCGCCGGCGGCACCAGCACCGCTGTAGTCTTCACGGTCAATCCGCCGCCTTCGCTGGCTGGGATCACTCCCGCCTCGGGCGTGCAAGGCACCAGCGTGCCGATAACGATCACCGGCACTAACCTGACCGGAGCTACGCTGAATCTTCCGGCCGGCATTACTACCAGCGCCGCGCCCGTCACGACAGCCACCCAGGTCACGGCTACCTTCGTGATTGCGGCTACCGCTGCCACCGGTCCGCAGATCGTCACCGTCACCACTCCGGGCGGCACCAGTTCCGCCGCTGTCTTCACGGTCAATCCGCCGCCGCCTACGGTGGCCTCGATCGCCCCCGCGGCGGGCGTGCAAGGCGCCAGCGTGCCGGTAACTATCACCGGTACGAACCTGACAGGGGCTTCGCTAATTCTTCCGGCCGGCGTTACCACCAGCGCCGCGCCCGTGGCCACCGCCACCCAGATCACGGCTACCTTCGTGATTGCGGCTGCGGCGCCCACTGGTCCGGCGAACGTCATCGTCACGACTGCCGGCGGCAACAGTTCCGCCCTGGTCTTCACCATCAACGTTCCGCCTCCGGCCCTGGCCTCGATCGCTCCCGCCTCGGGCGTGCAAGGCGCCAGCGTGCCGGTAACCCTCACTGGCACGAACCTGACCGGGGCTGCGCTGAATCTTCCGGCTGGTATTACCACCAGTGCCGCGCCGGTAGTGACCGCCACCCAGATCACGGCTACCCTCGTGATTGCAGCTACCACTGCCACCGGTCCGCAGAACATCACCGTCACCACCGTTGGCGGCACCAGCGCCGCCGTGGTCTTCACGGTCAATCCGCCGCCTGCGCTGGCTGGGATCGCTCCCGCTTCGGGCGTACAAGGCACTAGCGTGCCGGTGACTATAACCGGTACTAACCTGACCGGAGCCGCGCTGAATCTTCCGGCTGGCGTGACCACCAGCGCCGCGCCCGTGGTAACCGCCACCCAGATCACGGCGACTCTCGTGATTGCGGCTACCGCGGCCACCGGTCCGCAGAACATCACCGTCACCACCACCGGCGGCACCAGTTCCGCCATGGTGTTCACGGTCATCCAGCCCGCGCCTACGCTGGCTTCGATCGCTCCCGCCTCTGGTGTGCAAGGCGCCAGCGTGCCGATCATTATCACAGGCACGAATCTCACGGGGGCGGTACTGAACCTGCCCGCGGGAATCACCACCAGCGTGGCTCCTGTGGTTAGTGCCACTCAAATCACAGCTACTTTCGTGATTGCGGCGACGACGGCCACCGGCCCGCAAAACATCACCGTCACCACCGCGGGCGGCACCAGCGCCGCCGTGGTCTTCACGGTCAACGTACCGTCTCCGGCTCTGGCTTCGATCGCTCCCGCGTCGGGCGCGTCAGGCGCCAGTGTACCGGTGACCATCACCGGCACCAACCTGACCGGGGCCGCGCTGAATCTTCCGGCTGGCATTACCACCAGCGCCGCGCCCGTGGTGACCGCCACCCAGATCACGGCTACTTTCGTGATTGCGGCTACCGCGGCCACCGGTCCGCAAAGCATCACCGCCACCACCGTTGGCGGCACCAGCACCGGGGTTGTCTTCACGGTCAATCCGCCGGCTCCTACGCTGGCTGGGATCGCTCCCGCCTCGGGCGTGCAAGGCGCCAGCGTGACGGTAACCATCACCGGCGCCAACCTGTCCGGGGCTTCGCTGAATCTTCCGGCCGGCGTTACTGCCAGCGCTGCGCCCGTGGTAACCGTTACCCAGATCACGGCTACTCTCGTGATTGCGGCTACGGCGGCCACCGGTCCGCAGAACATCACCGTCACCACCGCCGGCGGCAACAGCTCCGCCGTGGTCTTCACGGTCATCCAACCCGTGCCTTCGCTGGCCTCGATCGCTCCCGCGTCGGGCTCGCAAGGCGCCAGCGTGCCGGTGGTCATCGCCGGTGCGAATCTGACCGGGGCGGTACTGAATCTGCCCGCAGGCATCACCACCAGCGCGCCTCCTGTGGTCAGTGCCACGCAAATCACGGCTACCTTCTTGATTGCGGCTGCCGCAGCCACGGGTCCGCAGAGCATCACCGTCACCACCGTTGGCGGCACCAGCGCCGCCGTGGTCTTCACGGTCAACGTACCGCCTCCGGCTCTGGCTTCCGTCACTCCCGCCTCGGGCGTGCAAGGCGCCGGCGTGCCGGTGATTATCACCGGTGCGAATCTGACGGGGGCTGCGCTGAATCTTCCCGCGGGCGTTACTACCAGCGCCGCGCCCGTGGTCAGCGCCACGCAAATCACGGCTACCTTCGTGATTGCGGCTGCCGCAGCCACGGGTCCGCAGAGCATCACCGTCACCACCGCCGGCGGCACCAGTTCTGCCGTGGTCTTCACGGTCAATCCGCCGCCGCCCACGCTCACCGGTGTGGCGCCAGCGTCCGGAGTAGTAAGCACGAGTGTGCCGGTTACTCTTACGGGCACCAGCCTGACCGGAGCCGCCGCCGTCAATGCCGGTGCGGGCATCACGGTCACCAACTTCGTAGTGGTCAGCTCGACACAGATCACCGCCACGCTTGGAATTGCCGCAACCGCTACTCAAGGGAGCCGCAATATCACGGTTACCACTCCGGCCGGCGTTACCAACGCGGTGACATTCAATGTCCTGCCGCCATCTCAGCCTCCGGCCATCACTTCGATCAATTCGCCCTTCACCAGAGGCGTCAACAACCAGAACGTGACGGTCTCCGGTACCAACCTGGCCGGCGCCACGGCCATCACCGCGGTCCAGGTGTTCGTGAATGGGACCGCGGTACCCTTGGTGGTGTCGTCCACGCCTGTGGCCGGCTCCATCATCGTGCAGCCCGGCAGCTTCCTGTCGAGCGCGACCCAGCTCAGTTGGAATTGGACCATGCCGGCAACGCTCCGGGCCAGCAGCCAGTTCCGCCACTACACCATGACAGTGACGACACTCAGCGGTACCTCGGCGCCGGTCGGCTTCACTGTCCGCTAAATGCATGCTCCCCTTGCCCGGCCTGGTATACCCGGCCGGGCAAGGGGAGACAAGGAGGAATACACATGACCTTTCGAGCGGCAGCTATCCTATCACTAATGTCCATTTGGGCTCCGGTATCCAGGGCCCAAACGACTGTCTGGGGAATCAACGCAAGCTTCGGCAACCCGCACATACAGGCATACGATCTGGCAACGGGCGTTGCGATGGCCGATTTCACTGCGCCCCATAAGGATGCAAACCGCGGTAGGGCCAACGGACGCGGAATTGCGGTGGTGGGAACTACCATCTACTACACCCTGGCGGATACGCCCAACGTCTACAAGACTGATATGGCCAGCCAGGCCGACCTGGGTATCGCGTTCACGACGCCTCTCTCACCCGGGATCAACAGCTTGGCCTGGGACGGGGCGAGTTTCTGGCTCTTGGCCTCCCAACCAACCGATCCCACCCGGCCGGCCGATGACAATGTCTATCAGTACTCGTTGGCCGGCAAACTGCTCCAGACTCTGGTTCTGGCGCGGCCGTCGAACACAAATCTCGCGCGCGACGGCCTGGAAGTCACACCCGCCGGCTTAGTCGCCAACCGAGGCAGCGTTCCGTACGACGTTTACAGTTTCAGCGGCCAGATGCAACAGGCCCTCTTTATTACAGCTACTTTCCGGACTACGGGGATCGCCTTCGATGGAACCAACTATATTGTTTCCGATGTCATAAACGGCCGTCTTGCCATTTTCAACGCCAGCGGTGCTTTTGTGCGGTCCGTCGATCTCACCGGAGCGGCCATCCCATTCGGCATCGTCGATCTCGCGGTTGTTTCCTCCCCAACGGCGCCATTGCCGGCGCCGGCCGGCCCGCGCGCCGCCAACGCGGCAAGCTATGCTTCCGGCCCGATTGCTCCAGGCGAAATCGTCGCCATATTCGGTTCCGCCGTGGGCCCCGATACGCCGGTCGGAGTCACGTCGATAAACGCGGCCGGCCTGGTCGACAGTGTTCTGGCGGGCTCCCGCGTGCTCTTCGATGGAGTTCCCGCGCCAGTCATATTCACCAGCAGCAAGCAAATCAATGTCATTACCCCCTACTCGGTGGCGGCAAAAAGTTCCGTACAGGTGGCCACCGAATATCTGGGCGTGCGTTCCCCTGCTGTGTCAATCCCGATGGCTGCGAGCGCCCCCGGCATATTCACAGCCAGCGGTTCGGGAACCGGACAGGGCGCCATCCTGAATGAGGACGGAAGCGTCAACTCTTCGGCCAACCCGGCCCGGAGGGGTTCGATAGTGGTAATCTACGCCACCGGCGAGGGCCAGACGAATCCGGCTGGGCTGGACGGAAAAATTGCAGCAGGCACGCTGCCGGCGCCGGTCCTTCCAGTATCCGTTACCGTAAACAGCACGGCGGCCGACGTGCTTTACGCGGGAGCGGCGCCGGGGTTGGTGGCCGGCGCCTTGCAAGTGAACGTTCGCGTCCCGCTCAATGCGCCGAGCGGGAACAACGCCATCCTGTGCGGAATCGGCAGCGCATTCAGCCAGCCGGGGGTGACCATCGCCATTCAATGAAGGGTTGCTGCCCGCGTCCCCTCTTCCTGCCTTGATGGTCGCGGGTCCGACCTGACCGCCGCCAGGTTTACCTGGCCCACGTTCCCGCCCCACACCACGTTGCCCCCCAAAAAACGGTTAAGCCCTCCCCCGGCGGGGGTCCCCCACGTTCCCTGCGAATTTGCGTGAAACGCCCCAACAACCAACCACCATGCGTGTCTTGGCGCAGGCGGAAGGCACCGGAGCGGCAGTGTCCCCCTCTTCCACGTGGGGCCCGCCAGGATTGCCGCCCATTGCCCATCCGCTTCAACTGTTAAGTCCAATAATTCCAAAGACCTGCCGATTCTTGGGCCTTCTGCCCCACCCCTACCATCCCAAGACTGACTCTGGAAACCCACATGCAGTGTATTTGGGCAGTTTAGGTCCTTTAACTCTTTATAGGAGGTCCTGATACGTGAGAAAACAACGTCCAGGTGCATTCAACACTGCATCCGCCGACGGGCACCGGGCCAAACCACCCTAAACGTTGCCTCCGCAGCCAGGGTCAACGGCCGTACAAGTCCCTCGGAAAGGCCAGTGTCGTCGTGTTTCGCTCTGTTTGTACTTTGTCTTGCTTTGTTTTCTTAGGTTTGCGCCAGTATAGTGTGGGTGTGGCAATTAACTCATAGCGCTAGCCGGACTAGGACTGACCGGTGTCTATACGGCCGGTTAAATGATTGGAGAGATTTTGATGAGCAGCAGCATTTCAGGCCTGTTAGCCTACGGAACTGGAGGTTACATACAGGAGCGGGATCAAGTTCTGGAGAGCAAGATCCGGCGAAGCACCGCCGTGCAACCGCGGGGGGCAATCGAGCGCTGTGTGCAGAGCGCCCGCTACCAAGAGCAGCGCGTACCATCCGCATGCAATTTTCAGTGCGCGGATAGATCCAGCGATGCGCTGATCCACATCAACGATCTGCTGGAGATGGAGGCCAGTCGCATTGCTCACGCATTGCACGACCAGGCCGGCCAGGCGCTGACCGTCGTCCACCTCAAATTGGCCGAGATGGAGCACCTGGTGGCCAGCCAGCGTGCGGCCGGATTCGCAGAGGTTCGACAACTGCTGGACCACGTAGAAGAAGAACTCAGGCAGTTCTCCCACGAACTCCGGCCTATCATTCTGGACGAATTCGGATTGGTACCGGCACTGGAGTCGCTGGCGGACAGTTTCGGCAAACGTACCGGGCTCGATGTCGCGGTGATCGCGGCCACGCGCGAGCGATTTTCCATAGCGCTCGAAACCGCACTGTACCGCATCGCGCAGGAGACGCTCATCAACGCCAACCGTCACGCGCGGGCACGGCAGATTACAATCGCAATTCGGGTCGAGGCCCGGACCGTCCTCTGCTCTGTCTCCGATGACGGCGCGGGGTTCACCTGTGGGGCCGCGCAGGGCGGATTGGGGCTTCGTGGAATCCGGGAAAGGGTCGTCAACCTGGGCGGCCGCCTGGCGATTACTTCGAGGATTGGCGAAGGGACCACGATTTCGGTGGCCATACCGATGGAGAGGAGCTAAGACCATGTCACTGCGAATTCTACTTGCCGACGATCATGCCATAGTGCGCGACGGAATGAAATCGTTTCTGCAGTCGGAAGGCTGCACAGTTGTGGGGGAAGCCTCGAACGGTCAGGATGCGGTCACTTTGGCCGGGAAACTGCGCCCGGATGTGGCAGTCCTCGACCTGACCATGCCGCTGCTGAACGGGGTGGACGCCGCTCAGGCGATCCGTCAGGTTGGCCCGGATACCAAAACCATCGTGGTGACCCAGCACAAGGAGGACCACTTCGTGGTAGAGGCGCTGCGTGCCGGCGCCGTGGGGTATGTCCTCAAGACGCATGCCGCCCGCGACCTGCTGCAGGCCGTGCGGGAAGTATTGCAAGGCAATATCTATCTGAGTCCCGGCATCTCGGGCGCGGTAGTGCATGCCATGCTCAACGGCGACGGTAAGCCGAAAGAAGTTCTCACTCCGCGCGAGCGCCAGGTCTTGCAGTTGATCGCCGAGGGGAAGAGTACCAAGGAAGTGGCCGTTCAGATCGGCGTGAGCACGAAAACCGGGGAGTCTCATCGCGCCCGTCTGATGGAAAAGTTGGACATTCACCAGACAGCCGGCCTTGTCCGATATGCGATCCGGCACGGTCTGATTCAGGCCTGACGCGGTGCGGGAGTGCTGGATCGGAAAGCGGGTCCGCAGGCTGCAAGGCCGCCCGCACATCACGGCCCTTGCGGGGGAATTGCGATCGAGTCCTGTCCCCACCCGGGCCGGAGAAGCCCGGAACCCTGCCAGCGAAGATCCGTCAACGCTGGGGCCTTCCGGATCGGTAGGCAAGTAACCTTCATGAAGTGTTTACTTGAATTCTTCTCCAGCTGTCAGCATATTCGAGTATATTTGAACCCATGGCCCCTCAAACTGGTCACACATATGATCACGATCTCGGGCTGGAGAGCGGGAACGGGCAAAGCACCGCAGCGCAGCCGCCGGAAACGACCGAACGCGGTGTACAAAGCGTCCGCCACGAAGAACAGGTTGTCCCATCCGCAGGCGATTCTCATGGCGCGGACAGGGCCGGCGCCGCGCTGATCCACGTCAACGATTTGATGGAGATGGAGGTCAGACGCATTGCTCACGCATTGCACGACGAAGCCGGCCAGACGCTGACGCTCGTCCACCTCAAATTGGCCGAGATCGAGCGGCTGACGTCCAGCCAGGGCACACCCGGATTCGGGGAGGTTCGACAACTGCTCGACCGCATAGAGGAACAACTCGGCCAGTTATCCCACGAACTCCGGCCCGTCATTCTGGATGAGTTGGGATTAGTACCCGCACTTGAGTCGCTGGCGGATAATTTCGGCAAGCGTACGGGGCTCGATATCGCGGTAATCGCGACCACGCGCGGGCGATTTCCCACGGCGCTCGAAACCGCACTGTACCGCATCGTGCAGGAGACGCTCATCAACGCCAACCGTCACGCGCGGGCACGACACATTACCGTCCAAATCCGGGTTGAGGCGGGGATGGTCCACTGCAGCGTCTCCGACGATGGAGCGGGGTTCGACTGCGAGAGCGCGAAGGGCGGATTGGGACTTTTGGGCATCCGGGAAAGGCTGGTCCACCTTGGCGGCCGCCTGACGATTAATTCCCGGATTGGCGAGGGGACCAGGATTGCGGTGGCCATTCCGATGGAGAGGAGCTAAGGCCGGCGCCGAACCAGGCTCGGATACCGAAGCGGGACAAAATGGCCCGGAAATCGACTCTAACTCCTTTGTTTGAGAAAAATTCCGGGACAAGTTGTCCTGGATGGCAAGCCAGATACGGATGAGGGCCCAGGTTATTCGCCACAGTCGGCCCGGGCCCCTGATCCTGGAGGACACCTAGATCAGTACAGACTGTGGCGCGGGGCGTTCGGATCCATCTGGCGGACCACTTCTACAATTGTCTCTGCCTTGCCCAGCAGAGGGTATGCCGCCCACCGGTCATACACGTCGTTGCCGATGCGCAGGATGCCAGTGTGCTGGTTCACGTCGGCGTCCACCGCGGGCTCGGAATCCTTGAACCCGAGGCGTTCCCGAAGCAGTTCCATATTCTTGTGCTGCGCCCGTAAGAACAGCCAGCCTGAGCCCGGCTTGATACCGTGCATTCCGGCATAGTGGGCAAGTTTCGCCGGGGTATCCTGTTCGGGCTTGAGGCTGATGGAGTAAATGAAGGTGTCGCGGCCGACGCAGTCGCCCAGCCCCTTCTGAATTTTCAGGAGGTTGCTGGTCATGCGGGGGCAGATGCCCGTGCACTCCGCATAGAAAAAGTTGATCAGTACCGTTTTGCCTTTGACCAGGTCGTCAAAGAACTTGTAAGTCTTGCCCTCCTGGCTCATGACCGGGACATTGGGAATGTTCTTCCGACCCATTCCGACCGGTCGCGCGTTATCCGCCAGGGCGATTCCACCGGTGCCGCCGGTTATCAGGGCTGCTCCCGCGGACGTCGCCGCCAGCCCTGCCATTCTCGTAAAGAAATTTCGTCGATCCATAGTGTTCTCCTTGCTGAAAATTCGGGGAAAGGCGGCATGGCGACCACACCGCCCAGAATGCGAGCAACTCCGCTCTACGGTGTTCTACGGCACGATGTCCCACCGGACCATCATGGCGTGATCCTCATGCACCACGTTGTGGCAGTGCATGACGTAATGACCCAACAGGTCCCGGAACCGGAAGAACACTCGCACCGTCTCGCTCGGGCCCAGTTGCAGCACGTCTTTGCGGCAGACCTCGTAGGGCTTCGGAGGGACGCCGTTGCGGTCGAGAATCTGGAACTCCTCAAAATGGATGTGTATCGGATGTGACCAGCTTCCACCCCCGTTCTGTATGGTCCAGATCTCGGTCGAGCCCTGCTTGGGCGATGCCGAGGCGACACTGATGTCGGCGAGCTTGCCGTTCACCGTCCAGCCCCCGCTGGCCCGGTTGAAGACCCACGATCTCTTTACCGCATTGGCAAGTTCGGCCGCGCTCGGCCGCGGCAGCGGACGCATGAAGGCCGGAACAACGCTCGGGTCGCTGGCCTTGACCACTCCATGTACTTTGAACTTCAGAACCGGCACGCCCGGGTCCATGACGTTGTATGTGGGGCCGCGGCCGCTGACTTGTTCGGCACGGTTTACCAGATAGATCTCGTCGCCGTCGTTGTAGTTCGAAAAGTCGATCACGACGTCCATGCGGTTAGCCACTCCGAGCATCACGTTCTCGACAGGCAGCGGCCCCTCCAGCAGGTTCCCGTCGTTGGCGATCAGGGTCATGGTCTGCCACGAGTTCACGCCGGCTTTTGGCAGACCCTTGCTCACCCAGAACTGGTACCAGCGTGACGGGCCGCCGTCGAGCAGACGGAAGCGGTACTTGCGGCGCTGCACGTCGAGGTATGGCATGATCTTGCCGTTCACGGCGACCCGGTCCCCCAGGTGGCCGTCCAAGTCGAATGGGTTGAAGAAGATATTGCCGTAGTTGTCGAACTGCGGGTCCTGGAAGCCCAGCATGATGTCGAACTGCCCGCTGGGCAGCCGTAGAGCGGAGCTGCTCCGGTCGTTCTCGTTGCCGGTATCCAGTTCGTCAAAGGCGTTAAAGTACCCGAACAGCCCTTTGTAGACATTCTGGGATGTGAAATTGAAGCGATGGTCGTGATACCACAGCGTTCCCAGGCTCTCCCGGTAGTCTCCATTGGTGGCCGGCGAGTTATTGTAACCGGCGCGGATCATGGGGTAATGCTGGTCGCGATAGTTACCGGAAGTCACGAAGTCGCCGGGAAATCCGTCGCTCTCGGCGGGCGTGTGCATGTTGTGCAGGTGCGTGGCGGTTTCGGGCACGCCTACGCCGATGTGGTTCCTGGGCAACATATTGTTGAATCGCACCACCAGCGGTTCGCCATACCGCGCCTGGATCATGGGACCGGGCACCGTGCCGCTATATGAGAACATGGTGGCGGGCGTGCTCAGATCCCGGTGGAAATACCATGGCACTTCCTTGACGTCGATCTGGTACCATTTCTTGGCCGGGAACTCGCTGTAGCGTTGGTGAACGTAGGGCCCCCACCAATCGCGGGCCGGCTCTATCGGTGTGAACGCGGGGCTCAGCCCGCCGGCCAGGGGCTGCAACACCTGGGGAATGGGCAACGGGTCAACCCAGGGCGTCATGGGCGGGCTCATTAACCCGCTGCTGGACGTGAGCGTGTTCCCGAAGACCACGCCGCCAGGATTACTGCTGCTGGCGGGATTGAAGGATTGCCCCTTCAATGCCAGGGCGCCTCCCGCGGTCATGAGGCTCATTCTGAAAAGTTCTCGTCTGCTAAAACCTGTCACTTTCATCCTTCCCTCCTAAATGGGGCGAGCGGCACGCGGGGCAATTTCGGTCCCGTTTTCTGCTGCCTGATCGAAAGATAATCGAAAGCGGCAGAATAGAATATTCGTGACAGTATGCAGGTTCGGGAAGGGAAAGTTCCCATTTCTCCCTCGGGGTTTCTGGTGCTCCGCGAGTGCGTCCGGGCTAACTTCCTGCAATCGCCCTCGCATTTACTAAATGCGCAGGGTTTTCCCGGCCGTCTCGTCCGAGGTTCTCCGGCCCTCTGATAGGGGGAAATCCGTGGCGCCCGCTAGGTGGTAGGGTGAATGAAACGCTAGCCAGAGATACTTGAGATTCTCAGATCGCCCGCTTGAGCGATCTTCGACGTAGTGTGTCTTATCTTGAAGGGCGTGGACTTCCAGGATGGAACCATCGAGGGCGAGATCGCCCTCAAGATCACCGCCCCGCCGCCGCCGCCGGGACTGAGGAGTTCGCCCGGCTTTATCGGCGTCGCATTCCGGGCGCGGCCGGACGCTTCACACTACGACCTTTTCTACGTGCGGCCAGGAAACTCAACATCCGATGACCAATCGATGCGCAATCACTCCGTGCAGTACACCTGCGAGCCGGATTTCGGCTGGTACACGTTGCGCCGCCAGTGGCCGTGGGTTTACGAGGCCTGGGCCGATCTGAAGACCGAAACCTGGACGAAGTTCAAAATTGAGGTCAAAGGCCGCTCCGCCAAGCTGTTCGTGAACGGATCCGAGCAGCCCAGCCTGATCGTGGACGGGCTGAAAGGCGAGGATCTACGCGGCGGCATCGCGCTGTGGGGTTATCCATCCGAGGACGCCTATTTCTCGAATTTCCACATCGTGAGTTCGCCTCCGGCCCCCGTAAAGAACGGCTCGGATGCCGCCGGCGCGTGGCAGGTCACGTCCGCCGGCGACGCTGGCGGCTTCCAAGGCGCCCTGCAGCTCAAACGCGATGGCAACAAGCTGACCGGCGATTGGTCTGGCACTTCCGGCAAGGCCCACCCCGTCACCGGGACGTGGCGCAACGGCTACATCGAGCTCAGCTTCGACGCGGAATTGGGAAACCCCGCCAATCCAATAATCGCGCCGGCGATTTTGGCCGGATGGATTGACGGCGACGCTGCAAGTGGCCGCATGAGAGTCGTAGGCCGAACCGACGGCCGCTGGACGGCTACTCGAAAGCCGTAGCCGCTGGCCGCGGCTGGCCGGGTGGATGCGTGGAACGCGGCTAGTCAGAAGGCGGGGCCGCACGGGCGTGTACTCCACCGCGGACAAACTGGACCTCCGAGGGGTCGTTTCTGTGAACGGCGTTTACCAGCCGTTATCGGAGAGAGGGGCGATTGCAACCACCTACAACTTGAATCGTTGGCGAAGTGCGTTCACGTAATCCTGCCCAGACAATTCCTCATCATCATCGCTCATTCCAAGCAGCAGACAGGCGGCCTCCACGGCCCGACTGCTGACCGTAGGTTGGCCGAGCAGGTCGATCACCTTCGGCAGAACGCGCAGGTCGTGCCGCTTGGCGAGACCGACCACAGCCTCCTCACTTGCATCCGAGTTTGAATCCTCCAGCCTGAGATATAGGGAGTCGCTCAGTTCAGGGGAATCCGCATCGCCGAGTACTCCAACTCCAAACGTGGCCCAGTCGCGGACCTCTCCATCGACATCGCCCGTCATTCTAAGTAGTGTCCTGACGCTTAGCGGATCGTTGGGAAACGACCCTAGGGCGCACGCAACGCTGAACCTGATTTCGGCATTGGGGTCTGAATGGAATTGAGCAAGGAGCGGAACGGCTCGGACATCATCGAGATGTCCGAGCGCAGCGATAGCCGACCGCAGCGGCAAGAACTCTTGTTCATCCTGCAATGCCTTCGATACGAGATCATAGGATTCCTGCGGAAAACTATTCGATGCGTGCTCTGCCGTTTTTCCGAGCTGCGCCAACACATCGAGACCCCGGGCTCGCTTGAGTGGCTGGGCAGACTCGGCCCAATTGGCTGCGTGATCGAACACTTCCCGGCTTCCGATCTTACGTAGCGACTGCACTGCCTCCCAGGGCGCATCATCGTCATAGTCGCCCTCCAAAGTTCGAGCGAAAAGATCTTCGATTTCGCTTATCACCATCGATGCGATTCTACCGAACTGGAATTGTGGCCGTTAGGTGGGGTTTCCGTCCATTGGCTCACCCGGGTGGCAGCACCCACGCCGAGCTGGGCGATCAATGGAATTCGGCAATCACCTCGATCAGGCCCATGATGTTGCGATTGAACTCCACAAGCTCGTCTGCCCGAACCCAAATCTCTGTATGGACTGCCCCGCCCACTTTCTGCACGGGATAGCGAGCGACAAACTCTGTGCGTATCTGGAACCGAGTAACAAACCCCGCTCCACTCTCGCGGACGTTCCAGTCCCGAGCAATTTGGGTCGCATATTCCTCGTTCGTGACAGGATAAAATATTGGCTGCTCCGGGAGACGAGGGGGAAACTCCTTCCAGCCTGATGCCTCGATCAGAGCAAGCTCTTTTGGTCCCACAGGACGATAAAGCGTCAATCCTTTGATCGCGTCTCCCATCGGTCTAAATTTTTCCTCAAAACCTCAAGCCACTGCGCGCTCTTTGAGTATGAATCAACGTCAGGCCACCTTGAAACATCGGGAATGATATGTGGGGTTAGGGGAAACTGCCGCTGTCCACGAGTCCGCCCTCCCGAACCGTTACAGCCCAGGGGGTTCATCCCCCTCGAAATACGGATCGTATCCGCTGAACAGCAGGAACTCCAGGCGGTCAGCATCCGCGATAATCGTGCCGGGAATCCGCCTCCGCTCGACTTCGAGGAACTCCCTCAATCCGTTGATCGCGGCGACAACCTTCCGGTGAATCAGAGGGTCGTTTTTGGTTAGTTCTGCGTAGCATTTCCCGGCCTCCCAGAACGCCCGGAACTGCTCAACAGGGTACCTGCGCTTATTCGAGAGGCCATCCTGAAACTCCACCCATCGGTCCTCGACTTCCGCCGCCAAACGCTCCTTTGGTGAAATCGGCACGTCATTCCTCCGTAATCCACACCGTTGTGTAATCCGTAAACCCTCCCGTTGCGCCGGCCATTGCCATCCCCGTCAGTCAACATGGTTCGGCGGCGGGAGGGCCGCAGTAATGAAGAAATCGGACAGGAAGAAGAGGACGCCCAAGCGAGTTCTTCGGTTGCCGGATCTCGACTACGCAAAACGTTCGGTGCTGAATGCGCTTGGTTCGCCAACATCGAAGCGGGCGTATGAGTTCGGCATTGACGATTTCGTCACCTGGTACTGCTCTGAGCCGAGACTGGCCTTCAGCAAAACGGTCGTCTTGAGATATCGGATCGAACTGGAATCGCGCCGTCTCGCCCCGGCTACCATCAACCTTCGAGTGGCTGCGGTGCGACGACTGGCCTATGAAGCCGCCGATACCGGACTGCTCAGCCCGGAACTGGCGGCGGGCATCGGGCGAGTAAAGGGGGCCAAACGGATCGGCGTGCAGCTCGGGAACTGGTTGACGGCGGAACAAAGCCGATTGGGAGAAACCGCCAGGGAACTGTCGGTTGCGAGTCTAGCAGGTTGCTGAAAAAGTGCTCAGAACGGCCCAAATGCCACTTATGCCGAACGTAGAATCAACAACTTGCAGGAGCTTTCCAAGAGTCGAAAACCCTTTTTCAGCAACCTGCTAGAGTTTTGTCAACGTTATGGCCAAATTAATGCGGCGTTCTCTCAAACGTGACAGACTGGACGGCGAAGGAGTTTGACCCAATGAAGTGGCTACCGGTTCTGATGATGGTATTCGCCCTGACGCTGTGCGCGGCCGATGTGGCTGGCACGTGGAAAGCAACTTTGGAGACGCCCAAGGGCAGCCTGGAAAACACGTTCGTCTTCAAAACGGATGGCGCCAAACTATTTGGCACATTGTCCAATGAGCTCCTGGGCGAGGTGCCAATTTCAGACGGCAACGTGGACGGCGACAACCTCTCCTTCAATATCACTGCCCTCCGGGATGGCAACGAGTACAAGGTCATGTACAAGGGCAAAATGGACGGCAAGGAAATGAAGCTGACGATGACCTTTCCGGGCGGCACCATGGACCTGACCGCGAAGAAAGTGGGGTAGACCTCCTGGCCTGCCCGTGGACCACGTTGAGAAGCTGATGATCATCTCCACGGGACGCTTCGCGGGCCTCAGTTTGAGCGCGAGTTGGTCCTCGACCGCTTCATAAATCGTCGGACCGAATTCCGCGTTTGCTGCGTTGAGACGACCAAGTCCACGCCGTCATGATCCAAGCTAACATTCCGTTGAAATGGATCGTGATGTTTAGGCAAGGGAGAAAGTCCGTTGGAGATCTGGTCCCAAACGATCCGTTTGGCGGCGAACTTGGAGAGCAGATAAGAAACGCAGGCCGGAAGTCCGCGCCAATGGCCGAACGGCGTTATCGGAAACTGGACCGGCGGGGTCACTATGGTGGGTCAATGGACGGTAACACTTGCCGTCAACTGGGTGGGAACCGCTAAACACTACGCCGTCTTCCGCGATCCATGCCGCGGCAGGACCACCGCCGGTGTCGTATTAGGATGGTCACATGCACCATCGAAACCTTCTGCTCCTCACGCTGGCCATTCCGGTTGCCGCTCAGGGTATGCATTCTTCCTGCGCCAATTGCGCCGCCTGGAACAAACCGCACCAGCCCTTCAGGATTTACGGCAATACCTATTACGTCGGCACTGATGGCCTGAGCTCCATCCTGATCACCTCCGAGGGAGGCCATATCCTCATCGACGGGGCGCTGCCCGAGTCGGCGCCGCTCATCGTTGCCGACATCCGCTCGCTGGGATTTCGCATCGAGGACGTCAAGTTGATCGTAAACTCGCACGCCCATTTCGATCACGCCGGCGGCATTGCCGAACTGCAGAGGCTCAGCCAACCGGACATTTCTACTTGGCAGAGAATAGGACATTTCTACTTGGCGTTGACAGTAGTAGGTTCTTTGCCCAATTTATTGCAATCTGCAATCAGCGCACCCTTAGCGACCCCGATCATGGCGTAGGAGCGAGTAGCTGGTGTCAGGTCGGCGGCCCGGCCGATCAATCGCCCCTTCGCGACTACCCGCGAGCGAACGACGTTTCGAGTCTGCCACGGTTTCGAGAAAGCTGCCGTAGGGGATCAATCGGCCCGATGCCTTGCCGGCTGCGAGGCAGAGCTACCCGCGAGCGACACGTGGTCTCACCTACACCAATTCCGCCCGCGCGACGCGTAGCTCGTAGTAGGATGGTCGTGATGAAACCCGCTCCTTTCTCTGCCGTCGGCACCTCGTTCGGAATCCATGAGTGGCGCGGCAGCGGCCCGGCTACGCTCCACGTCCACCATTCCGACGACGAAGCGTGGCACGTCCTAGATGGCGAGCTGACTTTTCGATACGGCGACCGAACTGAAATCGTCGGCCCCGGAACGACGGTATTCGTGCCGGCAGGCGTCGCCCACACATATACCGCCGGAAACGATGCCCGTTATCTGATCGTCCTCACGCCGCGTTTGAGCGCTCTGATCACTGCGCTCCAGGCTGATCGGGACACGGCTCACCAACGCGAGATCTATCGACGGTTCGATTCCCAGCTGCTGGAGTAGAAACCACGCGTTGAGAACCGATGCGTGAGAGCAGTCCGCAACTGGCTCAGTCGTGAACTCACAATTTGGACTTCAGAGCGCTACACGGAAGCGCTTGCCGGACGAGCCTGTGCGGACACGAAGGGCGGGTGGCGACTGCCGCTTCGCTAGTTCAAGAGCGGGGCCAGCAGGAGCACGACTTCAGCATGACGACGCACAGTGACGCCGTCGTGCGTCATTGCCGCTCTCGGTGCTCACCGACTGGAGAATAAATCCCCGCCTGACGCCGAAGGGTTTACTAATGTGGTGCTGCTGTCAAGCCTCCCATCACGGGCCCCGGAAGTCGCGTTCTGGGAGACGTCTACGCGGGTGTCGAGATTTTCAATAGTCGGTCCGATCCGATGCTCATCTCACCGAAGGCCGTTTGAACTAAGCCGCTGGCGCGGCGGACGCTACGCGTAGTGGAGTGGGTGGCGGTCAACGCCGGGTAGGAGTATTTTTTGGGTCATAAGGAGGTCCCTATGATATTACAGTTTGGGGGTGGGTCTACCAGGGACGTACTTCATTCAAAATCTCAAAAAACATCTTAACCCTAAACCTTGAAAAAATCGCCGCCACAGATGCCTTCTGAGTGGTCGGTATTTCTCATACACCCCGTCCCGAACGGTGAACTCAGTAGAAAAACTCAACCGGAACCGCAGAAACTCCGACGCGACCAACACCGGTCACCTGTTAGGGTTAACGGATGATGTTCAACGCCGCTATCAAGGAACTGGGCGAATTGATCCGCCGTTGGCTGTGCCGCCTCTTCCACGGCGCCGCCCGCCAAATGTACGCGGGCGGCGCCGCTTACCGTTGCCGGGTGTGCTACTGTGTCTGGCCGGTCCCTTGGGCCGTGCCGAATCGTGGGGCGGGCATAACGAAACTCGAAGCAGGGCTTCTTCCCGATATACCGGAAAAAGCAGGCGCGCGCCCGGAGACCGCCCGCCAGCCAGCCCGCCGTTCTTGGAGTCTCAGTAGAAAATTCAAGCCGGAACCGCAGAAGCACCCGGCGCGGTGAACCCTGGGCGCCTGTTAAGGTTAGCGATGATCTTCTGTCCCGGCTGTGGAAAGCAGATTCCCGATGATTCGACGTTCTGTGGTGGATGCGGCAAGAGGCTGGTACCTGCGAACCACAGGAGCGCCCGCCCGATTCAGATTGTAGCGCCTTGCAGATACCTTGGGTTCGGCAGAATCCGACTGCGAGGTTCGAATAACCAGCCGCAGACACGATTTTACTATCCGAGAGCTCGATAGCGGCCGTGTGCAGTCCAGCGTGAAATAGGATGCCCGGTTCCGTGTCCGTTTCGCGCGTTGGCTTATTGTGTATGATCGATCCTGCGCCGCAGCCAATCGATCATCACTAGGTTGCCGCCCATCTCGCGAATGCTGGGTGACGCCGTTTGCGACGAACAGCTGTGCCTCCAAATCGGTGGCGCCGCTCAGGTGAACGTGCATATCCCAGAGGCCGGGAATCAGAAATTTTCGTGATTGTCTACTTGCCAACAACGCGAAACTTCGACCACGATAGGCAGTGGTCTGCGAGAAAAAGAAATGCATGGTAGCGGAGTACTCGCAAAGTCCGAAGCGGCGCACGCCGAGGCTAACAAAGCCCGTAGGGCAGTTCTTCGGCACACGGGTGAGCATGGCTGCTAAGCTGAAACGGACTTCAGGGGTAGTGGGCTACGTGGAAGTTGTCGCCGCTTGACCGCGCCTGCGTTGTCGATATTCCCTCAACGCCGTCGTTGCCTTTTCGAACTCGGCGCGCGCCATTTCGAGATTGGTCTTACGCTTCGTAAATTCCGGCAGGAGCAGGCTATGAGTGGAACGGAACAACGCATCGCGGGCAACACTCACTGTCTCGGCGCTAGCGGCAAGACTTTTCAGCAGGAGGGCTTCGTCCCCGTCTCCTGAGAAGTATTCTAGGTCATGTCTGGGCGCAGCAACCGCTCCTTGCAGCGATTCCTTGAAAATGCTGGCCGCCGGGCAGGTCAAGGTTCCCGCACTTCGCCCCAGTTAGCAAGACCGGAACTAGACGGCCATAATCAGTTTAGCAGCGCGGCACATCTTGGCGTGCTTCTAGCGCCGCTTCTTCGGCCCCGGCTTCTTTGCGTCGGCCCTGCGCGGTTGCTTGCCCTCTATCGCATTGGCGGGCATCAGAGGCGAGTTCAGCAGGGCCTTGATGACGGCCTCGAACTGATCCTTGGGAACTTTGGAGATGTCGGCCATAGAGCTATGCCGCTGGCAGCCGTCGGTGCCTGTTTCAGTTCTTGCGCCTGCCGTCGCTGCGCCGCTGGCAGTTTTGCGGCTTTTTGACTTCCTTTTCGGCTTTTTGGAGATCAAGCACGAGCGCGAAGACGCCCTGGCCTCGTCTGCGAAGTGCGCTCTCCAATTGTTCGCAGAAACTCCTTCAGTACCTTGGACTTGTCGCGATCTCGCTCAATGAAGAACGCGCCATGCCGGCGGCTGCGTGATATTGTCTGGGGTAACGAAATTCTTCAAACCGTATCCCCATACACGCTGGCAATTGGTGGCATTGTAATCACCGGCGAATATGCCGTGCTGCGCTCCTTGCGCCGGAAGAAACATGCCTTCGCCTTGTACCTTCGGGATGGAGGAGTGAAAATCAGACCTTTGGTCCCCGACATCGTGTCGTTTGCACGGCGGTTCGACCTGACAAACCGCTGGCTGGATCCAGCGAATCGGCACTGGGGAATTCAGGATGTCGGGGTGATGCATTTTTGGGTGACCCGGGATCTTTCGGCCGAGCACAAAGCCGATTACGCGTCCGCCATGAATGTGCTGCTCGGGGCGGCGGGAGTTGTCACCGGGTATCCATTCCCCGTGCCTGGGGACCATTGCCTGTCCTGCCCCACCAGCGCCTGCCGCCCAGACGATTTGGTCCGGCCACCCGACACCTGCTTTGCATCGAACCTGCGATGCCACGGCATTCAAAAGGACCCGGCCTGGCAATCCGCGAGCAGGACCGCGTTTGACCACATCCACTGAATACTTGCATGGGTTGCGCCGTGGGACGGTTTCTGGGGGACGAATTATGAGTTACGCCGTGAGGCAGTTCCGGATCTCAATTGTCGTTTTGTCCGGCTCCGATGACGGCAACCCCGCTGCTGCCATCATCATGGTCGACGTCCAGTGGTCCGGCGGCCGAGGTTCGTTGGTGGCTCAAAGGGCGCGGCTGTGGCTGGCGCAGAAGGATGTGAGAATCCGCGGGAATTGCTCACCAGGGATGCGTTAACGGGCGCTCTGGAATGGGAGAAAAAACGGGCGCCGTGCCGCTCACGGCCGCGTGAGGTTCCGGTGTTGGTTGAGAAGGGAGAGGAGAGTCGATCATGAGCACAGGCAACATTGGACTGGACGCGCTGGCGGATGCTATTGCCGAGCGGGTGATGGCGCGGATGCAGGCGGGCCAACCGGATCGGCTGCTGACCGTCGAAGAGGCCGCAAAATACTTGGGTCGCAGCGTGCGTGCGGTTTGGCACTTGATCGCCGCCGGCACCCTCCCGGTGGTTCGGGAGGGACGGTCGGTCCACCTCGACCGCCACGAACTGGACCGCTGGATTGAATTGCGGCAGTCGCCAGGGGTAAGATAGCCACCATGCGTCGGCGGACCAAAGGTGCTGGCTGCCTCAAATTGCGCGGCCGCATCTGGTGGATTTTATACCCCGCCGGCGGCCGTCAGATTCCTGAATCGAGCGGCTCTACGGACAAAGCCGTGGCCGAGCAACTGCTGAAGCAGCGCATCGGTGAAGTCGCCTCTGGCGACGTTGACGTTGCTTTGGACCGTGCCACTATTGACGATCTTTGCGCGCTGGTGGTAGCTGATTACCAATTGCGGAACTGCGTGACCTGGGAAACGTGCAGTGGCGTCAAATCCCACATCAAGCCTGCGATTGGCACGCTGCTGGCATCCCGGTTCGGGCCACGGCAGGTGCGGCGATACGTTGCCGACCGGCGTGCACCGGTGGGTCGGATGCAACGATCAATCGCGAACTCTCTATTGTGCGCCGTGGATTCACGCTGGGCCACCAGGAAGACCCGCCGCTGGTGCGACGCCTTCCGACTATCGTCAAGCTGGATGAGGACAATGCGCGCCAAGGTTTCATAGAGCAGGGTCAGTATCAGGTGTTGCTCGCCGCCCTGCCCGATCACCTGAAGTGCTTGCTGCTGGTTGGCTACCCCTGCGGCAACCGATTGGGCGAACTGCGCAAACTCGAATGGTCCCAGGTGGACATGGCCGCTAGTGAGATCCGGATTGAGAAGCGGCAGGCGAAAGGCAAGCGTCCCCGAACGCTTCCGATCTATGGCGAGATGACGGAATGGTTGGAGTGGCAGGACAAGCGCCGCGCGCCAGGTTGTGATTTTGTATTCCACTGGAATGGCAGGGGCCTCGGGTCCCACCGCAAGGGATGGGACCGATCTTGCACCGAGGCCGGCCTCGAAGGCCTGCACTTCCACGACCTGCGCCGGAGCGCCATTCGCAACATGGAGCGCGCCGGCATTGCCCGCTCGGTGGCGATGTCAATCAGTGGCCACCGGACGGAAAGCGTGTACAAGCGCTACGACATCGTGGCGGATGCGGATCTGAAAACAGCGGCCAGGAAAATGGCGGACTACCGCGCGCAGCAGAAGCCGCAATTGAATGCCGAGGGCGGCCATAAAGTACAAATAAAGTACAATGCACTCCAGGCGAAAAGGACTAAACCTTTTATTTTGTATTGGGGTGGGTGAAGGGGTTCGAACCCTTGGCCACCGGAACCACAATCCGGCGCTCTACCAGCTGAGCTACACCCACCGTGAAGGGACGTCTTCATCGTATCAGGGAAGGCGCGCGGCCTGCAAACGGAATCCCGCGAATCCACTTGAATCCCGCGGAGTCCGGTTGTTGCGCGATCACTGGAAGGGGCAGCTCGGATTCCAGCATTGCGGCCAGTTATAATCGGATTGTGCGAATTGCTGCTGCATCATTCCTGCTCCTTTGTCTTGCTGCCTGCCACCGCAGCGGTCAAAACAATGACGCGGTGCGTCAGGGCGTGTTGGATCATCTGACCCAGGCCGGCCTGAACATGGCGGGAATGGACGTGACACTGAATTCGGTTCAATTCAACGGCAATCAGGCCGATGCGTCCGTCTCGATTGCGGCCAAGGGTGCCAATGCCGCGCAGGGCATGCAGATGAAGTATCACCTGGAACAGAAGGACGACAAATGGGTGGTGGTGGGCCGGCAGGATAGCAGCCATGGCGGCGGAGCCATGGCGCCGGGAGCCGTCAACCCAGGTGGGGCCGTGCCCGGCGGCGCCAACCCGCATGCCGGCGGAGCCATGGGAGCGCCGGCGGCCGGCGGGAAAATGCCATCACCGGAAGATCTGCCGCCCGCGACCAAGAAGCAATGAAACGTGTCGCAATCCTGGGCGGCGGCCCCGCGGGAGCATTCGCGGCGGAACAACTGGCGTCTGCCGGCTTGGCCGTCACCCTGATCGATGAGAAGCTCGCCTGGGAGAAACCCTGCGGCGGCGGGCTCACCTACAAAGCTTACAGCCGGTATCCCTTCCTCATCGAAAATGGAATGCCCAAACGTCTCGTCACCGAGACCGTTCTGGCGGCGCCCAAGTCCTCCGCCGTCACCCTGAAAATGGGCGACCCGATGGTGATCTACTCGCGCTTCGATCTCAACCGCATGCTGTTGGAACGCGCGGGGCGGGCCGGCGCCCAGATCGAAAAAGTGCGCGTAACCGGAATGTCGCGGTCCGGGCCGGGCTGGCGGCTTCGGACCGGTTCGGGCGTCCTGGAGGCCGACTTCTGCATCGTGGCCACGGGCGCGCGCAATCCGCTGCGCGAGGTCGGCACCCAACTCACGCCGTCGGACACGATGGCGGCGCTGGGCTACTATGTGCCGGGCGAGCAAGCCGGCATTGACATCCAATTCCTGCCTCAACTGGAAGGATATATCTGGATCTTCCCCCGCTGCGGCCACCTTTCGGTGGGGATCTGCGGCAAAGGCGAGACAGCCCAATCGCTGCGCCAACGCCTGGAACTTTTCATGAACGAGCGCGGCCTGCGTTGGAAGGGCTCAGCCTTCTACAGTCACCTGCTGCCCTCGCTCGAAACCCGGTCGTGGCGAAACAATCGCGTGGCGGGCGAAGGATGGATGGCGGTGGGCGATGCCGCCGGCCTGGTGGACCCGATTACCGGCGAGGGCATCTACTACGCCATCCGCTCGGCCGACCTGGCCACTCGCAGCCTGCTGGCCGCGCCCGGCGACCTGGCGGCGCAATCCGCCCATTACCGGACCGCGCTGCGCCGCGATTTTGCAGCCGATCTGGAATTTGGCTCGCGCCTCGCCAAGCGCGTCTTCCTGGGGCGCTTCCTGCTGGCGGCGGTGACCACCCGCACCGTGCAGTTCACCGCGCGCAGCCCCCGCTTCGCCGCCATCATGCAAGACCTGTTCGCCGGCAGGCAGCCCTACCTCGGGTTGAAACGCCGCCTGATGCGCAACTTGAAGGGCAGCCTGTACGAAATCGCCATGAGCCTGGGATTCGCCCGTCTGCTGCCCAAGAGTCTGCCCGCCAAACCGTCCATATGAAGACTTCACGATCCGAAGAACTGTTCCGTCGAGCGGTGGAGAAGATTCCCGGCGGCGTCAATTCGCCGGTGCGCGCCTTCCGCAGCGTGGGCGGCCAGCCGGTGTTCATCGCGCGCGGCCAGGGCAGCCACATCTTCGATGCCGATGGCAACGAGTACATCGACTACGTGGGCTCCTGGGGGCCGTTGCTGCTGGGTCACCGGCATCCCGAAATCCTGGCCGCGATCGAAGGAGCGTTGGAACGAGGCACCAGTTTCGGCGCGCCCACGGAGGCGGAGGTCGATCTGGCGGACGCCATTTGCGACGCCGTGCCGTCCATCGAAATGGTGCGGCTGGTGAATTCGGGAACCGAGGCCACCATGTCGGCCGTCCGCGTGGCGCGCGGCTTCACGGGGCGCGACCTGACCGTGAAATTCGAAGGCTGCTATCACGGCCACGTGGATTCGCTGCTGGTCAAGGCCGGTTCGGGTGTCGCCACCCTGGGGATCGCCGACACCCAGGGCGTTCCCAAAGCTTTTTGCGACACCACCATTGCCCTGCCCTTCAACTCGGTGGACGCGGTGGAGCAGGCCTTCCAGGTTCACGGCGACCACATCGCTTCCGTGATTGTGGAACCGGTGGTGGGGAATATGGGCTGCGTACCGCCCCAACCCGGCTACCTTCGGGCGTTGCGCGAGATCACCGAACGCTACGGCGCACTACTGATTTTCGACGAGGTGATGACCGGCTTCCGCGTTGCCTTTGGCGGCGCACAACAACTCTATGGGATTCGGCCCGACCTGACGGCCCTGGGCAAAGTAATCGGCGGCGGGCTGCCGGTAGGCGCCTATGGCGGTCGCAAGGACATCATGAGTATGGTGGCGCCGGCGGGGCCGGTCTACCAGGCCGGAACGCTTTCAGGCAACCCGCTGGCGGTGGCCGCCGGATTGGCAATGCTTCGCCACTTGAAGGCACATCCCGAAGTGTACGCCGGGTTGGATGCGCGCGCGGCCGCTCTCTGCGCGGCGCCGCCGGACGGGGTTATCGTAAATCGCGTCGGCTCTATGTTCACATTTTTCTTCACAGACCGGCCGGTGACGGATTGGGAATCGGCCAAACAGTGCGATACGGCGCGCTTCGGCCGTTTCTTCCGCGGGATGCTGGAGCGCGGCATTTACCTGGCCCCCAGCCAGTTCGAAGCTGCCTTCGTCTCGGCCGCTCATACCGGTGACGACATTCAAACAACCATCGCGGCGGCGCGGGCCATCTAACGTCGCGGCTCGACTCGTACGACCGAGCGCGCCGGCAACAGGCAAGGTTGCCCGGTCGCTGAGAAGCAGCCGCGCCGACCGCATCCAAGCTGCGACCTTTTTGTGCAGCCTCTTCGGGTTCGGCAACTTCACAATCGAGTGCCCGGCGGCGAGCCAGTAGGCGCTCCACGGGTCGGCGCGAACCTCCTTCCGGGTGGTCCGTATTCCGCCCGAGCCACCCCGCGGGGCGGCAAACTGGACGATTGTCGCCAGGCGTCGGGAAATGGTAGCGACCAAAGCCAACCCCCCCGTATCCAATCAATATGCAATTTCGACAGTTAGGTAACAGCGGTCTGCGGGTTCCGGTTCTCTGTTTTGGCGCCGGCACTTTCGGAGGAGGAACCGAGTTCTTTCGGGCGTGGGGCGAGACTGATGTGAAAGAAGCTACGGGTCTGATCGATGTCTGCCTGGAAGCCGGCGTAAACTTCTTCGATACCGCGGATGTGTATTCGCAGGGACTTTCCGAGGAGATCCTTGGCGAGGCAATCCGGCATGTGGCACGCGAGACAGTTCTCATTTCCACCAAAGCGACGTTTCCGTTCGGCGACGGTCCCAACAACAGCGGTTCGTCGAGGCACCACCTGAAGCGGCAGATCGAGGGAAGCTTGAAGCGCCTGAAAACGGATTACATTGACGTTTATCATATGCATGGCTTCGACGCCCTGACCCCTATCGAGGAGACGCTGTCCACCTTAGACGAGGCGGTGCGTCAAGGCAAGCTTCGGTATATCGCGGCGTCAAATTTCTCGGGTTGGCACCTCCAGAAATCGCTCGCGATCAGCGCGCGGTATGGATGGACGCGATATGCTGGTCACCAGGTCTACTATTCCCTTGTGGGCCGCGATTATGAGTGGGAGTTGATGCCGCAAGCGGCGACGGAAGGCATTGGCGCTTTGGTGTGGAGTCCCTTGGGCTGGGGACGCCTCACGGGGAAGATTCGCCGCGGCCAGGCTCTTCCGCAGGTGAGCCGCCTTCACAAGACCGCTGAACTAGGGCCGCCTGTAGCGGACGAGTTGCTTTACAGGGTTGTGGATGCGCTCGAGTCCGTTTCGGTCGGCACCGGAAAGAGCGTGCCGCAACTCGCGCTGAACTGGCTGCTGCGAAAGCCGACGATCTCCACCGTCATCATCGGCGCACGAAATGAACAGCAACTGCGCGACAATTTGGCCGCTGCGAGTTTTGTACTGACAGCCGAACAGGTCGCCCGCCTGGATGAAGCGAGTCAGTCGCAGGTGCCCTATCCCTACTGGCACCAACGACAGTTCCCGGATCGCAATCCGCTGCCACCCTCATTCCGTCCCTGAGCAACGGAACCGCCCGGAATGATCACGACATGGCCTTGCCCACCTTGCGTGTCCCGAATCGGCCACTCGAAAAGAGCATCCGGTGACTCCCGGCCTGAACCGTGCGAATGGGTACGACGGGCACGGCCAGGCCGGCGAAGCCGCTCGCGCGCCGAGGAGCAGGCGCCTTAGCCGGGCCCCGCGGCAGAACTCACCGGATGTCCAAATCGCCGAGCGTCGAACGTCATTGTAGTGGCGGTCCAGGATGCCCGCCGGCCCAAGTTGACACAAGCCGAGCAGGAACAGGGGATAGCGGCCTATACCGCGTACACAGAGGCACTGACGAAGGCGGGTGTCCTGAAGGGAGCGGGCCGTCTCCAGTCGAGTTCGACTGCGACGACGGTACGCATCGCGGATGGCAAACCACAGGTTCTGGATGGTCCTTTTGCGGACTCGAAAGAGCAGTTGGGCGGTTACTACATCCTTGACGTGGGCGATCTAGACGCCGCTCTCTCATGGGCCGCGCGCTGCCCGGCTGCAAGTCACGGGACTGTTGAGGTGCGTCCCCTGTTCGGCACATCTGGCAATGCCAGTGAAGCAGCCCGTGACTCTGACCGGAGGAAGTTGTGATGCCGACGACGCAGTCTTCGCGGCCTGAAGTGCAAACCCTGTTGGCCGGCCTCGCGATGGGTGAATCGCCGCGTTGGCACGAGGACCGTCTTTGGTTCTCGGACTGGGGCGCCCAACAGATCGTGGCTGTCGATCTCGATGGCAACAGCGAGTCAGTAGTTCGGGTTCCATTTGGTCTGCCATTTTGCATCGATTGGCTGCCCGATGGCCGTCTGCTCGTCGTGTCGGGGCGCGAGGGGCTTCTGCTCCGCAGGGAGCCCGACGGCTCGCTGGCGGCTCATGCCGATCTGACCGGCCTCTCCGGCAATGCCTGGAACGAAATTGTCGTGGACGGCAGTGGCAACGCTTACGTCAACACATCCGGGATCATAGCTCTGGTCACCCCAGAAGGCTCAGTCCGGCAGGTAGCAGATGGCGGCGCATTCCCCAACGGCATGGCAGTGACGCCCGACAACTCGACGCTAATCCTGGCCGAGTCATATGCCAAAAGACTCTCAGCGTTCGACATTAAGACCGACGGCAGCCTTTCGAACCGGCGGGTCTGGGCCGATCTCCAAGGAGGCGTCCCGGATGGCATTTGTCTCGACGCGGAAAACGCCGTCTGGTACGCCGATGTTCCGAACAAGCGTTGCGTGCGCGTTCGCGAAGGCGGTGAGGTGCTTCAGACAGTCGAGCTTGACCGCGGCTGCTTCGCTTGCATGCTTGGAGGCGTGGGCAACGGCACGTTGTTCGTGATCGCCGCAGAGTGGCGCGGAATGGACCACATCCTCGAAGTCGCGCGAGCCCGAACCGGACAGGTGATGACGATCGAGGCGCCTGCACCGGGCGTTGGGTGGCCATAGGGAACAGGGAACCTGCCAAGGCTCTTGCCCGAGCCACTTGCGGCTAGACTACAGGTTGGACACCATGCATGACCTTCGCGAAGGCGACGCCCAGGCGCGTCGCACGGCAGACGCCGTGGCGCGCCGCAGCTACGGCAAGCTCGTGGCTTTTGTCGCGGCACGCACGCACGATGTGGCTGCCGCAGAGGACGCGCTTTCGGAGGCATTCGCTTCGGCGCTGGCAGATTGGCCGCGGAATGGCTGCCCCTCGAATCCGGAAGCATGGCTGCTGACTGTCGCCCGGCGAAAAGCGATCGACGTCGCGCGGGGACAGCGCCGGCATGAGATTGCCGCCGAGCAGTTGCATGCTATGGCGGAGGGACTGAATGCGGCCGCGGCCAATTCGGAGGTTCCAGATCAGCGTTTTGCGCTGATGTTCGTCTGCGCCCATCCAGCGATCGACGCCGGCATTCGTACGCCATTGATTCTGCAGGTGGTGTTAGGGATGGATGCGGCAAGGATCGCCTCAGCATTCCTGACGTCCCCGGCGGCCATGGGTAAGAGGCTTGTTCGTGCCAAGGACAAGATCCGGCAGGCCGGCATCCCATTTCGCGTTCCGGAGCGCGAGGAACTTCCCAGCCGGCTCGACACGGTGCTGGACGCGATCTATGCCGCCTTCGCAGAAGGTTGGACCGACGCCAGCGGGACCGATGTCGCCCGCCGCGATCTCACCGAGGAGGCGATGTTTCTGGCCCGGCTCGCGACCGTACTGCTGCCGGAAGAGCCGGAGCCGCTGGGCCTGCTTGCCCTCATGCTGCACGCGGAAGCCCGGCGTCGAGCCCGGCGTCGGGCAGATGGCAAGTACGTGCCGCTTGCAGAGCAGGATCCGGCGTTGTGGGATTCGCAAATGATCGTTGAGGCCGAGGCGCTGCTCCGGCGTGCCAATGTTCCTGGCTCCATCGGCCGCTATCAGTTGGAGGCCGCCCTGCAATCGGCGCACGTGTATCGCAGCCGCACGGGTCAAGCAAACTGGGCAGAGGTGGTGCAACTTTACGACGCTCTATTCGCGCTCACCAGCTCACCGGTAGTCGCGATCAATCGTGTCCTGGCTCTCGCCGAGGTGCACGGCGCCGGTGCCGCGCTCGACGCCATGCCAGAGGCAGCCGCCGATGTGCGGCTCGTCGAATATCAACCCTACTGGGCTGTGCGCGCCGAGCTGTTGGCCAGGACTGGTGCAAACGCCGAAGCCCGCCACGCCTACGAAGTCGCTATCGGTCTAGAGCGCGACCCAGCGGTCCGCAGCTTCCTACAGCAGCGCCAGTCGGCGTTGCTAGCTTGATCGTCCTCGCTGGAAAGGATGGCCATCTGATAATCCCGGCGGGCTCGCCTCAGACGCCGGCTATGCGAAGTGTGTCGCTGGGCGCCTGGTATCCGGGGCCGCCGAGGACGTGGCGGGGGACAATCAGAGCCCCGAGTCCATCGGCGAGGTGACGCCGGGAAGTTTGGATTTGCGCGGTGTGGTCATATCAGAACTTCAAGCGTAGCGCCATTTGCACCTGGCGGTTGCCGTATCCGCTCAGGGTACTCGAGATGATGCCGAAGGTTGCCGAGGTCGCGCTTCCACTCGGATTCGAGAAGTGCGGGGTGTTGGTCAGGTTGTAAAACTCCCCGCGATATTCCAGGCGGAAGCGCTCGGTGATCCGGAACATACGGAAGATTGAGAAGTCATAGTTGGTGAGCCGGGGGCCGCGGATCGTGTTGCGCCCCGCGCTGCCGAAGCGATTCGGCCCGGGAGCCGCGAACGACGCCGTGCTGAACCACGGCTGCCCAGGTCCGATACCACCGAGGTACGTGACGGGCGCGATGGCATCGGCAAACTGGCTGTTGCCCGGGCAGTTGCAGGAGGTGGCGTCGGCCGACGCCGTGAAAGGTGTTCCGGTGGCGAAACGGAAGATTCCATTCAACTGCCAGCCCCCCAGGATCATGCCGGCGGCGCGATTCTGATTCAGCAACGGCTTGCCTTTGCCGAAGGGCAGTTCGTAAAGGTGTCCGGCCGTGATCATGTGGGTGCGGTCGAAGCCCGAGGGGCCGTACTGGCGCTTCAAATCGAGATTGTCGGTGAAGCCCGGCTGGTCGTTGCCGACATCGAGCGATTTGCTGTAAGCGTAAGCGAGCGTAAAGGTGAGGCCCTGAGAAAAGCGTTTCGCCAGGTTGGCTTGCAGCGAATTGTAATTGCTGTTGACTCCGTCAGCTCGAAGGCTGACATCCGAGGTGTGCCCGAACAGGACATTGAAGGGACGCCCCGCCGAACCAGTTCCCGGAGGCGCCGCGTTCAGAGCCCGATTGAAGGGAAGTTGCCGGCCGAGGTTGCCGACATAGCCCGCGTCGAACGTGATTCCGTGGCGTAATTCCCGTTGGTAGACAAGATTGTAGTTCTGCACATAGGGGAGCCGGTTGCGCGAGGGGATGACGAAGAAGCCCTGATCCGGCGCGGGTGTAATCCGGCCGTTCGAGGGGATGTTGACGAACTGGACCACGGGCAGACTGTTGAGCGTGCCGTCCACCATGAAATCGCCCGTGTTGCCTTGCTGCACGTTGTAGATGGTGGGAAATTGCGTCGAGAGTGTGCCGCCGGTGAAGCCGAAGCGACCCGTCCAGTAGCTGATGCCGTAGCCGCCGCGGATCACCTGCTTGTCGGTGAGCCGGTACGCAAAACCGACGCGCGGGGCTAAGTTGAACGACTGGGCATCCACGCCTGTTGCGAGATTCACGTCGCCATAACCGGCAATCAGCAGCGTGTTGCTGTAGGGGTCGTAGTTCGAAGCGCCGCCTTGGTAGCGCGGAGTGACCGGCGAATAATACTCGTATCGCAGTCCGATGTCGAGCGTGAGCTGGCGCGTTATCTGGTAGGTATCCTGGCCAAAAGCGGCGAACTGCGTCTGCCGGTTGGTCGGCGTGATGGGCATGTAGGTGCGGCCCGTCTGATCGGTTGCGCCAATCAGGAACGCCGTAAAGGAATTCACCACCGAGCCGTAGGGACCGAGCCCGGGTCCGCCATTCAGTTGCGTTGTGCCGGGGTTAAAGACGAACAGGCCGCGCGGGCCGAAGTTCAGGCCTTGCGGCTGGAACCGATCCATCCGGTTACGATGTATCTCGGCGCCCCACTTGAACACGTGCTTCCCTTTTAGTTTGCTCCACGTGTCGACGACTTCGAACAGGTTGTCGGTGTTGATGAGGGGATAAGTCACCGGAGTTCCGACTGGCGGCATGCCGTTGATATTGATGCGGCCCATACCGGCGCTCGAAATCGGGTCGGGATTCGGATTGGCGATCCCCAGCTTCGAGTTGGTCACCGTGGTCATGTCGGTGCCCTGTACGTTGGTACGATACCGGTTGTATCCCAAGCGCAGTTCGGTGAGGAGAGTGGCGTCGAAGCCGTGCGTCAGGTTCAAGGCTCCCGTAATGGTGTAGTCATTGGCCGTGGTGCCGTCGCCGACCGCGGGGCCAAGCACGGCGCCCTGCACTACCTGGTAGCGCGAGGTGTTCATCTTCGCGAAGATCTTAGTCTGCTCGGAAAAGTAGTGATCGACGCGCGCGTCGTAAGTGTTTCCATCGTAACTGAACGGGACGTTCAGGATGTAGTTGTTCAGGAATCCCGCTACATTCGGCGGCGGGAAGTACTGAAGCAACTGCTTGGAGATCGAGTTGATCCGGCTCACAGGGACGACGTTATTCGGAAACGGCTGGCGGCCCGTGCCGTTCGAATTGCCGGTGTTCGGGTCGAATAGTGCCAACTGGGGGACGCCGCTGAAATCGCCTGAGAACCACGCCGCGGACGCTGGAACCGTGTTGGTGGAAGTGCTCGACTGGCGCAGATAGCGGCCTTGATAAGCGCCGAAGAAAAACGTCTTGTCCTTGATGATGGGGCCTCCGGCCGCAGCGCCGAATTCGTTGCGCGTATATCCGGGCTTGGTCTGCGTGTCCTTGTTGAAGAAGTCGCGGGCGAGCAGGGCCTTGACACGATTAAACTCCCATAGGGAGCCGTGCAGCGCGTTGGTGCCGGACTTCGTGGTGGCGTTTACCACCGCGCCGCCCACGCGTCCGAATTCGGCGCTGTAGTTGCTGGTGCTGACGTGGACCTCTTCAACCACTTCGGGCGAGGGCAGGTAGATGCTCAATCCGAGTGTCGGATTGGTGTTGTCGACGCCATCGACGATGGTGTTATTGGACGAGTTGCCCTGGCCGTTGGCGTTGAAGAAGGTGGTACCCTGTGGATCTTCCGAGGTGGTGAAGTTCTGAACTGGGGGCGACACTCCGGCTACCAGGCCGGCCAGCGCCTGAAAGTTGCGGTTTGCCACCGGCAGTTCCGCGACGGCTTGCGCGGCGAAGTTCCTGGCCACCTCAGCGCGATCAGTTTGGAGCGCGGGGGCCTCGGCGGTTACGGTAACGGTCTCGCTAGCGCTGCCGGGCGTCAGAGTAGCGTCCACGCGGGAGGTGGTGGACACGTCCAGCCGCACGTTGTCTTGCGAGTATTTCTTGAATCCCTTGGCTTCGACCTCGACGAGATAGATACCCGGGCTCAGGTACGCGACGTTGTAGACACCATCCACCGAGGTGTTCGTGGAGCGCACTACGCCAGTGGACCGCTCCGTGACCTTCACGTTTGCGTTAGGGACCGAGCCGCCGGAAGAATCCGTGATACTGCCGGTAAGCGTTGCGGTGACGACTTGCGCGAAAGACGCGGGAATAAGCATCAAACCGGCCGTTAATAACACCACGATGGGAACGAAACGGTTGCGAAACATGTCCACCTCCCTAAAGAAGATACGAGAATCGTTCGGGTTACTGCAGTGAGATATTTGG
>Ga0210402_10000378_pt1 | contig 49978 bp, 38 predicted proteins | sample IncBWC7MmetaG_FD_161055 | JGI IMG/M metagenome (GOLD analysis project Ga0210402, IMG submission 161055) | Forest soil microbial communities from Barre Woods Harvard Forest LTER site, Petersham, Massachusetts, United States - Inc-BW-C-7-M | ecosystem: Environmental > Terrestrial > Soil >... | reverse complement strand
AGTTTCGAAACGTGGTAATTTAGTCAATTTCATTGTTGAACGCCTGGCTACGGTCCTCATTTACCCGGAGTAAACTCCGGTCCTCGCCAGTCGTTCGCCGCGAACTTGACTACATTTCTGAGTTTCGAAACGTGGTAATTTAGTCAATTTCATTGTTGAACGCCTGGCTACGGTCCTCATTTACCCGGAGTAAACTCCGGTCCTCGCCAGTCGTTCGCCGCGAACTTGACTACATTTCTGAGTTTCGCAAGAGGTCTATTATCTGTATCCTCCGCAAGATGCTCAAAAATTCGTTTCCAAACTCTTGTTTTATTCCAGCGAGTATGTCGTGTATGGATCACTCGAAAATCACCAAAACGTTCCGGTAAATCACGCCATGCAATGCCCGCTCTATATCGATATAACACTGCTTCAACGAACAGACGATTATCTTTCGCGGTTACTCCAACTGTACCTTCACGACCAGGTAATAGATCTGTTATTCGGTTCCACTGGTCATCTCTTAAGCCATATTTGCGCATCTTGTTATCCTGTTGCTTTTAAAAAATAAACAACAGAATAAATATTTTATTAACTAAATCAAATTTTTTTTAATTGATGACACGCCCTAGATTGGATGATAGTTCCTGGTGATTATAGATTTGGTACAGGCAAACGTCTTTGAGTGAAAAGGTGGCTAATTCTTGTCTTTTACGCATCAGAGTTTTGGGATTCGCTTCTGTAGTTTGCAATGTGTCTAATATTCTTTGTTTTTCATAAGCAAGTAAGCGATTTGTCGTTTTGTCAGAAAGATTCAAATGTTTGTTTGTGTTTAGCTGAAATTCTATTTCTAAACCACATTGTAATGTGATGTGTTCTCTTTCCTGAAGTGTAAACAAAGCCGCTTTAAGTTCATCTTCTGATAGAGAACCAGCGATCTGTCTGAAATAAGTATATAACTTTTGAGCGGGCATAAAAGTTTCTTTTGAAGTTGTTATAATAGAACTTACGCATTGACAGTGTAAAGCTCCAAATTGGTATTATCGATAATTTTTATCGATAATAATATAAACATAATAATATAAATCTTTTTCGTTTCAGGAAAAAACAAGTTGAAAATCCAAATAGCTATAACTCTGCTATCTACTTTAAAGTTAGCGAATTTGTAAAACAGGGGAAGCTTTTTATAAGGTTGCAAGATCACTATAGACACCTTGAAATCACCGTTTTTGCCCTCATATTTTCCTCAAGCCGTGAGGGTAGCTCTAGAAATTAGAAATTTTGCTTCAAAACGAGGCATAGAGCTGCCCGTAAGCCTTTTTGAAGGTTATTGTTGTTAGATTTTATATAAAACTCGGAGTCACTGTGTATGCCTGTAGCCAAAAAACAAACGCTAGGTTTTCAGACGGAAGTCGAACCGCTTTTGCACTTAATGACCCATTCTCTTTACAGCAATAAAGAGATCTTCGTTCGTGAACTCGTATCAAATGCCTCGGATGCTGTTGACAAACTTCGCTTTAAGGTCTTAGAACATCCAGAATTTTACCAGGGAGATACTGACCTTAAGCTTCAGATAGCAATCGATAAAGACAAGCGCTGCCTTGTTTTTACTGACAATGGTATAGGCATGAGTCGCGAGGAATGTATCGATAAATTGGGGACCATTGCTAAGTCTGGCACTAAAGAATTTTTAGCTTCTTTGACCGGTGATAAGGCAAAAGATACCCAATTGATCGGCCAGTTTGGAGTGGGATTTTATTCTGTTTTTATGGTCGCAGAAAAAATCACAGTGCACACACGTGCGGCGGATCTGCCTTCTGATAAAGGGGTTTGTTGGGAATCATCAGGAAAAGGTGAGTACACGATTGAAACGATCGATAAACCAACACGTGGTACTGAAATTGTCCTTCATCTACGGGAAGGTGAAGATGAATTTCTAGACGCTTGGCGCTTACGCAGCATCATACTCAAGTATTCGGATCACATTACTTTACCTATTAAAATGCAAAAGGAGTTACCTGCATCAAAAACAGATGATAAAAAAGACCAAGAGGCACAAGCGCCAGAGGAAAGATGGGAAACAGTCAATAATGCAACGGCGTTATGGACGCTTCCTAAGGCGCAGATTAAGGAAGAAGAATATAAGTCTTTTTACAAGCATGTTGCGCATGATTTTCAAGACCCACTTGCTTGGAGCCACAATAAGGTGGAGGGAAAACAGGAATATACAACTTTACTGTATATTCCTTCTCAAGCACCTTTTGACCTCTGGAATTATGAAAAACCCAGAGGGTTAAAGCTTTACGTCAAGCGCGTGTTTATTATGGACGATGCAGAGCAATTTCTGCCTCGTTATTTACGTTTTGTAAAAGGTATCGTAGACAGTAACGATCTTCCTTTAAATATCTCTCGAGAAATTTTACAAAACAATAAACTCGTCGATAGTATACGTTCTGCTATCACTAAACGGATCATAGAGTTATTAGCCAAGCTTGCAAAAGAACACGTCGATCAATATAAACAATTTTGGAATGCTTTTGGGAATGTGATCAAAGAAGGCTTGGCAGAAGATTTTAGCAATCGCGATGAGCTTGCCAAGCTTTTACGGTTTTCGTCAAGCAGTGTAGGTAATTCCGAGCAAACGGTTAGCTTGGAAGCCTATATTGAACGTATGAAGCCTAAACAAGATAAAATCTATTATATTACGGCTGAAAATTACGCCGCTGCCAATAATAGTCCACATTTGGAGATTTTTCGTCAAAAGCAAATTGAAGTTTTGTTATTGCATGACCGTGTGGATGAATGGTTGATAGCTCATTTAACTGAATTCAATGGAAAGCCACTACAGTCCGTTGCTAAAGATGCCGATATTACGGATATCACGGAAGTTCCTGACGAAAAAAGTAAAGAAATTCAGGAAAAAAACGAAGATGAATTTAAGTCATTGTTAGTGCATATGAAGGAAATTCTCGGTGACAAAGTAAAAGAAATTCGACTTTCGCAGCGTCTTACCTCTTCACCAGCGTGTATTGTTAATGAGCAAAATGCGCTAAGCAGTCAAATGCAGCGTATTCTACAAGCAACAGGCCAGCCGGTTCCAGCAAGTAAACCTATTTTAGAACTAAATCCTCAACATAAGCTGGTTCAAGGGTTGAAAGACGAACAAGATGATGGACGTCTTGCTGAATGGGCTCATTTATTTTTAGAGGAATCCATCTTGGCTGAGGGAGGGCGTTTAGAAGATCCAGCCGCTTTTGTGAAACGGTTGAACGATTTGTTGAGTTAAGGGCAGCGCTATAAATTGCTCTTTTACTTCAATACAGCGTTGCGATGTTGGCTACGCTGCTCATTTACGGCGAGTAAACTGCGCTGCTCGCCAACACCGCGCCTTGTCTTAAAGTAAAATTTCTAATTTCTAGAGCTGCCCTTAAGTTAGAACCACTGAGCTGTTGTGCCGAATCTTTTGCTTACCAGTTGAATAAGGTTCCATCTAATTTTCGATTAATAGGCAGGTAGGCTCGCTCATAAGGATATTTTTCGGCTAATTTCTCGTTAAAATCGACACCCAACCCGGGTTTATCGCCCGGGTAGAGGTAGCCCTTGTTAAAGGTGTAAGCATGTGGAAAGACATTATCTGTTTTTTCGGTATGACGCATATATTCTTGGATACCGAAATTGTTGATAGCGATATCGAAATGTAAAGCAGCTGCCATCGTGATAGGTGAAACGTCCGTCGGTCCATGACAACCTGTTTTGACATGATAGACTTCTGCCATCGCCGCAATTTTCTTTAAGTGCGTTAAGCCACCGCCGTGAACGACCGACATACGGGTGTAATCAATGAGTTGTTCCGTAAACAAAAGTTGAGTGTCCCATAGGGTATTAAATACTTCCCCTACTGCCAAAGGCGTTGTGGTATGTTGACGAATAATGCGAAAACTTTCTTGCAGTTCAGCAGCTACCGTATCTTCCAACCAAAACAGATGATAAGGCTCTAATTCTTTTCCCAAACGAGCCGCTTCAATAGGGCTTAAGCGATGGTGTGCATCATGTAAAAGATGTGGTTCATCCCCGTAGGTCTCACGTAATTTTTTAAATAACTTGGGAACGTAGTTGAGATATTTTTCTGTAGACCAAACACATTCATGAGGCAATCCTTTGCTAGCGGGTTCATAATATAATTTATCTTTTGAAACGCCGTAGGTATCCGGTAAGCCGGGTATCCCTGTTTGTGCACGAACCGCCAGATAACCCATGGATATATATTTACCGACTTGTTCTGTAGTATCTTCAATATCTTTACCATTGGCATGGCCATAAACCATAACACCGCGTCGACTTTTTCCGCCTAGCAAATTGTAAACGGGCGTATTCAATACTTTACCTTTGATATCCCATAACGCCATATCAATTGCTGCAATCGCGGCCATGGTGACAGGTCCGCGACGCCAATAAGCACCACGATAAAAATATTGCCAAATATCCTCAATTTGTGCGGGATCTCTTCCAATTAAACAAGGAATAAGATCTTCTAAATAGGCTTTTACCGCTAACTCACGTCCATTTAAAGTAGCGTCACCTAGGCCATAAACGCCTTCGTCAGTCATAATCTGCAATGTCACAAAATTTCTATCTGGACAGCAAACAAACACCTTGGCATCCTGAATTTTCATTGCTCACCTCAACTAAGTATTTTCTTAGCTTAACTAATCACCAAATCATTTAAGCGATTACGTCCAATAATAGGATATTGCTCAAGCTCATACACGGCTGCTGTGACGGGCGACGAGTGATCAGATAACCAAAAGATAACATGTGCCGCGACACTGTCAGGCGACAACAACTGACCGCTCGGCGCATAGATTTTGGGTACTCGATGCTGCCAATCATCGGGTAAACCTTCTTTCTTTTTTAAGGCAATCTCATTATCCGTAGGTGTCCAACCAACGTTTAATTGATTAACACGAATGCGATCAGGACCCAAACTATCGGCTAAATTACGCGTCATTGTCATCAGTGCACCCTTTGAAGCGGAATAAATTAATAAATCTGGCTGGCCACAATAAGCATTCATAGACCCTATATTGACAATGGATCCGCCATTTCCTTTTTTACGAAAAATCTTCACCGCTTCCTGACACAATAGTAAGGGCGCATAAAAATTTATCCGCATAATCTGCTCACAAAGCACTAAGCTAGCAGTATCAATATTATTTCTTGGATAGATACCGGCATTGTTAACTAAACCATCTAACGTACCAAATTTCTTTACCGTTTCAGCTACTAAATAACGGTAGGAATTTTCATCAGCTAAATCAGCGAGCACATAATGTGCTGAATCTTGTCCTAGCTCTGCCACTAAGGCCTTGGCGCGGTCCTCTGTGCGGCCGTGGATAATGACTTTGGCGCCTTGAGCAACACAATGACGTGCTGTAGCAGTGCCAATTCCGTTGGTAGAGCCGGTAATTAAAATAACTTTATTTTGTAACATGGGAGTATCTTGCTCGCTTAGCTGAAAACTTATGCAAAGGGCAGCTCTAGAAATTAAAAATTTTGCTTCAAGTTATAGAGGTGCTCTTAAAGCAACCCCTAGCTCGCGGCTAGGGCGGCCCAAGCGTAGATTTTCTTCGATTTGCTCTAAAGAACAGGCTTTTGTTTCTGGAACAATGAAATAAACAAAAAACCAACCTAATACACACACAAGGGCGTAGAGCCAAAACGTATGACTAGGGCCCATCACCTGAATAAGCGTTAAAAACGTCAAGGACACTAACATATTGAATCCCCAGCTTGCAGAAATAGCCAAACTGACACCGACACCGCGAATACTCAAAGGAAAAATTTCAGAAATCATAAGCCACATGATGGGGCCGAAACTCATTGCAAAACTCGCAATATAAACAAGCATACTGCCGACGGCTGCCCAAGGCAATATGCCAGACCTAGGATAATAAAAAGCGATTCCCATGACAATGAAACTGATAAACATACCTGAAAGCCCGCCCAATAACAAAGGACGGCGTCCCCAGTGATCAATTAAAGGTAAGGCGATAATAGTAAACAATACATTGATGATCCCTATTCCCAGTGTTGCTAAAATAGCGCCTCCTGCTTGTTTAAAGCCAGCCATTTGCAAAACGGTAGGCGCATAATAAATAATCGAGTTAATTCCGGTAGCTTGCTGAAAAAAACCCAAGCCTAAACTAATAAACAAAATCGGACGTACCCATTTTGCAAATAGTAAACGGTGCGTTCCTTTTTCCATGTATACAGTTTGCTGAATTTCGCTAAATTCTTTATCAATATCGGTGTCAGCACGAATAGCTTGCAAAATAGCACGCGCCTTAGGTTCCAATCCCTTCAATATCATCCAGCGCGGACTTTCAGGTAAAAATAAGCTACCCAACAATAGTATGCTGGCGGGTAGAACACCTAAGCCTAGCATCCAAGGCCAGCGGCCATGTGCGGAAAAACAATAATTAATTAAATAAGAAAAAACGATGCCTATCGTTATGGCTAATTGGTTCAAGGAAACCAACATTCCTCGAATGCGTTGAGGAGCTATCTCAGCAAGATAAAGCGGTGCCGTAAAAGAACCGACACCAATAGCGATGCCTAGTATGGTACGAGCAACAATCAACTCACTCGCATTAAGTGAAAAGGCAGAAGCGAGAGAACCTATGATAAAAGTAATAGCGGTCAATACGAGGATTTTGCGTCTTCCAAATCGGTCGGTCAATCGACCACTAAGACCTGATCCGATCAAAGCGCCCAGCAAAACAGCGCTAACAACGACCTCTATTTGGAAAGCAGACAAAGCAAAATCTTTTTTTATAAACAAAATAGCGCCAGAGATTATTCCTGTATCATAACCAAATATTAATCCTGTTAAGGCTGCAAATGCAGAAATAGCATAAACCAGGTAGTTCGCATTTAATAATTTAATCATAAAAGCAAATCTTTAGGAGTTGTGCCCTTTAAGGGCAGCTCTAGAAATTAGAAATTTTGCTTCAAAAAGAGCAAATTTATAGAGGCGCCCTTAAAGTACTCTACCTCGATCTATCCCAAACGCAAGCTATTCTAATAGTCGTTCGTTTTACTGACTTTACACGTTATCTGGATGGCATGAAATGAGTTGCATAAGATCGACTAGTGAAAATGCTGTTGATTTTTTTGTAAATTTATATTATAAGAAATACAGTTAGCTCTTAAGAGCCATCGTTCTGTTGCTAGTGTTTTAAGTTTTGCTTAAATTCGATAAGGAAATTTCATATGCGGCTAAGGACTCGGCAGTTTTTTTTCTCGTTGGTAGGTCTCACGGGTTTGTTGTCGCTTAGTGAAGCAGCGAAAGCGAGTCTAGCGAGTTTCCCGAAGCTTCCATTGCCTGCACGATTTTCTGCGGATGGTTATGCCAGCGACCATGCGATAGGTCAAGCCGATCTGATGTTGCCCATGGCGGGTAACAGTGCACACAATCTTTATCTTGATCCTAGCGTTGGTCTCGGTAGTGATGCACAAGGTTATGCTGATCTGGGTCTGGGTTATCGCTGGATTAAAAATAAAGCGGCAGTCTTGGGGCTCTACGTCTTTGGTGGCTATACACGCGAAGAGAACAATGCTCGTTTATGGGTGGCCAATCCTGGACTAGAAGCTTTAGGTTCGCGCTGGGATGTACATGTGAATGGTTATATTCCCATGGGAGACCGAAACACGGCCGTCGCCCTGCGTAACCCCAGTGGTCTTCCTTTCGGTGATAGTGTGCCCTGTACGGTCTCTCCCGGTAGTTGCACTTGTACGGGCGGTGTTACTGGAGTTGCTGGCCCCATTTTTTATTCTAGTCACTCAATGCTTACGCCTGAACTTTTGCCAAGCATACTATTTGTGCAACACGTTGGGGATGGTGTGGATATTAAGCTGGGCTATCAGCTTTTTGCTAGGAAATCCCTGAAGGGTTACGTAGGTACTTACTTCTTTTTCCCCAGCCAAGCCAACAATATTTTGGGCGGTGCGACCGGTTTGGAATATTGGGTAGACCCAAACGTGAAAGTTTTTGCTAGTTACAGTTATGACACGGTGCGCCGTAGTACAGGTGCTTTAGGTGTCGGTGTAGAATTCGGTGGCACGCATGTCCACCGCAGCGATCCTAGCCTAGAAGAACGTATGACCGATCCGGTAGAACGTTATCTGGCTGAATTAGGGCATGGATCTAAAATTCCTAGTGAAATAGCCGCTCACCGGATATATACGCCAATAGCGCGAACGCTGTTCTATAATATTGCTTTCTTTAGTCAGACAGGCGGTCCCAATAATGGCGGAGTAGGTTTAACATTCGCGGATTGTACCTTTGAACATCCTTGTGGTCCCACCGATCTAAGCGATGCGAGCGCGGCTGCTTTGGGGGCTGTATTACCCAATACTCAGCTGTATTTTAATGGGGGAACCTACGCGGCGGCCAATATTCTCGGCGGACCCAGTGGAGTCACCTTGCAACCAGGTCAAAGCGTGTCCTCACGTACGCCGGACTATATGCAAATAGCTACCGGAACGGGACGTTCCACCTTTAACGGTGGCTTTATTCTCAGCAACAATAACTCACTAAATAGTATTATTATATTACCCACGTCTACGATAACTACAGGTGTCACAAACAGCAATGCGGCTAATACTTCAATCACTTGTAGCCAAATTGGTAGTGCAAGTAATCGCTTTTTAAGAGGGATACAGAATTTTGGCAGTAGTGCGCCTTCATCGGGTATTGTAGACAACGTTCAAATCTTTGCTAGCCTCGTAGGTGTGGGTTATAACACCGCCGCGGGAGCACCTACTACTACGGTAACTGTGTCAAATAGTACATTGGATGTTCTTACTTCGCAGATAGCGGGCCCTCCTATACTTGATGGCTACGGTGTTGCTTCGGGCTCTTTAGGGACTAAAACAGCTGTTACGTTAATAAATGATAAGGTTACCGTAGCAACAATTCCAGGTGTAACGGGTAGTCGAATTCTTGGGCTAGCCCTTCAATTTACTAGTGATAATACCATAACGGCTACTAATACATCAGTGACTGTAAGCAGCGATGGTGGTAATTATGCGTACGCACTGTCTTCTAAGAATGTTGGGAATGTTCTCACCGTTAATGGGGGCACGGTAACAGCCAATGGTTCAGGGGGGACCACCGCTGACATTCGAGATCAGACCCCAGCGTTTGGTGTTATCACCGTTAGTCCTGCAACTGTTTGTACGGTAAACGGCGTAGTAGTGAACTGTTGAAAAACTAGAGTGAGTAGCAAGTAGGCAGTAGGTAAAGAGCGTGTGGAGGAAGCGATTCCCTAATATGACAGTAGCCTCTATGTACACGAAAACGTGGTAGAAATTAGCGACAGAGGGGTCGAAAAGGAGAGATGTGGTAATCTCTGCAGAGGAGTGTAAATTGTGGAGTTGGCAAGGTTGAACATGGAGAGGTACTAGTGTTTTTGCTGGTTTACGAAAACAAAGAATCGTACACTTGCTTAAAGATAATTTGGAAGTTCTTTCTCGGGCTCCTGAGTTTCACGAGCTTGTTTATCCTTAGTGAGGGGGCTAAAGCGGGGTTAGCCACTTTTCCTGCCTTGCCTTTCCTTGCTTTACCTGCGCGACTCTCTGCTAATGGCTATGCGAGTGATTATGCAGGGGGTCAAGCTGATCTGATGTTACCGATCAGAGGCGATATAGGCCATAACCTTTATATCGACCCTAGTGTGGCTTATGCGACTGATAAGCAAGGCTATGTTGATGTAGGTTTGGGTTATCGTTGGGTTAGGAAGAGTGTAGCTATCTTAGGTGTCTATCTCTTTGGCGGTTATACACGAATCGACAACAATGCTCGTTTATGGGTAGCCAATCCCGGTATAGAAGCCTTTGGTTCGCGCTGGGATATGCGTTTGAATGGCTATATTCCTATGGGTGATCGCAATGATAAACTTTATACACTCAGCCACACCGGTCCTACCATCATCGTCCCCGGTAGCGACGTTGTTACAGGTCACTCAGAGTTTGCTGCTACGCTTGTCCCAGGCCAGATAATTTTTCAACATGCCGGTAATGGAGTAGATCTTAAGCTAGCTTATCAGCTCTTTCCGAGAATGCCTTTGAAAGGATATCTGGGTAGTTATTTCTTTGCGCCTGCTCAAGTCAATAATATTTGGGGTGTTGCAAGCGGTCTAGAATACTGGATAGATTCGAATGTGAAAGTCTTGGTCAGCTATAGTTACGATACGCGGCGTCGTAGTACTGCCGCTTTAGGTATGGGTGTGGAATTTGGTGGTACACACGTATATCGCAGTGATCCTAGCATAACAGAACGTATTACCGATCCGGTGGAACGCTATCTGGCCGAGTTGGGTCGAGGTTCTGGAATTCCCAGTCGACAAGGGGTTCAAAATATACTCGTGTCAGGCGCGCATGAGCTGCTGTTCGATAATATTGCTTTCTTTAGTCAGCGCGGTAGTCCGAATAATGGTGGCTTGGGGTTAACGTTAGCCAATTGTACTTTTGAAAATCCCTGTGGTCCCAACGATTTAACCAATATAAGTACCTCTACTTTAGAGACTTTACTGCCTAATACCCGGATGTATTTTAACGGTGGGTCTTATGTTGCCTTAGATGTTCCATTCGGAGCGAATGGCGTTACTTTACGACCGGGTCAAAGCGTATCTTCACGTACCCCGGACTATTCACAGCCGGCTACGGGAGCAGGACGATCCACCTTTAGCGGTGCTTTTGTTCTCACCAATAACAATACGCTTAATAATGTTATTGCTTTACCCTCACCCTATCTAGGTAATTCATCTCCTGGAACTTACGGTGTGAAAACTGACAATGCGACTAATTTTTTGATCACAGGTAGTCAACTGGGTGTCGTAGGTAATGCATATGGTGTAGGCGTAGGCCATACAGGTATTCCTGGTATTGATGCCAGTTCAGGAGTCATTAGTAACAGTCAGATTTTTGCTCAGAACTTTGGTGTTGCCTATGGAGGACCCTCCCTCACCATTCAAGGTAGTACAGTGAATGTGACGGGTAATAGCGGTTCTCCCGGTGTATTCATAGACACACCCAACTCATTTGCTAGCATCATAGATAGCCAAATTAATGTAGCCGCTGCTCCGTTTCCACTAGGCGGCAACGTCAATGGGGGCATAGTCATTTTAACTACGGGTAGTACGGTTGTCGCCAGTAATACAACGGTGAATGCATCCGTTACTGATAGTCTAGCTACGGCTATTGCGTTATCTGCTGATGGTAGTGGCAGCACTATCCAATTTAACCAGGGCGCATTGGCGCTTACAGGACCTGCTGGGGCTACGCTGATTACAAAATCTCAAATTGCGGGCGGCACGGTTACTATTAGTCCTAGCACAATTTGTACGAAAAATGGCACACCAGTTGTATGTTGAAACAGGATGAACGATCACTTGTACTATGGTCAAGTGCCTGGGTTGTGGGACTTGGATTAATGCTTTTGTCTGCGTCACCGGCACTTGCAAACTGTACGTTTGTAGGGACTGTGATCAATTGCGACTCGTCTTCGCCGAATCCCTATCCTTCCGAAATTGGTACAGGTTCTCCGGGTTCAGATAATGTTACGCTTACATTACAAAGCGGTAGCTCAAGAGCGAATGCGGCCCAGGTTGTTACCGGTGATTCACCGGCTATTTCTTTAGGTAGCAATGTCACTATCAACATTGGTGAGAATGCTTTAGTCCAGAATACAGCAGTTTCTAGCAACGGTAATTATTCTGCAGGCGGAAATACGATAGAGTTTAACACGGGTTCAACCATAACGATTGGCGCCGGTGCGCTTGTTCTTTCGGCGGGAACAGAGCCGCAAGCAGAGGCTATTAATCCCATAGGAGATGGCAACAAAATAGTAAATTACGGAACTATACAAGGCGTTCCTGGGTCAGCACTATTTTTTCAGAATGTAAATCTTACGGGTGTTCCAAATGTTGTTGATAATTTCGGTAGTATCATTGCGGGTGCTACTAATTTAGCATTTGGTGAAACGCCAGGCGTTAATGTAGGAGTAGTTTTTACTCAGGAAACTGGGGCTATCGTTAGTGGAAATTTGCAATTTGACAATGGTAATAACACCTTGCATCTTTACACGGGTTCAACCATTACTGGCACAGTCACCGCTGGGAGCGGATCAAACACAGTCATATTAGACGGTGAAGGAATGGATAGCTCGCCCGGGGTCTTTACCAACTTTGGAACACTTATCAAGCGGGGAGCAGGTGTCTGGACTTTGACTGGCAGCCCGATAGGCGCTGGTGCTGCTCCTGTAACAGCGACTGTGGAAGGGGGTACATTGGTATTGACGGGTAACAACGCCGCGTTTAATGGCACCATGACGGTAGATCCTGTGGGTACTTTGTCGGTGGCCGCCGCCAGTATTATGCCTCTCGTGACAGACAACGGACTTGTACAGTTTAATCAGCCAACGAATGGAACGTATAGTGGATTGATTACAGGATCGGGTGCTGTAGAAAAAATAGGTCCTGCGGCGCTTACGATCACGGGCAATGAACCGTATACAGGAGGCACGACCGTTACGGCGGGCACGTTAGTGGTAGGTGGTTTTCCAGGTTCTCCGGCTACTCTCTCCGGTACGGGTCCTGTGCAGGTTAGCAAAAATGGTAGCTTAACAGGTTACGGTACAATAGATGGAACGGTTACTAACAATGGCGTGGTAGGTGCTGGAAGTTCATTAGCTCCTCTCAGTGGTGGTCCGGTAGGGACTTTGACTATTGCGGGTATGGTAAATGCAGGTTCAATTAATCTTGCGGGTACTACTCCGGGTAATATCTTAGCGGTACAGGGTAATTATAGTGGTTTGCCCGGCGGCACATTGACGATTGGAACCGTACTGAATGCGGGAGGTCCTTTGTCAAACCAGATAACGGATCGCTTGCAGATTGGTGGTAATGCAACAGGTATTACTGCCTTGCTTTTACAAACGAGAGGCTTGGGTGAGGCTACCGGCCCCTCTAGCCCTTCAAGTGGGATCTCCGTCGTGCAAGTAGCAGGCACTTCATCTCCGAGTGCTTTTTTACTTCCAAACGGTTTTGTGACAGGCGGCTCGCCCTATTTGTATCATTTGAACGCGTTTGGTCCCGGTTCACCAAACGGTTTAGCTGACCCTTCTCAGAATCTCGTCGGTAATTCCAGCAGCTATTGGGATTACCGATTGCAAAGTGTCTATGAGCCGGGAGGCCCTCCTGCAACGCCAACAAGATTAGCAGTAGTCCCTCAAGCGGCGAGCTATATCTCAGCTGCTACAGGGATGTTTTCTGCGCAATTTGAAGATTTGTCCGAATTACATCGTCGCCTGGGTGAAATTAAAGTTAACGACCCAGTGATAGCCGCACGTCAGCAGGAAGAGGTATTTATTCGTACTTACGGAAGTAAACTGAAGTATTCGACTGATCAAAGTTTTGCGGATTACGGTTATAATTTTTCGGATGATTATGCAGCCGTGCAAATCGGCGCTAATCACATGGTAATCAATAACGCTAAGGGCAGATTGCGTGCAGGTCTTGCTGGCGTGTTAGGTCGCTTGTGGTTAAAGCCCAGCGAAATTGTCGAAAGTAAGACTACCCTAAATTCTCAAACCTTAGCAGCCATTGTTACCTGGCAAGCACACGACGAATGGTATGTAGACGGTATACTTGCAGGAGGGCTATTTTCGGGTCCCGTGAGAACGCCAGGCCGTGGAAGTGTGGTTAGTTTAGCGGGCGATAGCTTGGCTGCATCCGTAGAAGTGGGTTGCCCTTTTGACCTAGGTTGGCGCGAGTTGGTGCTTGAGCCAGAAGCTCAGTTGATGTATGGTCGCCTCAAATTCATACACGAAATGGATATCGATGCAGTGCCGCTTGATTTGGGTAAACAAAGCCAAAGCATTCTTCGTGCCGGCGCTCGAGTACTCCGCGAGCTTCATGGTCTTCCCAGCGTCCGTCTCACTTCTTACGTGGAAGCCAATTTATTAGAGGATCTGGGTGAAAACCATGAAGTCCTTATCGGAAATGTGCCGTTTACTACAGGTAGTTTCGGCAGCGCCCTACAGTTGCGTGGCGGTCTTAACGGTAATATAAGCCAACGATTCTCCGTCTTCAGCGATATTTTTTGGCAATATGCGGTAGGGAAAGCTGGTTTTCTTGGTTGGGGATTTAATCTGGGTCTGAGATATTCCTTCTAGCGAAACGTGGTAATTTAGTCAATTTCATTGTTGAACGCCTGGCTACGGTCCTCATTTACCCGTAGTAAACTCCGGTCCTCGCCGATCGTTCGCCGCGAACTTGACTAAATTACCACGTTTCGAAAGAGGTCTATTGTTGAACACCTGGTCTACTCACCTCTGCAGTTGGTTCAATTTTTTTCACATTATCTATTGCAACAGCACTGAAAAACGACGGAGCAGTGTCTGGTATTTTATTAATACTTGCTTGTGCGCGCGCTTTTTCTAGTTCTACCCTTAACTCTTTTATTTCTTTAGCTTGCGCGTCAATTATCATTTGTTTTTCACGTATTAATTTTGTCGATTCGATCAATGCTTCACTTGACTGGTCCAGAAATTTTACATCCAACAACAAATTGTCTGCCATCGATGCACATTTAATTTGAGGATCTGTCAAAGCAGTGGCCGCTCTTTGACAGCATTGAATTATATCTTTATCTTCAGACTGCAGCCCGAAATGAAATAATCGCTCAAAATGCTCTTGGCGTTCCGGACGTTGATCCTCTTCCTCGCAAAATAATCCTAACGTAAAAAAGTATAAAGCCAGTGGATCAGCAACACCCGGAGGAAGAACCTCGAATTTTACGAACAATGCGATTTCTTCTACAGAAAGTAATTGTGATTGATATTCGATTTCTTCCATTTCCAGTATAATTTTTCCTCCATTCGGCTCTGGAGTGAATGTAGCTTTATTTACGAGTAACGTAGCTAATTCTCGAGATGTATAATATTCGTTTACATCGTAGGTTGTTTTCGCCCAGTCATATAGTTCTAAAAATTCAAAAAATTTATTTTCCCTTAACAATATTTCAGTCATGAATGTTATTTTGTCAATGCAAGCGTTAGGGTATTGCCCAATGTACTGAATGAAATTTTTTATACATTCCTTATCACGAGCCATATTCAAGAGCTTAAGTTGGATCCATTCCGCCAACTGATATTTACATATTCTAGCGTCGTACTGTGGGAAAGGGTCCTGTTTTTTCCACTCGTCGTAATTACTTGGGTTTACTGCTTCATAATAATAGTAATAGGGTGTAGACAAATGGTCCGAGGTTGAGATAAATTCTGTACCTAAAGGATCATGAAAATCTAAGGTGTCACCATAGCGATGTTCGTGCTCACTGTGCGCTGCAGTGTGGGCAGGTCGTTGAGTTTTTAATGTTGACATCTGTGATAGATATTCGGTAAGTGGTTTTTTGTTCTCTTTTGGCAGGTTAACATGAGATCTAGCGTACGCTAGCTCATTCTCTTCCTCTTGGGTTAGCTCAATCAGTGCACCGGTATCATCACGCGCTATACTGTTGGTCCAATCGAAATATTCTAAAGTTGAATATTTAAATGTAAACATAAAAGCAGCTATGTTTTATTAATCGTTACCTGTCATTATGCGCCTATTTTTGATCAGAAAAGCAGCTGGATGCAACGAAACTGTGTTTTATCAAAGAGGTCTAGTGAAGTGAAAGAGCGATGTATAGAGCTACCCGTAATTAACATTTAAGGAGCGTCTTTGTTATGAAAACAATCGAAAAAAAACAGAGAGGGCTCACGCTGCTTGAGCTTATGATTGTTATTGCTATTATTGGTATCTTAGCGGCAATTGCTATTCCTAGTTATCAAAACTATAGCAACCGCGCTAAATTTTCTGAAGTCATTCAGTCAACTGCCCCCTTTAAACTGGCTGTGACGACTTGTTTCCATGAACATGACAGTTTGGACGCTTGTGGTGAGGCTGGTCAAAATGGCTTGCCAAATAATTTTAAGGTAGAGGATGTGACCAAAGGCTATGTTGCGACTGTAGAAGTCGGTAAACATGGCCAGATTGTGGCAACTTCTCAACGAATTCGTATCAATAAGGTGGATCACTTTACCTATATTTTGACTCCTATTTATCAAACTAACGGACAATTACGTTGGGGTATTAGTGGAACCTGTGCGCAGCATGGCTTATGCAAAGCAGAATAGAGCTCCCCTTTATCAAGGGCAGCTCTCGAAGAAGCAAAATTTCTAATTTCTAGAGCTGCCTTGCGAGCCAAGTGAGCAACGCAGATCGAAAATTCAAGTGCGAAGAGTATATACTGAATATCCCGCAAGCATGTTATCCTGTGGCCTTTTAAATTTAAGGCTGAGGTTTGCGTTTATTCGCAGCTAAGTGGCATGCTTGATTATAAAAATACTTTAAATCTTCCTACAACTAAATTTCCCATGAAGGCGAATCTAGCTAATGCGGAGCCGGCCGTTTTAAGGCAGTGGGAATCTTTAGCGATTTATACCCAGCTACGTGAAAAAAATCGAGGAAAACCCAAGTATATTCTTCACGACGGTCCACCTTACGCCAACGGCCATATTCATATTGGACATGCCGTTAACAAGATCTTAAAAGATATCATTATAAAGGCCAAAACCTTGAGTGCTTTTGATGCTCCCTATGTACCAGGTTGGGATTGTCATGGTCTTCCCATTGAATTAAATGTCGAGAAAAAATATGGGTCTGTGGGAAATAAATTAGAGCCCAAAGCCTTTCGCCAAGCGTGTCGTGAGTACGCGCAAAAGCAGCTATCCATACAACGTGATGAATTTAAACGTTTAGGTATCATAGGGGATTGGGAACGCCCTTATTTAACGATGGATTTTAAGATTGAAGCCAATATCATTCGTGCCCTGGCTACAATCATTAGCCAAGGACATTTAGAACAAGGATTTAAACCAGTACATTGGTGTATTAACTGTAGTTCTGCTTTAGCAGAAGCTGAAGTGGAATATGCTGATAAGGTTTCAGTGGCAATTGATGTTCGATTTCGAGTCATTGATCAGTCTGATTTTTTAGGTAAGTTTTCCGTTGCGATGGGTAGTGGTCCCATCGTTATCCCTATTTGGACCACTACACCGTGGAGCCTGCCTGCTAATGAGGCGGTTGCCTTAAATCCTACGGTTGAATATGTTTTGATTCAAACAAAAACAGAGCGCTTATTATTTGCGGAGCCTTTACTGGAGGCAAATTTGCTGCGTTATAAAATAACAGATTACCAATGCTTAGGCCGAGCGAGTGGCAGTGTATTTGAAGGTATTGTGTTGCAACATCCGTTTTACCACCGCCAGGTTCCCGTTATTTTGGGAGAGCATGTCACCACGGAAACAGGAACTGGCGCGGTGCATACGGCACCTGCACATGGTTTAGAGGATTATATAGTTGCGAAAAAATATGGCTTACCATTAGTTAACCCAGTTGGAGACACGGGTTGTTATTTACCGGGTACCGTGTTACTGGCTGGCGAACACGTATTCAAGGTCGATGCCAAGATAATTGAATTAGTGCAAAAACAAGGAAATTTATTGCATGAAGAAAATATAAAACATAGTTATGCGCATTGTTGGCGGCATAAAACGCCTTTAATTTTTCGTTCAACGCCTCAGTGGTTCATTAGTATGGAACAACAAGGCCTGCGTGCCGATAGTCTAGCGGCTATTAAACAGGTGTATTGGACTCCTGATTGGGGACAGGCGCGTATGGAAGCGATGGTTTCTGATCGGCCCGATTGGTGTATTTCGCGACAACGCAGTTGGGGTGTCCCCATCCCACTATTTGTACATCAAACGTCGCGGGAGTTACATCCAAAAAGTTTAGATTTATTAGAACAAATCGCTATCCGTGTGGAAGAAAAAGGTATTGATGCTTGGTATGATTTAGATGCGGAGGAATTATTGGGTGTCGAAGCAAAAGAATATGAAAAATTAACGGATTGTTTAGATGTATGGTTTGATTCAGGTGTTACGCATTACGCTGTTTTAATGAAAAATCCTGACTTGGCTTATCCTGCCGACTTGTATTTAGAAGGTTCTGATCAACACCGCGGTTGGTTTCAGTCCTCTTTATTGACTTCCGTCGCAATGAATGGAAAAGCACCTTATAAAACTGTGTTGATACATGGTTTTGTAGTGGATGAAAAAGGTCACAAAATGTCTAAGTCTTTAGGTAATGTGATCGCTCCTGATAAAGTGATACAGGATTTAGGTGCTGACATTTTACGCTTATGGGTCTCATCAACGGATTATCGAAAAGAAATGGTAGTTTCTGATGAAATTTTGAAACGTACAGCAGAAGCTTATCGTCGTATACGTAACACGGTTCGTTTTTTATTAGCAAATTTGCATGATTTTGATCCAGCGAGTGATTGTATTTTTTCTGATAGGCTATTGTCTTTAGATGGATGGATTATAGAACGTGCTAGCTTGTTACAACTAGAAATTATTAATGCATACGAGAATTATCAATTTCATAGTATTTACCAGAAGCTACACAATTTTTGTGTTAATGATTTAGGTAGTTTTTATCTCGATATTATTAAAGATCGCCAATATACCTTGCAAAAAGACTGTGTAGCACGTCGTTCTGCACAAACTGCACTTTTTCATATTGCTGAGGCAATGGTGCGTTGGTTAGCGCCTATTTTAAGTTTCACGGCTGAAGAAATTTGGAATTTTCTTCCCGGAATACGTGAAAAAACAGTATTTTTGAATGAGTGGTATATACTGCCTGTTTCCTCTGCACAAGATCCACTGAGCGCGATCTATCAACGATGGGATAGACAGGCCTATTGGAATTTATTGAGCCAAATACGTAATGAAGTCAATAAAGTTATTGAAAAAATTCGAATTGAGGGTGAGTTGGGCTCTTCTTTGGAAGCAGACGTCAAGTTGTACGTGCAAGTAGATTCTAAGTTGGCTGTCTTATTGGGTGCACTAAAAGAGGAACTACGCTTTGTACTGATTACGTCAGAGGCCAAACTTTTGATAACGCCAGCGCCTGCACAAGCTACGCTAATAAAATTAGACGGAGAAACGTTGGGCATAGACGTGACTTCTACCGTAGGGAATAAGGCAAAATGTGCACGCTGTTGGCATCGTCGTTCTGATCTCGGCCAAGATCCTGCCCATCCTGCCATTTGTCAACGCTGCGTTAAAAATTTACCTGGGGGAGAAGGGGAACGACGTTGTTACGCTTAGCTTGCATTTCTAGGCGATAACTGCCACACCGTGATAAAATCGACCAATAGATTAAGCGTTTATTTCATCGATAAACGATTGAAATAGCTTCGAAAAAAGGAAATAAAGAACTATTGGACAGTAGTGATAAACTACTAGATAGGTTACCTGAATTTCGAAAACAATGGCTTCTTGAGTATAAAAAAGCAACTGCCGAACGCAGTTCTATGTGTTTGAGAACGCAAGGTCAAGGTTTAAATTTCTTCCTAACATATGAAACATTACGTGATGAAGAGAGGGTAGTTAACTGTGGAGCAGATCCATTGGAGCATCAAAATTTATATCTTTTGCAGCCATAAAAATGGCTCTAGCCCATTAAAGGGGAGCTTACACATGACGTAACTGGTGGGCCGTTTTTTTGTGCACGATAGATATCGCGTCGCCCTCAGTTAAGAAAATATTATGTTTCGTAAAAAAATGAACCACTTATCCTGGCTATGCTTGAGTATATTAATTATTATACTTGATCACACTACAAAAATGTGTGTGGGCAATTGGCTGGATGGGTCAAGTATCCTGCGAGTCTTTCCTTGTTTAAATTTTATTCTGACGCATAATGCTGGTTCTGCTTTTAGTTTTTTGGCTTGGGCGGACGGTTGGCAACGTTGGTTGTTTGCCGCTACCAGCTTAGGCGTTAGTATTTATTTAATTCGTTTACTTTATCAGGGCGAGATTAACCAGGGGGCAGCTTGTGCTATTGCGTTGATTATAGGCGGTGCGCTAGGAAATCTCTATGATCGCTTGACTTCAGGTTATGTCATCGATTTTATCGATTTTTATATCGCTCATTGGCATTTTGCCACCTTTAACTTGGCGGATAGTGCGATTTCAGTAGGCGCTGTTCTGTGGATTGTCACCAGTTATAAGTCTAGAAAAAATAATAATGCAAGCAACTAGGACTAAACCGCTAGGTGTTTTTAGTCTAATTATGATGAATGTGATGGCAGTTGATAGTTTACGATCATTGCCTGTGGCAGCGCAATTTGGATATTCGTTGCTATTTTTTTATGCGCTAGCGGCCCTCTTTTTTTTTATTCCCACGGCTTTAGTTACCGCAGAGCTTGCCACGGCTTGGCCAAATACTGGCGGCGCTTATATTTGGATCCGCACTGCTTTTGGTGCACGCTGGGGGTGGTTTGCGATCTGGTTACAGTGGATCTATAACGTGGTTTGGTATCCTACGATATTAGCATTTGTTATTGCCGCCGTCGCCTATCTGTTTAATCCACAACTCGTACAGCATAAAGCATTTGTTTTGGGTTTAGTATTATGTATTTGGTGGTCTGTTACGGGATTCAGTTGTTTAGGTTTGCGTATTTCCAGTTGGCTTAGCACTGTGGGGGCGTTGATAGGGAGTTTGATTCCCATGCTTTTTGTTATTGCGTTAGCTTGTTTTTGGATTAAAAGTGCAAAACCACTTGCGATCCATTTTTCGGCTCATGCGCTTTTACCTAATCTAAAAGACCTTAATAATCTGTCATTTTTGACAGTCGTTGTTTTTGGTTTGATGGGTTTAGAAATGTCGGCCGTACATGCTGGAGACGTGCGTAATCCCGAAAAAAATTATCCACATGCTTTATTTTGGTCTGCTGGGTTAATTTTGCTGACACTTATTTTTGGCTCTTTAGCGATTGCTTTTATAGTTCCTTCACAGAAATTAAACCTATTGACTGGGTTAACAGATGCCTATGTTTTGTTTTTTAATAGTTATCATTTGGGATTTTTGATTCCAATTATTATTGCCTTGATTATTATAGGTAGCTTATGTAGTGTCTCTACCTGGGTGATAGGGCCGACTCGAGGGTTGTTAATTGCTACGTTTGAAAGCCAAATAAGCGATTTACGTTGGCTTTTAAAGATAAATCGTTTTGGTGCCCCCGTTAACTTATTATTACTACAAGGAATTTTGGTTTCTCTATTAGCTAGCCTTTTCATATTAATTCCCACCGTGAACGAAACTTATTGGTTGCTGAGTGTTATGACGGCGCAGTTAGCAATCTTGTTCTATGTCCTTTTATTTTTAGCTGCTTTACGTTTACGTTATCAAGCAGGTCATCAAGTGCGTATTTTTCGTATCCCAGGAAAAAATGTAGGTATTTGGCTGACAGTATGCTTAGGTTTATTCTCATGTTTAGTAACTTTTTTCATTGGTTTTCTTCCACCTGCAGGGATTCTTACAGGTAATTTTTTCAAATTTGATATAATACTAGTGCTTAGCATGCTGCTGTTTTGCCTGCCGCCTTATTTTGTAGGTAGATGTAACAGCAGAAAACAATAGACCTCTTTCGAAATTCGAAATGTAGTCAAGTTCGCGGCGAACAACTGGTGAGGACCGGAGTTTACTGCGGGTAAATGAGGACCGTAGCCAGGTGTTCAACAATGAAATTGACTAAATTACCACGTTTCGAAAGAAGTCTAATAAAATGGCAATATAATGATCAGCACGTTAGAAATTCATGGTGTACCTGTCGAGTGTATTAATCAAGCCGCTGTGGCGTATCATGTTCCAGCGAAATTAATCCTTTCTGTTTTAGCCGTAGAAGGTGGACGCGTTGGTTCGGCTTCACCTAACAAAAATGGTACGTTTGACTATGGTCCTATGCAAATTAATTCAATTTGGCTGCCAAAGATTCAAGGCTATGGGTATACCAAACAACAAATTCAATACGATCCTTGCGCCAATGTGGCGGTAGGAACGTGGATCTTGAGTCAAAATATTGCCAATGCCCATGTGGTTTGGCGAGGCATTGGCGGATACCATTCCCATACTGCCGTTTTAAATGATCAGTATCAAACGAAGGTTTCTGAAGTTTATCAGTTAATCTCTCATTATCTATCAAGTCCTGTAGCTTGATTTTAGCTTCTCATTAACTAGTTTTAACATTTTAATCCGGTTTCTCTGAATAGACTTCTTTCGAAACGTGGTAATTTAGTCAATTTCATTGTTGAACGACTGGCTACGGTCCTCATTTACCCGCAGTAAACTCCGGTCCTCGCCAGTCGTTCGTCGCGAACTTGACTCCATTTCTGAGTTTCGAAAGAAGTCTATTCTAATCCGGTTTCTCTGAATGTATTACTGAGCGGAAAAAGAAGATGTGCGATGAGAAGGGTGGGTACATAATTTTTTTACAGTTGCTTCCAGTAATGTTTTAGCGAGGGGCTTTACAATAAATGCATTGGCACCTGCGCTGAAACAACGGGATTTAAGGTCTGGGTTGGTATAAGCGGTGACGATAATGAGTGGAGTTTCACGATTAATGGAGGGGGCTTGTCGTAGACTGATGATAATTGTTTCGTTTCTATTATCGGATAGCCCTAGATCGGTCATAACGAGGTCGTAACGCTGCGAAAAAGCATATTGTAGTGCTTGCTGTTGCGTAGTAGCGATTTCTACAGTGTAGTGTAGATTTTTCAAGTATTTACAATGTATTTGCTGAATCAATGGATTGTCTTCAATCAATAAGGCACGCAATAAACCTGTTTGTGTCTTTTTAAGCTTATCCTCTGATATATAAGCTTTTTTGTTATTATTTTTCTGTTCTTTTATTTTTTTCATATCGGTTCCTTGTTTTTTTTTACGATAACAACAAATAATTTTAGTAGCTATTTTTTTATTGCTAGCGCTTTTTATTTCGGTAAATAAAAAAATTCATTTTTTTCCTTAAGTGAGAAGTTAGTCAACGGGTTACAACAAGATATTTTCTCTGATTTGGTTTATGTTTGCCATTGTTTTTTTTAAGTTGGATATTAATTTCTAATATATCAAAGGGCACCTTGTATTCAATAGACCTTTTTTGAAACGTGGTGTTAGTCAATTTCATTGTTGAACGCCTGGCTACGGTCCTCATTTACCCACAGTAAACTCCGGTCCTCGCCAGTCGTTCGCCGCGAACTTGACTCTATTTCTGAGTTTCGAAAGAAGTCTAATAGACCTCTTTCGAAACGTGGTGTTAGTCAATTTCATTGTTGAACGCCTGGCTACGGTCCTCATTTACCCGCAGTAAACTCTGGTCCTCGCCAGTCGTTCGCCGCGAACTTGACTAAATTTCTGCATTTCGAAAGAAGTCTAATAAAAAAGTTTTCAGATAAATATATATCTTTTTGGATCATTTATACCAAGATTACCTATGATTCAAAAATAATACAATGGAAAGGATGTAAAAAAATGATTTATTTAAAACAAACAACGCATTAGACCTCTTTCGAAACTCAGAAATGTAGTCGTTCGTCGCGAACTTGACTAAATTTCTGAGTTTCGAAAGAGGTCTATTGTAAGAAAGATAAAAATAATTTTTGCATAGTCCAAATCAGCGCTCTCCCGAGAAGGAGGATACCACACAGATTTCTCGAAGAAGTTTCCTAAGCAAGTGGAATGTAATTATCAAAGATAATTATTTATCATGACCATCGCGACCATAATTACGGTGCAGTAATTTTGGTTCTCCTCCATAACGACGGGTATTTTTTCGTCTCTGTAATGACGGCGTAGTCGTGCTACCAGTGGCTGTAGAAGTAGTCGTCTCTCTTGTATTAACAGGTCCTTTTTGTTCTTTTTGATTGATTACTGGATCTGGATGATGTGTGGGCGCTCTAGCTTGAGAAACAGCTGAAGTCGTTTGCTTTTCTGCAAAGTCGATAGGTTTTCTATAATCGGCTTGGAATTCCTGTTTTCTTACTGATCTTGCTTCATCAAGTGGATTCGTGTTTCCAGGTAACTTTTTTCTAGCTTGAGGTAATCTTCTATCAGGAGAAAAAGTTTTTGTTTGCTCATAACGTGATGTTTGGCCTAAAGGATAGCGATGATTTTGTCCTCTCTCTTTCCTGGGACGCATACGATTATTCCTGTTGGGTTTACTATATCGTCTTTCTGGATATTGTGTGGCAGGATAGTTCTCTACTGGGTCACGTGCTTGGCTTATGGTAGAAATTACTTTTTTAGGTTTGGTAAAATCAGTTAGCGTGGAGAACAGACGGCTGAGGATTCCCAATTGAGTTTTTGCTTTATTTTTACTGGAGGCTGGTGCAACAGATTTAACAGCGGGTATTTCCACTTGATGAGCAGGCGTTGTAGCGTAAGGCATAGAGATATCTGCTTGTGATTTATCTTCTAATAAATCATAGCTAGGAAGGCTGTTTTCCCGTTCGCTACTTGAGTTTTTACCAACGGCAGTGATTTTAGATTCAGAAGATTGCCAATAAGGATTAGGTATTAGCAACAACGAAATTTTATAACGTTGTTCAATTTGGGTGATGGCCGCTCGCTTTTCATTGATAAGATAAGTAGCCATGGCTACAGGAACTTCTATGCGTATTTGCTGCGTTGATTTCTTTAAAGCTTCTTTTTCTATCAGGCGAAGCAGTGACAACGCAAGTGATTCAATACTTCGTATGGTTCCTTGCCCATTGCAGTGCTGACAAAGTGTTTCATTAGCTTTGCCTAAAGAATGTCGTAAACGCTGACGAGACATCTCTAATAATCCAAGCGTTGAAATACGTCCTATTTGAATGCGAGCGCGATCTTTTTTAGTAGCTTCACGTAAACAATTTTCCACTTTGCGTTTATTATCTTCTGAATTCATATCGATAAAATCAATGACGATGAGTCCACCTAAATCACGTACACGCAGTTGATGCGCAATTTCTTTCGCCGCTTCTAGATTGGTTTTTATCGCAGTTTCTTCAATATCTCCATTTTTTGTTGAACGTCCAGAATTGACATCAATGGCAACTAATGCTTCGGTGCGATCGATAACTATGGTACTACCAGAAGCTAAACGTACTTCGCGTCGAAAGGCAGATTCAGCCGCTTCTTCGACATCAAAATGTAGGAATAGGGGAGTTGGATTTTGATAATATGTGATGCGTGATACAAAGTCAGGGCGAATTTGCTCTACATATTGCTTAATTTTTTCATAGATTTTTTTGTCATCAATAATAATTTCGTCAATATCACGTCTTAGATAATCGCGGATAGAACGGGTAATCAGGTCGCCTTCTTGAAAAATTAAGAAGGGCGCATGGCGTGCATCGAATGCTTGTTGTATAGCATCCCATTGTTTAAGCAGTAAACTGAGATCGCGTTGTAGCTCTTTTAGTGCACGTCCTACACCTGCCGTGCGAAGAATAAGTCCCATATCCTCTGAAATTGGCATTTGACTTAATAAATCTTGCATGGCGCGCCGTTCTTCGCCTTCTATACGGCGAGAAATACCACCAGCGCCAGGGTTATTGGGCATTAAAACCAAGTAACTGCCGGGTAAGGTGATATAGGTCGTGAGTGCGGCGCCCTTATTACTACGTTCCTCTTTTTCAATTTGGATCATCACCTCCTGGCCTACTTTGAGCGCGCTTCTAGCCGCCTGTAAATCGCTTCCTTTAGATCTAAAATAAGAGGGGGAAATTTCTTTGAAGGGTAAAAATCCATGGCGTTCAGCGCCGTAGTCAATGAAAGCCGCCTCTAAACCAGGTTCTATGCGACTAATTTTTCCTTTGTAGATATTCGATTTTTTTTGTTCATGACCACTATATTCAATATCTAGGTCAGAAAGTTTATTGCCCTCCAGCAGGGCAACTCGGATTTCTCCGTCTTGGGTTGCGTTAATTAATATTTGATTCTTTTCACTATGCATCGTTGAATCCTGTATGGATGAAAGGTTCAACTAAGCTTGTATTATCTGTAAATGTGTGTATACCGAATTAAAACAAATCAAAAATTAAAATTTATACAGCTTGAAAAAATGACCGCTCGATCGATTTTAAGCGCCAAATAGGCAAAGGTTATTTTTTGCACTGTTACGTTGCCTCTTTATTAAACAGGGGGCATCGGTTTTAAAATTTTGTTTTCAATACGGACTACACGCTTGCTCATTCTCTCCAGGCATAAGCTGACAACAACCAACTGGGGCCGATAATAAATACCAAAGCGGACTTTGGTTAGAAGCGACGGTACCCATTTATGTTTCAAGACCCACAAGCACAGAGAATAATAACTCAAATAAATGACTACAAACTTAGAAGCCGAATCGATTCTTTAAATTGGGACTGAACTCACTCCCCTATCTAAATTAAATCGATAAAAAAATAAAGCGCTTTCACTAACTGGGGTTTTTTGCGGAGCGCCAATTTTGCAGCGCCTCCCCTTTATTAAACAAGCCATGCAGCGCGCACTCTGACAGACTTACGAAAACTAAATTTAGGGTCATTATAACAGTATTTAGGGGCTTAGCAACAAGCTATCAGGGCTTGGAACAAGAGTAAGGCGGTTTTTACAGGATTTTGTTTTACTGCAAAGTTTTGCTATGCTTACTTTGGCCTTTATTAGAAGGTTTTGTGGTTTTGTCAGGGGGCGCTTTTACAGTCCCAGACTTAGGCCTCTTCCCAAGCTTAGTTATAGGCGTGTAACAATCGAGCCTATGATGCTGTTTGAGAAAGTGGTTTATTGACAAACTTTTTCTTAACGCTTAATTAAGCACTACTAATCAGATGGGGAATTTTGCTTATGTATAAGAAGTTTTTAGTTTTAATGCTGCTGACTGCGGTCTTGGTCGGTTGTAGTCATCAGTCTTCTGATAAGCAAACAGGCGATCAAGCGGATGCCGCATTGCCTGTCCAAGATCAAATCGTGAATCAAATACCTTCAAACGGGGGTGAACAGGCGCAGCAGCCGCCTAGTTCGTCATCGGCAGAACCTACTCAAATGCCTCTTGCTCCCCCCGCCGAAAATTCTGGTGCAACTCCCCCCGTAACAGGATCAGATGGTACAATGCCTGCTGCTCCGCTTGCTCCTCCCACAATAGACAATCCAGATATGTCATCTACAGCTACACCGCCGGTAACTGACAATAAGGATGCCTCTCATTCAGGTAGTACTGGAGAAGAATAAACCCCAACTTAGTTTGAAAATGAGTTTAGCTTTCCGCTTTTATAGGGAAGTAATGAAAAGCAGGTATGGATAGCGTCCCTGCCTGCTTTGTTCTAGCCATCAATTTCTAAAATGCAAATTTTCTGATTGGATCATAGGTTTATCCTCTAGTTTGCTTTTTTAACTGTGTTTATGTAGCCAGCTGCCCGTCAAGCCCTATTTTATGATAGAATTCGAGTCTTATTTTGAGTGCGATAGGTTTTTATGACTGATTTATCAGTGGCCAACGAAATTATTTCTGTAACGATTGAAAAAGAGCTTAAGCAGTCTTATCTCGCTTATGCTATGAGTGTGATCGTTGGTCGTGCTTTACCCGACGTACGTGACGGTCTAAAGCCAGTCCATAGGCGAATTTTATATGCGATGAGTGAGCTGGGGAATGATTGGAATAAACCCTATAAAAAATCAGCACGTGTCGTTGGGGACGTGATTGGTAAATACCATCCGCATGGCGATGTTGCTGTGTATGATGCGATTGTGCGTATGGCGCAGACCTTTTCTATGCGATCCGTTTTAATCGACGGTCAAGGTAATTTTGGCTCGATAGATGGCGATTCTGCAGCCGCTATGCGATATACCGAAATTCGTATGTCTAAGCTTGCACACGCTTTGCTAGTAGATTTAGCAAAAGAAACGGTAGATTTTTCACCCAATTATGATGAAACGGAGCAGATTCCCGTTGTATTACCGACGCGTATTCCCAATTTGTTGGTTAATGGCTCTTCAGGAATAGCAGTAGGAATGGCGACAAATATTCCTCCTCATAATCTCGGTGAAGTTGTCGATGCTTGTCTTGCTTTAATTGATGACCCTGAGCTTAGCATCAATAGTTTGATGTCCTTTATTCCAGGTCCCGATTTTCCAACAGCCGGATTAATTTATGGGAAACAAGGCATTGTAGAAGCCTACCAGGGAGGGAGAGGACGGATATTTGTTAGAGCAAGAACTGTGTTTGAACAGGATGAAAAGACTAATAAACAACGCATTATTGTCACAGAACTGCCTTTCCAGGTTAATAAGGCAAAATTAATAGAAAAAATCGCTGAACTAGTGAAAGAAAAGCGTATGGAGGGCATTACGGCATTAAGGGATGAATCAGATAGAGAAGGTATGCGCGTTGTTATTGAAATGCGACGTGGTGAAAATGCAGATATTGTGCTCAATAATCTATTTTCTCAGACACAGATGCAGGTCACGTTTGGCATTAATATGGTGGCTTTGGTGGATGGTAGGCCCGCCTTACTTAACCTCAAACAACTGATAGCAGCGTTTTTATCTCATCGACGTGAAGTATTAACACGACGAGCGCTTTTTGATTTACGGAAAGCGCGAGAACGGGTCCATCTCTTGGAGGGTTTGGGTATTGCACTTGTTAATATCGATGCCATGATTGCTTTAATCAAAGCAGCAAAAGATCCGAGTGCGGCCAAGCATGCACTTTTAAAACAAGATTGGAAATTAGGTATGGTAGCGGGCATGTTGCACAAAGTAGTTGAACTAGATAACAAATTACTAGCTGAAAAAACTGCTCGGCTGTACGGCCTCGTGAAAGAGACAAATCTTTACCGATTATCAGCCGAACAAGCACAGGCTATTCTGGATCTTCGTTTGCATCGTTTAACTGGCCTCGAGCAAGAGAAAATTCTCAATGAATACCGTGATCAGTTAGTAATTATCAGCGACTTATTAGAAATTCTTAACAATCCAGAACGATTACGTCAGCTTATACGGGAAGAGTTAGGCGCAGTCAGAGAAGAATTTTCCGATACACGACGTACTGAAATTGTTACAGTTGACGCCGAATTTAGCGTAGAAGATTTGATTTCATCTGAGGATGTTGTCGTTACGCTTTCTCATGATGGTTATATAAAAAGACAGGCATTAGACGTTTATCAAGCGCAGCGTCGTGGTGGGAGAGGGAAATCATCGGGAGATGTTAAAGAAGAAGATTTTATTGAACATCTGTTGATTGCGAATACGCATGCCACGCTATTGTGTTTTTCAAGTTTAGGTAAGGTGTATTGGCTAAAGGTATATAAATTACCTGAAGGGAGTCGAGCAGCTAAGGGAAGACCTATTGTTAACTTACTAACGTTAAGTGAGAATGAGCGTATTCATGCTGTACTGCCGGTACAACATTACAATGCCGACCATGCTATTTTTATGGCGACCGCGGGTGGTACGGTCAAAAAAACCAGTTTACTTGATTTTTCTAGACCACGAAATGACGGTATCATTGCTATCTGTTTACGTGAAGGGGATCGTTTAGTAGGTGTTGCATTAACAGATGGCCAGCAAGATGTTTTGTTGTTTACTGATGCTGGAAAGGTTATCCGTTTTAACGAAAGTAAAGTCCGTTCCATGGGACGCACCGCCTCTGGTGTTAGGGGCGTAAAATTACAGACAGGGCAGCAGGTGATTTCTCTAATTATTGCGAAGCCAGACGGACAAATCTTGACGGCGACTAGTCATGGTTATGGAAAACGTACACCCATAGATGAACATCGTCTGACTGGTCGCGGCGGTAGTGGTGTTGTTGCACTTAAAATAAAAGAACGAAATGGGAATGTTGTTGCAGCGGTTCAAGTATTTTCGCAGGATGAAGTGATGCTAATAACGAATAAAGCTACCTTGGTTCGTACCCGCGTGGAAGAAATTCGTAGTGCGGGGCGGCATTCGCAAGGAGTGCGTTTAATTCGCCTCAACGAGGGCGAAACATTAGTTGGGTTAGAACGTATTGAAGAAGAAATTATCGACTCTGGAATGTAGGAATTTACTTGATTTGATACATGAGGATTGCGAGCCGAGTGAGCAACGCAGACCGAAAATTCAAGTGCAAAGAGTATATGTTGATGAATGAAAAACAAGCATTAGCGAAAACCTTAGGGCGAATTAATTTAATCAAATTCGGTGAGTTTATCCTAAGAAGTGGAGCTATTTCTCCTGTTTATATCGATCTGCGTTCCATTATTGCCTATCCGAAAATTTTGCGGGCAGTTGCCAATGCGTTATGGGATTGTGTTAAAAATTTAAATCCCTGTTTGTTATGCGGAGTACCTTACACCGCTTTGCCGATGGCAACGTGTATTTCTTTAGATCAAAATTTACCAATGTTGATTTGTCGTAAAGAATCCAAGGATTATGGAACAAAAAAACAGATCGAGGGAATTTTTACCAAGGGCCAAAATTGTTTAGTCATTGAAGATGTGATTACTACGGCGGGTAGTGTACTCAATACAATAGAAGTGTTAGTAAAACAAGGTTTGCAGGTGACGGATGTAGCGGTGCTTGTGGATAGACAGCAAGGAGGGCGAGAAGCGTTAGCGAAAAAATCTTATCGTTTGCACAGTGTTTTTACATTAGATGAATTAATGTAAAAAAATAAGCTATACTTCCGGAAATTATTTCGTCTCGATTAAGGTTTTACATGTCTACATTCAATTGGATTGACTACGCTATTATCGCTATCATCGCACTTTCCATGTTGATTAGTGTGATGCGCGGATTTGTGCGCGAAGTCATTTCTTTAGTCGTATGGATGGCGGCGATTATTATCAGTTTTATCTTTTATCAATATATTGCTAGCCTGTTAGTGAATGTCATTCATTCAGATTCAATCAGGCTAGTAATCAGTTTTGTTGGTTTGTTTTTGGTAACATTGATATTAGGTATGTTGATTAATTATTTGATTGGACAGCTCGTCTCTAATACTGGATTAAGCGGAACAGATAGAATTTTAGGTATCATTTTCGGTGTAGCGCGTGGCGTTTTAGTCGTTGTTTTGCTGATGATGTTAATTGGTTTAACGCCTTTTTCTAAAGAAGAATCCTGGAAAGAATCGGTATTAGTCCCGCATTTCGAACCCTTAGAAAATTGGATAAGAGGTTTGTTGCCTGACTCCATAAATGCACATTTAGAGTTGCATGAAGCACGTTTACGAGAAGTAAATTAATTTATATTGCTGATGGGGTAAAAGTTCTAATACATTACCTTGTTGGTTGGTCCAGTCGCTCAATACAAATCGTTTGTATAATTTGTTTTTTTCTTGAAATAGCTGGATGCACGGCTTGTGGGTGTGCCCATGGATAATTAATTGTGCAGAATGGTGTTTTAAGCAATTACCTAGTTCACTCATGACTACATCAAATTTTGCTTCACAACAGCGAGTGTTTTTATGGCGACTGTTACGTAAATAACGTGCAATTTTTTGTCGTAATAACAAGGGTAGTTTTAAAAATAGGGATTGTAAAAGTTGAGTGCGTGCTAGACGTCGAAAAATGACATACTGTTTATCTAAGGTACATAAACTATCGCCATGCATCAGCAAAGTGGGTTTTCCATAAAGCTTAATGACGCTTGGATCCGCGAGTAGCTGGCATCCTGTTTTTTCAATAAAACGGGGGCCAATTAAAAAATCGCGATTACCGGGCATAAAATAGGTAGTAATTCCACTTGCTGTTAATTCAGCTAAAGCCATTGTTATGTGTTTATTAAAGGGGGTTTCGTCGTCGTCACCAATCCAGGCTTCGAATAGATCTCCCAGTATATAGAGTGCTTCAGCGTGTTTTGCTTGATGTTGTAAAAAATAAAGAAAAAGCCGTGTCAAGCCGGGTTGTTCGGCACTTAAATGCAAATCGGATATCAATAATATCGACATAAGGCTTAATGATAGCGTAATTTCGTGTTATTTTTGCATATATTTTTTTAAAAATACTTTATTAGATATCTTATGAAAACTCGTTTTGCTCCGAGTCCAACGGGCTATATCCATCTGGGAAATGCCCGAACTGCCTTATTTAGCTGCTTACTCGCTCAGTCTCAAGCCGGGTGTTTTTTACTAAGAATAGAAGATAGTGATGCAACACGTTCGTTACAAGCTCTGTCAGAGCAAGTACAACTAGATTTATTATGGCTAGGTTTGCCCTGGCAAGAAGGGCCGGGGAAAGAAGGGGGGCGCGGTCCTTATTTTCAATCAGAGCGTCAACCTATTTATGCACGTTATTATCAGAAGTTGCAAAGTTTAGGTCGAGCTTATCCTTGTTTTTGTACGGAAACAGCCTTGCTTATGGAGCGCAAGCAGCAATTGTCGCAAGGAAAACCACCACGTTATGCCGGTGTTTGTCGTCAATTGAGTGAGGCACAAGTCGCTGCAAAAAAGGCCCAGGGTAAAAAAGCGAGCTTGCGTTTTCAGGTACATCCTACCCAAACCGTTAAATTTTACGATGTAGTGAAAGGCGAGCAAGTATTTTGCAGCGATGATATCGGTGATTTCATTATTCAACGCAGTGATGGTTCTGCTGCTTTTTTCTTTTGTAATGCCATAGATGATGCTTTGATGGAGGTGACGCATGTTCTACGTGGGGAAGATCACCTTACCAATACGCCTAGGCAGATTATGCTTTTGCAGGCGCTAGGCTTACCTATTCCAATTTATGGACATATGTCTTTAATTGTTGGCGAAAATGGGACACCCTTGTCGAAACGACAAGGCAGTTTTAGTTTGCAGGCATTGCGCGAATTAGGCTATTTCCCAGAAGCGTTACAAAATTATTTAGCACGACTGGGTCATACTTACGCAAATCCTGATTTTATGGATAGGCAAGCATTGGGTAAAGGGTTTTCACTGGAGCGATTAGGGAAATCGCCAGCACATTATGATGGGACACAGTTATTGTACTGGCAGAAGCAAGCGTTGGCACAGTGTGGTGACGATCAATTAACCATTTGGATGGGAGACAAAAGTAAAAACCTCATACCAAAGGCTTTAATGCCAGAATTTATCGCGTTAATACGATCCAATTGTTCTTTTCCCGATGAAGCTTTTCAATGGGCAAAGACTTTATTTGAGAGACCCTTATTATTAAGTAATGAGGCTAAAATTTTTCTAAGAAGCGCAGGCCCCGATTTTTGGAAGGTAGTATTACGTTTATTGAAAGAGCCCATTGACTTTAAAACGTTCATGCAGAAACTTAAAGATGAATTAAAACTAAAAGGTAAGGCCTTATTCGCTCCTCTACGTATAGCTTTGACGGGGAGGCTTGATGGTCCAGAGATGGAAAAGCTGTACATCTTAATGGGTTATGAAATGATACGTGAGAGAATTCTTTATGCTAAAAATTTATAACACGCTAACCCAAAAAAAAGAAACGTTTACACCCTTGGTAAACAAAAAAGTCGGACTTTATGTTTGTGGCATGACGGTTTATGATTATCCTCATATTGGCCATGCGCGTGTACTTTTGGCGTTTGATGTTATAGTTCGGTACTTGCAGCATCAAGGCTACGATGTTGTTTACGTTAGAAATATTACGGATATAGATGACAAAATTATTAAACGTGCCCGAGAGAATAAGGAAACGGTCAATGAATTAACGGGGCGGATGATTGTGGCTATGCATGAGGATTTTGCGCAGCTAGCTATTTTGCCGCCAACGCATGAGCCTAAGGCAACAGATGCCATTCCACAGATGATAAATTTAATTCAGGGTTTACTAGACAAGGGCTACGCCTATACAGCAGCGAATGGCGATATTTGCTATGCCGTTAATCAATTTAAAAATTATGGTGAATTAGCGCATCAAGATCTTATAAAATTGCGTAGTGGTTCACGTGTTGCGCTTGATTTGAATAAGCGTGACTCCTTAGATTTTGTTTTATGGAAACAGGCGAAACCTAATGAACCCAGCTGGGATTCACCCTGGGGGAAGGGACGTCCTGGTTGGCATATTGAATGTTCAGCCATGTCCATGGCAGCTCTAGGGGAGCATTTTGATATGCATGGTGGTGGTCTCGATTTGATCTTTCCTCATCACCAAAATGAAATTGCGCAATCCGAAGGAGTAACGGATAAAAAATTCGTAAATAGTTGGATACACGTTGGTTTTGTACAAGTCAATCGTCAAAAAATGTCTAAGTCCTTAGGAAATTTTTTTACCTTACGCGACGTTTTAGCGAAATATTCCGCAGAGGTGGTACGTTATTTTTTGATAGCCAGCCATTATCGTAGTCCTATTAATTATTCGCAGGAAAATTTGCAAATTGCACAAGCTGCGTTACAGCGTCTGTATACTAGTTTACGTAGCCTATCAAATGAAAAATTACAAAATGTAAATTTTTATAAGGTGATAGATGAGTATCAAAGAAAATTTAGTGCAGCAATGGACGATGACTTTAATACGCCGGATGCCTTGGCAGTATTATTTGAAATAGCGCGTGAAATTAATCGACTACGAGAGTTTGATCTGCAAAAAGCATGCGCTTTAGCACAATTTTTAAAACAGCAAGCCAGCGTATTAGGGATTTTACAACAGAATCCGGATCAGTTTTTAAAAGTCGGTCTTAAAGAAGATAATTTGGAAAAAATAGCAGCGTTGATTGCAGCGCGTCATAAAGCGCGTGCTACTCAGAATTGGGTCGAGGCGGATAAAATCCGTGACGAATTAGCAGCGTTAGGTGTTTCAATCAGCGATAACGCGACAGGCTCTGATTGGTATCGCAGTTGAAAATAATAGACTTCTTTCGAAACGTGGTAATTTAATCAATTTTCTAGAGGTGCTCTTAAGCATTTTTCACGGCGTTTGGAATTTTTAGTATAAGCAATAAACAAATGAGAGCGAATAATGCTGCCATATACATAGCCATACTGAAAGCAAAAGTATAGGCTTTAAGTGCGGCTGTTTTAAGTACTTCTACCGATTGAACCGATAAATGCTGGACCGTTTGCATAGCTAGTGCAGATTTTGCTAGCAGGCCATCGATTTGATTCGCGTTGATATGAGAAAGTGGTGCCTGCGTTTTTTTTAAAAAAATGGTAAGTTGCCATTTATTGAGGCTGCCTAGGAGACTTGCTAATACAGCTAGGCCAATAGAATTGCCAAATTGTCTTGCGCAGTTAAGAATAGCTGCCGCAGTGCCGCGTTGTTTGTCAGTTACCGTATTCATAACTGTTGCCATGGTTCCGGATAACATAACTGGCATACCCAATCCATATACCAGTAAACCAGGAAATAGCCAGGAGTAAAGTTGGTAATGGCTAAACAATCCTATCCAACTTAGACCCAACATAACTAGAAAACATCCTGTGAACATCGGTAAAGTTGGGCCGTACTTGTCGCGTAAATAACCACCGATAGGTGCCATGAAAATGATAGGTAACATCGCAGGTAAAAGTAGCAACCCGGCTTGCAAAGGAGAGTACTGCAGCACGTTCTGTATAAAAATAGCCCAAAATATAAATACGATGCCTACCGCTTGGATGATAATCATAATAGTAATCATAATAGAAAAAATTGGATTGCTAAATAATTTCATTTCTACTAAGGGATGCTGGAGGCGGCGTTCCAACAAAATAAATGCGATTAACGCGAAGATGCTCAAGAAAAATAAAATAATGGTAGTCGGGGAAGTCCATCCCCAATTAGGTCCTTCCATAAAACAGAGTACAAAACCACTAATAAAGCCAATGGAAAATAATAAGCCAAGGTAATCAATAATCAATTTTTCTGTGTGTTGCCATGTTGGAATGGCGGTGCTTGCCAAAATAATACTTGTTAAGGCAATTGGAAAGTTAATCCAAAAAACAGCGCGCCAACTGAACCATTCTGTTAAAGCACCGCCTAATAAAGGACCTAACGTTAAAAAGATAGCCGCTAATGCGACATAAATGCCCATGGCTTTTCCACGCTCTTGCTCAGGGAAGGCATTGATGACTAGCGTACTAGTCGAAGGCAGCATGAAAGCAGCCCCCATTCCCTGAATAACCCGGGTCACTACCAGCCAAGTACCCGATTGGGCAATTGCACATAATATCGACGCGCTAATAAAGACGGTAACGCCAAATAAAAAAGCTCGTTTATGTCCTAGACTGTCGCCAACTTTCCCTCCCAATAGCATTAAGGTACTCAATGCCAGCAGATAGCCATTCATCACCCATTGTAAGAGGGTATTACCGAGGTTAAGGTCACGCTGTATGGAAGGAAGCGCGACGGCAAGTGCCGTTTGATCAATAAAGACAATGGCCAATGCACTAGACATGGCCAACAATGTCCACCACTTACGGTTCTTATCGTTTACATTAAACATCGTATTGCTTCTTTAGGCCTAAATATAGACTATATTTTAACTAAGAGTAACGCCTTGTAGTATGAGCGCCCCCTAATATAGGTGGAAGGAGTAGTTTATGCGTATACTCATTCGATTTACAGTATTAGTTGCATTGTTTGCTGTTTTCTTAGCGATGAACGGCGACAGCCTCGCCGCACGAGGATGGCTACTACAAACATTATGTGATGACGTGCGTCTCTACTGTATTACCATACGCAAAGGGGAAACATGGCAAAGTTTATTTCCCGAGCCGGGCAGGCGCGATACGGTGATGCGTATTAACCGTATGAACACTCGACTATGGCCTGGCATGCGGATTGCTATACCGCGAGATCCTTCTAGCACGAATGCGATGGATTATACACCATTTTCTCCTTATCGGATCCCTAGCGGTAAAAAAATGGTCGTTTATTCTCCTGCGCTAAATGCTTGGGCAGCTTATGGACCGGCAGGTAATATTATTCGCTGGGGGCCAGCTTCAAGTGGTCAAAATTGGTGTCCGGATTTGGGACACCCTTGTCATACACCAAGTGGTAACTTTAAGATTTATGAGAAGCGAGGGATCGGTTGTATTTCCACTAAATTTCCTAAACCTTACGGAGGAGCGCCAATGCCTTACTGTATGTTTTTTAAAGGAGGTTTTGCGATGCATGGTTCCAATGGTGTTCCTGGTTATAATGCAAGCCATGGTTGTGTGAGGATGTTTATAGAAGATGCGGAATGGTTGAATCGGGGTTTTGCAGAGATCGGCACACAGCTGATTATTTTACCTTACCCACTCAATCAATATGCGCAACGTGAGGATGCAGACGATGATAATGATAATGATAGTGAAGATGATGGTAGTGATGACATTTTTGATATCAATCAAACAGATTCAGGTTAAAATGAAACCTTAGACCTCTTTCGAAACGTGGTGTTAGTCAATTTCATTGTTGAACGACTGGCTACGGTCCTCACTTACTCGCAAACTCCGGTCCTCGCCAGTCGTTCGCCGCGAACTTGACTAAATTTCCGAGTTTCGAAAGAGGTCTCTTGTGTCCGCGAAAGCGGCGATCTAAAGAAAAAAGAGGTATTTCATTGCAGTTCTCATTCAATCAGTTTTTACCCTGGATCCATCATTATGGAAGCGTAGTTATTTTTTTATGGTTAGGATTGGGTATTATAGCCTTACCGATACCCGAAGAATCTTTATTATTATTTCTTGGTTTTTTAGTAGCAAAGGAAAAGTTGCCGCTTTTTTCTACGGTTATTGCTGTTTACGCGGGGACTTGTTGTGGAATCACGGGTAGTTACGGATTAGGGTGGGCTACCAGTCACTATCTTAATCGTGGTTGGGGTTGTTATATTGGCTTAACTGAAAAGCGATTTTTAAAGGCACGTAATTGGTTTGAACGAATCGGTAAATGGACGTTATTTATTGGTTATTTTATCCCTGGAGTTCGCCATCTCACGGGTTATGTTGCCGGTACTTTAAAGCTTCATTACCGGTATTTTTCATTGTATGCTTATTCAGGAGGACTTATTTGGTCTAGTCTGTTTATGGCGTTAGGCTATTTTTTTTATAACCATTGGCATTTTGTTTCCACTGCATTGTACGGTATGTCTATCACAAAATTTTTTTAAACGGAGTTTTTAGCTATTTAAGCTTAGTTTAAGTATGTCTAGCTAGAATGGAAATTGTAGGGGTAGAGGATTTTTACCGGCTTGCTCCTCGAAAACAGCGAGCTTGAATCTGAAATTTCAAACAAAATAGGTGTTGTCATGCGAATAACATACACAGACTTAAAAGGAAGAAAACAAAAATTTAATACTGCCGACATTTTGGGTCGTGCCAGGAAAAAAAACTTGCCGGAACATTGTGATTGTTGTGTGGTTGAGCGTGCAGTGGATAAATTAGAGCAAAGCTGGAAGCAGTCTAGGGCAGTAGATTCTGAATTAGCAGATACTTTATGCAAATATGTACAGCCGCTAATGCTAATACAGCCAGTAAGCAATAGTTTTGCCAACACGGTAGCACTCGGTCTAAAGGTTGGACTTGAAGCCATTATTACTCTTGCTGTGCCTGTTGCTATGTTCTACGGCATGTCTTCCTTCTTTTTATCGACGGCGGCTCTAGGAGCTATGGGTGGCCCCGTTGCGGTATTATTAGTGTTGACTCTTATGTTGCTCATGATCGCTACTGTAGCTTCTCCTTTTATTGTAGGCGGGCTGATTCATTACTTCAAAGAAAGGAGCAACCAAGAACTGCATGCAAAGCGATTGCAACCTGAAGAGGTAGCGAAATGCTATGAAAAACTCAATGCACTTCTTTCCCCTGGGCGTGCAAAAAAAGTAACAACGGCTATAACACCTCAGGATGTTCCGGTTAGTAACGAAACTTCAAGTGCTCTGCCTTCCTCTTCTGTTAGTTCGGGTTCCGGATTTTTAATAACAGGCTCTAATTCGCCTAGGCTGTCAGATCTGTTGCTGGCGAACAGTTCTGTGTTGCATGGGTTTAGTTCTGTAGCATCATCAGTAGTGGCTGATATAGCAGAAGCAACTGTCGGTAAGCGCTTTTCTAGATAGAGAATAGACCTCTTGCAAAACTCAGAAATTTAGTCAAGTTCGCGGCGAACAACTGGCGAGGACCGGAGTTTACTGCGAGTAAATGAGGACCGTAGCCAGGCGTTCAACAATGAAATTGACTAACACCACGTTTCGAAAGAAGTCCAATGTAAGTATTTCAAAAAATGCTTGCATCGCAGGTAATATATTCCCATTCATGCCAATGTGTGGTGAGTGGGAAATAGAGGCCTAATCGAATAGGGTTGTTGGTTTGTAGAGAGGGATCCAGCACAAACGCGGCCGCATAGGCTTCGAGCTGTTTTGTATACTGCTGCATGGCGACGTTTACAAAAGTAAAGGGGTCGTTGCCATGAAGAGTGGTAGTTTTATAATCGATGATCCAGCGAGTTTTTCTGTCGTCGATGAAACTACGGTCGATGATGAAGTTTTGTAAACTTCCGTTTTGTGAAACCGTTAAAGCAAACTCTGAGTAACTATTTTGGTGCTCTTGGCTTAGGATCCAACGTCCTCGTGGATCGTTCAAGGTATTTTTTAAAGCTTTTTTCACTTTATATAACGCTTCATTAAGCGTTGCCGAAACAATACCGGCTTGTTTTAGCAATGGGATAAAACGTTTATTTTCCTGTTCAATGTTTATTTTATCCCAAACTTCTAAACTATCTTGGCTGATTTGATAGAGGAGACGATGGATAACAGTGCCTATTGCCATTGCCGTATTAGCTGCCCATTGATAGGAGAATTGGCTGTGCGAAGCAAGTTTTTCTGATTTAAAGATAAAAAATGCAGGATTTTTCCAGTCGCAAGCTAAACGTTTTACTGAAAGCGAAGCAGGTGGTTTATTGCCGTGGGGGGGGCATGGCAAAATTTCTTGAAAGCTAGGTTTAACAACCGGCCATAAATGATATAACAAACTGTCTGCATGAGCGGTGCTAACCTTTTTCTCGCTATTTGAGCGTAATACGCCCAATAAGGATAGGGATTTTTTGGCGCGTGTACTGGCTACGTAGAGTAAACGCGTTGACTCATAACGTGTTTTTTGTTTTTCTTCCCGTGAGAGATAGTGATAAATACGGTCTTCTGCTTCATGGCTTGCCTTAATAGGGGCTAATAGGAAATTTTTTTCTTGTTTGAATAGCAGTTGTTCCTGATATAACAACAATTGACTGCTATCGGGACTAGTTTTGCGATGTAGGTTAGGTAAAATGACGTGATCAAATTCTAAGCCTTTCGCTTTATGTATAGTCATGATTTCAATATCAGTGGCCGATTTGACAGTTGTTTTGCTAGCCGATTTAGCAAGTTCTTTCTCTAATTTTAAAAAATCAAATTGTTCGCCTTCGATAAGCATTTTTTCTGCCAAGTAGTGTAAAAAAGCATCTACCTGTATCATTTCTTCTGGCGTATTCAAGGTGGTAGGTCCTCCCAAGGCTAACCAAGTTTTCTTAATCCATGTCGTCAAGGGTACTCTGCCTTGTTCTTGTAAGCCCTGTTGTAAAATAGGGACAATGCGTTGTAAACGTTGTTTTGTTTCTTTTTTTAAATGGATAAGTTCAAAACAAGTCAATTGTTGCCAAATGCATGGTCTGGGATAGGGGTGATCAGAAAACTGAGTAATTTTGATGAGATCACTTAAATCTAGACCGCAAAACGGTGAACGCAACAAAGCTAGCCAGGCTATTCGATCTTCTAAATGCAACAAGGCACGGGTCAAGCTTAACAGATCTTGTATAACTGATTTTTCAGCGAGACTCTCAGTTTCGATGGCGTGATAAGGAATCGCAGCAGCTTGCAAAACAGGTAATAGGTTTAGTAAATGAGATCTGGCTCTGACTAAGATAGCGATGGATGCTTGTGGATCCTGCTGTTTAATGCTTTGAATAATTTCAACAACCTTATCTGCTTCAGCAAGCTTATTTGCTTCAGCAAACCAATACGTATGAACAGATTTTTCAGTATGCTGCTGGTGGAAAGCGATAGCGAGAGAAAAAGGAACAGCGCCGCGATTAATGTTTTTTTCTTCGGGTAATAGCTGACTAAAGCAGTGATTTGTCCAATCAACAAGGGGCTGGCAAGATCGAAAATTGACAGATAATGTTAAGGCCTGTAACTGAATATTCCCAATCCCTCGTTGTCGAACTTGCAAAAATAAGCCTACTTCAGCTTTGCGAAAGCGATAAATCGATTGCATGGGGTCACCAACCAAAAACAGGCTTCGGCCATCATCGCTTTGCCAGCCAGCTATGAGTTTTTCGATTAACTGAAATTGTGCAATTGAGGTATCTTGAAATTCATCGACGAGTAAATGTTCTATTTGATAATCTAAATTAAGGGCCAGATCCGTCGGCCTTTCTGCATCACCTAACGCGGCAGATGCACAGAGCAGTATTTCTGTGTAATCTACTTTTTCATGTTGCCGAAAGATAAGCCGTAAATAGGCTAGTAATACGGGTAGTAGTTCAAACAAAGCAGCGAGTGTTGTCCATTGTGACTGAGTATAAGCAAGCGGAGGTGCGTTTTTTAGGTCAATTAAGGCATTGTGTAAACTTGATTGGTTTTGCAAACACTGAATGAGCGAAAGCATCCTTTGTTTCATTGCCGTGTAGTGCGATTTTTTATTTTTATGATCCGAGGGTGAAGGAAATCCTTCATGCTTGGTGACTTTTTTACGCCAAGTATTGTCTTTATTTAATAATAAAGAACAACTGGCTTGCCAGAAATGTCGATCGCCGGAGTTATATTTTTTTGCAGATTGATGTCGGGAAAAATCTAGTAATTCAGTGAGTTCTTGTAATAAATTTGTCGGCATCAGCCGATTGAGTTGCTCAATGAGTTCCTGATTGATGCGTCTTAAACTGTTCTCTAGGTATTCGCGTAAATTATTTTGATCGCTGGATAAATAATCTAACCATTGTTCACGGTTAGCAAGCAGTTCGCTCAACAAGGTTTCTAGGTGATGAAAGTCGTTATCCAGATGTTTTAATACGTGTAATAATGCCTTTTGCCAGGAGGAATGATTTTCTAAACTGGTGACAAGTTCTTTGGCTGCTAAATGATAAAGAAATTCCGGGTTTTCCAGCGGTGTGAGGTGTTCTCCTAGAGCAGCGAGTAGAGGCATTTGCCGGGTTAGTGTCTGGCAGAAGCTATCGATGGTTTGAATGCGTAAACGATTGGGATTCGCTAGCAGATTCCAATTCATAGTTTTGTCATGCGCTAATACTTTTTTAGCAAGTTGCCAACGCGTTTTATCTTTGCTGGAAGCACAGAAAGACTGCTGTGCTGTTGCTAAGGCATCGAGTATTCTTATACGCATTTCAGCGGCTGCTTTGCGGGTAAATGTAAGCGCAATGATAGTTTCAGGAAAACGTACACAAGTGAGTAATACCAAATATCGTTGTACCAGTAACTCTGTTTTTCCCGAGCCGGCTGGGGCTTGCACAATAAATGATTGTTGGGGATCAATCGCTTGTTGACGCGCATGGGCGTCTGGTAAATTAACCGGATTGTTCATGATGATTTATACGACAAAAAGGATGCAGTCTGCAGAGTCGACAAGTCGCTGGGCCATGTTTAGGATCCACTTTCGCAAATCCTTCTTGAAATTGATTGGCGAGCATTGCTAGCGAATTTTTCCAATAAGCCAGTAACGCTTGCCAGGTTTTGGGTAGAGTTTTATCTTTTTCAGACGAAAGTAATCGCGAAAGGCCATTCTCTTTTTCGCTGAATCCCTGGATTTCCAGGGTATCGCTACGAATATGAATGATAGCAAAGCCCTTAGCCATTGGATAAGATAAGCAATAGAGGGGTAATTGTGGTTCATCTAACCGTTCCTCAAACCAATTAAATTTTCTGGGAACCCCTGTTTTGTAATCGATAATCAAGGTGCTACCGTCGTCAAGCGCGTCTATTCTATCGATGCGTAAGGCGATGTCTAGTTTGCCAAAAATAAAATTTTGTTTCTTTTCATGAGTAACTTTTCTAAAAGGGGAGCGTTTTTTATCCAGCTCGATCAGTTTCATTAGCCTTTGCTGTAGACGTTCCCTCTCTATTTCTATAAACCGTGGTTGGAGAGTAAAAGGGCGTTTCTTGCGAAACTGGATAATACTGTCATCAATGGATTGTTCGACTAAGTTCTGCAGCGTGTGTGTAGATTGGTTTAATAAAGTCGCTTGATCACCTAATAAATTCCAAAAAGTTTCTATAACAGCATGCAGCAAAATTCCACGATCGATTGGATTAAGACCGGCTTGTGGCAAAGGGTAAAAATTTGCATCTAAACGAAAATGAGCAAAAGCTTGGAAAGGACAGGCGGCTTGTTGTTTAAATAGTTGACTACCCGTTGATATTAACGCTTTTGTTTCTAGAGGTGGTGCATATTCATCGACATAATATTCCCAACGTCGCGTTGCCCAAATGGATGTAATGAGCGTTTGATAGGCCGGAAGTTGTAAATCATCTTTTTCAATAAGAGGAATACTCGCTATTAGTGCACTAGGACGCAAGATTTGTTCGTTTCTCTGTAAGGAATGACTTAGAATAATTTCTTGTGCACTTGTTAATAAGCGTTTTGTGATCAGTGAAGAAAAGTAAAATTCTCGTTGGTTAGAGGCATGTGGTAATTGATGGGCACGCTGTAGTGGATACGGAATGAAAGGATTGGCGTGCGCTGCGGCTGGCCATGTGTGGTCGTCTAAACCCATAACCCAAAGGCTATCAAAACATGAGCCGGCAGTATCTAATAAGCCTAATATATGTATAGGCGGATCCTGCAGTGTTTTTGCTCGAAAGAGAGAGGAAGCGGCTAAGTGATGCAATTGTTTCCAGGCAACGTCACCACTGGTTTTTCCTAAAATAAAATCTAAACGGCTTAATTCAGAAAATAATTCAGACCAGCGTTCTATTAATTGCAATTCTTCACTGAGTAAACAGCGTTGACCTGGCCATCCAGCAAGCTGCAGTTTTTTAGTAAAATATTTTGCCCAATCACTAGGATATTGTTTAGTTAGATGGTTATGAGAAAGAGGAATGAGATCGTTGATTAATTGACTGAGTTGCAGGCAGTGTTGTTGTTGACTGATATGTGCAAGTTGTTCTAAGTTAATCGTGTGCTCAGCATGGCGACGCAGATAAACATCAAGTTGGCAACGTTGTATACGTTCTTCTTCGGCGTAAGCAAGATAAGGGGAGCGAATTAATAGACTGATTTTATTAAAAGAATCCATTGTCTTTAACTGAAGAATGGCGAGTGCTGCTTGAATCATGGGAAGTTCACTAAGCTTTTTTCCGGCTGCCACGTTAAAGGGTAATGAAAGTAGAGTGTCTTGTTGCTGACTGGTAAATACTTCAGTAAAACTATCGATAACTTGCTGACGAATTTCTAGCAACTGAGGAACTGCGCAAACAATACTTTGATAGCCGGCTCGCCAGCGCTGATAGGCCCACTGTGCCATTGTCTGCAATTCAACTTCGGTATTTTCTACGGCTAAGCGACGAGCGATAGATTTATTCGGATGGTTAGCTGTGAACGTAGCGAGCTGGCAGCCGGATTGTTTAAGTGCTTGAAATAATTTTTTAGTTTGCGGGTTGATTTCATCAAATCCAATAAGAACAATGCGCTTAGGTGGAGTTAATATTTTTTTTCTAAAGTGATCGATAAGTTGTGTCGTGGCGGAGGCAAAATCGATACAAGTGTGTTCCTGAGAAAATGTAACAAAGTCTTTCGCCCATATTTTCCAGGTGCGAGACTCATTGCTTTGCTCAAAGTGAGATGATTGGCAGTCAAGTTGCCAGTGATGGCAGAGTTGCCATGCCTGTTGTGCGGTAGCAGCAATAGCCGTAGGCATTAAAAAAGAGTTTGCTGAGTTTTCAATAATAGATTGCCATATGACATATTCTTGGTTTGTTGTTAGTAGTTGATAAGGAAAAATAGGATGTTGTATCAGTTGTTTTTCCCATTGCCACGACAACCAATTTTCTAAGGTGAGAATTAGTGGTGTAGGCCAAATTCTTTTTTTTTGTAGTCGATAAGCAGAATAATTTTTATGTAAAAAACCAATCAAGCGTTTGTTAGGGGTGAGTATGAGAGTATCCGTCGTCAACTCTTCGAAGAGTTTATTATAAATTTCCATCATACGGTTTTTGATAATGGCGACTTATGGAGGAATGTCGCATTGACTTTTGCACAAGTCTGCTTAGTTTTATTTATTATGCATTAGTCTAACAGAGAGTAAAGTAATTTTCTGGTTGACTTAATATAACTCTTTGAAAAAATATATATTTTTTCTTTTGCTTAAAGCTTGCACAAACTGTAATGATGACTGATACATCAAGCATTTCAAGCCATTACCCAAATACTGTCCACAAAGTTATTCACAGAATCTGTGAGTAATCTCGTTTTGCTTAGAAATTGACTTATTTTTGAACAAAAAAGAGATAGGGAACTACATTTGCATATTTAGTAATGTTTACTATACTAGCGGCTGGCATGTTACGTTTGGTAGAAAGTGAGCGTCTGCCTGCTTCAATAGACCTCTTTCGAAACGTGGTGTTAGTCAATTTCATTGTTGAACGCCTGGCTACGGTCCTCATTTACCCGCAGTAAACTTCGGTCCTCGCCAGTCGTTCGCCGCGCACTTGACTAAATTTCTGAGTTTCGAAAGAAGTCTATTGTAGAGCGGTCATTATCGAGGAATCATCGAAGTGATGTTAAGGGGATTTACCTTATTTTTTGCTATTGTTTTCATCTTGATGGGTATCGCCGGGTTTATCCCCCCCCTTATGCGCAATCAACTGCTCTTTAATTTATTTGCGGTAGGGTCTGTCCAGAATATCTTTTATATCCTCACGGGGCTCATTGGCCTGTCTGCGAGTACGTTGACTGGTTATACGAAATTATATTTTAAAATCTTTGGTATAATTTACGCACTGATTGCTATTTTTGGTTTTTCATTGAACGGTAATCTAGGTTTTTTACAGGTTAATCTAGCTGATAGCTTTTTTTATCTTGTGGTAGCCGTTATCTCTCTCTATTTGGGATTTACCAGCACGACACCTGCTGTTTCTAATTTTTCTTGAGCATAGGCGCCTTGCCAAAAATGTTGTTCTAACTGCGTTGCGTATTTAAATGCGGTAATCATCTTTGCTTTTGTCCGTGCAGAGGCCGTATTGCCTAATTCATTAATTGTTGTAATGGCTAAATCGACTGAAGTGTTGAATTCAGGATTCAAATAAAAATCAATCCAGCTTTGATAGGGATTATTTTCTATTTTTTTTGCCAATACGTTTTGCCCAACTTGTTGATATACCCAAAAACAAGGTAATAAACTGGCAACGGCTTCCTCAACAGCGGCTGTATTAGCCATTTTAAACAGGTAGTTGATATACTTAGAACAGAACGGGCTTGGTTCACGCAAATGGTCGGCAATTTGGTGTTTTTTTAAGATATTACAGTGTAGTGTGCGCTCAGCTTTAATAGCATTTTCAGAAAATTGCATAAAAAGCTCAGTTTGATGCGCATGCGGGAGCTTTCCAGCGGTGAGTACTAGGGCTTCGGAAAAAGCGGTTAAGTATAAGGCATCTTGCGCAAGATAAAAAATAAATTTCGCCAAGGGAAGTGATCCGTTTGCTAGCTCTTGATTGAAGGGAAGACTATAAATGTTAGTCATAATGTCGGCAACGGTGTCGCGCAACTCATTGAATATCATGTCTTACCTGTTTTAAGTAGTAGAAGTGATTAATCGGTCCATTCCCCTTGCCTATTTTTAGATACCTTCCCCCCTCAATAGCTTGATGCAAATAGGTTTTTGCTTTACGTATAGCCTGGTATAGATCGTGGCCTTGCGCTAGATAAGAAGCGATAGCAGAAGATAAGGTACAGCCGGTGCCATGCGTATGTAGGGTATTGATACGTGGGCTATCAAAGTAATAGATTTTTCCTTGTGCATAATCGTGAAAAATATCCGGAGAATCGCTGCCAGTTAAATGTCCACCTTTCAAGAGAACCGAAACTTTATGAGTATTCGCCAATAGGGTTGCCGCTGACTGCATGTCTTGCTGATTACTTATCTTTTTATCAAGTAAAATTTCTGTTTCAGGAATATTCGGCGTGATGAGTGTGGCTAAAGGAAATAAGTTCATAAGCGCCGTTATTGCATTCGTTTTCAACAGTAAATCGCCGCTTTGTGCGGTCATCACGGGATCTAACACGATAAACGGAGGACGATATTTTTTTAAATTTTTCGCAATGAGATGGATGATTTCTTCCTTGTAAAGCATACCGAGTTTAACGGCGGCAAGCGATAAATCGGTAAATACGGCGTCGATTTGCTGCTGTATAAACGGTAGCGGGATTTCTTGAATCGCTTGCACGCCTTGTGTGTTTTGCGCGACTAAGATGGTAATTACGGCTGCCGCGTAGCTAGCGGTTGCTGAAATTGCTTTGATATCAGCGTGTATTCCGGCTCCCCCCGATGGATCGGTACCGGCAATACTGAGGACGATAGGTAGACCAACATTATCCAACATATTTTTTTAGCGATCCTTTTTTGGCGTAATGTCGACCGATAATCAAGGGTTCTAAATCTGAGGGCTTAAGCTTATAGAGATTATCGAGTAACTGTGTATAAAAACTTCCCGGGCCTAATGCTTTTTGAGCTGTTAATTCGCCGGTGAGACCAAACATTGCCATGGCATGTACCGTTGCTAAAAATGGGTCAGGGTTTACTGTTAAAAAACTGGCAATGACAGCCGTCAGCGAGCACCCCATGCCGACTACCTTAGTAAAAAGTGTCGTTCCACAGTCTAGCCTTACATAGTGGTTTTCATTAACAATGAAGTCGATTTTTCCGCTAACGACGACGATGCAATGATATTTTTTTGCTAATTGTGCAGCAAAGGTTAAGGCATTTTCACTGCTTTGTATGGAATCGACACCTTTGGTTTTGATGCGAGCATCGACTAATGCCATAATCTCTGATGCATTACCGCGAAGTACTTGCACGCCTTGCGCTAGGATTTTTTTTGCCGTTTCCGTTCTATATTGGCTAGCACCTGCTCCCACGGGGTCGAAAACGATGGGAATGCTGGTTTGCAAAGCGATTCTTTGAGCAGCAACGATAGCGTTAATCCAATTTTCATCGAGCGTACCGATATTGATGAGCAATGATTGAGAAAGCGTAAGAATTTCGGCAAGCTCTTCTTGGGCATGTGCCATGATAGGCGAAGCGCCGAGTGATAATAGCAAATTTGCTGTTATTGGCATGACAACGAAGTTGCTTATATTGTGTATGACAGGATTTTTCTTCCGAATCTGCTCTACATCATAGAACAGTTTATCTAAGGCGATTTCAAATGCGGTGGTCTGGACCATCACAACCTTCCTTAGAGGTCTATTCTTAAATTTCTTGCGCAAGGGCCCCACTATAGCTGCCTAGTTTGCTGCTTACAAGCATTGAGATTACTGCTATAGTCACTTGTATGGGTACCGGTCAACTGAAAATTATTTTAGAGGCAGCTATTCTAGCAGCAGGTGAGCCTGTGAGTTTGGAACGTTTATCGAATTTATTTCAGGAAACCGAGCGACCTTCGAAATTGCTGATAAAACAAGCTTTGGTTGCACTAGAGTCTGATTACTTAATGCGTGGAATTCGGTTGAAACAAGTTGCCAGTGGTTATTGTTTCCATACCTCCTCTGAACTGAGTGAATGGATAAAGGGATTGTGGCCACAAAAACGGCCCCAATATACCCGCGCTTTCTTGGAGACCTTGGCTATAGTGGCTTATAAGCAGCCCGTTACTCGAGGTGATATCGAAGCCATTCGCGGGGTGAGTGTCAGCTCAAATATTATAAAGATGCTGCTAGATCAGGAATGGATTCAATCCATTGGGCAACGAGAGGTGCCAGGTCGGCCCAATCTTTATGCAACAACCACACAGTTTTTGGATCACTTTAACATCAAGGAATTAGCTGAATTGCCTTCAATACGGCCTATTACTGTTTATGAGTGAAAAATTACAGAAGGTGTTAGCGGCATTTGGATTGGGTTCGCGGCGTGAGATAGAGCGTTGGATCCAGCAAGGACGGGTGAGTGTTACTACGCAAGTGGCTAAGCTAGGGGATAGAGTTGAACGTGATGCAAAAATTTTTATCGATGGTAAGCTAATTAAGTTATTAGCTTCTGCGCCTTTGCAGCGACGAGTTTTGATTTATCATAAACCTGTAGGCGAAGTATGTACGCGACATGATCCTGAAAATAGACCGACTGTGTTTGCACAATTACCGCGCTTAAAAGAACAACGTTGGATTATGATCGGGCGTTTAGATATTAATACTTTAGGTTTATTGCTATTTACCAATGATGGAGAGTTGGCACATCGGCTGTCGCATCCCTCTTATGGCATAGAGCGGGAGTATGCTGTGCGAGTGCTAGGAAAAGTGGATGTGGCTCAGCTTAATCAGTTAAAGAAGGGTGTGAAATTAGAGGGTAGAATGGCTGCTTTTACTCGCATTGAAGAGCGTGGTGGAGAGGGTGCTAATCGTTGGTATCATGTGGTGCTAAAAGAGGGTCGTTATCGGGAGGTTAGACGTTTATGGGAATCACAAGGCATCAAGGTGAGCCGTCTCATTCGCATTCGATTTGGCAATGTTTGTTTACCTTCCGATCTAAGACGGGGTCAATGGCGAGAATTGACGGTAGATGATTACTTCAGTGATTGCACATTGTCAGCCGATTATGCCAGCGCGTAGCGGGTTCTTTGCATAAAGCACTGTATGTTTAAAGAATTAGTCTATTAGCCCTCTTTCGAAACGTGGTGTTAGTCAATTTCATTGTTGAACGCCTGGCTACGGTCCTCATTTACCCGCAGTAAACTCCGGTCCTCGCCAGTCGTTCGCCGCGAACTTGACTCCATTTCTGAGTTTCGAAAGAAGTCTATTAGCCCTCTTTCGAAACGTGGTGTTAGTCAATTGCATTGTTGAACGCCTGGCTACGGTCCTCATTTACCCGCAGTAAACTCCGGTCCTCGCCAGTCGTTCGCCGCGAACTTGACTCCATTTCTGAGTTTCGAAAGAAGTCTAATAGACCTCTTTCGAAACG